>Ga0224522_1000265_pt1 | contig 21719 bp, 30 predicted proteins | sample CFST25metaG_FD_182733 | JGI IMG/M metagenome (GOLD analysis project Ga0224522, IMG submission 182733) | Peat soil microbial communities from Stordalen Mire, Sweden - C.F.S.T25 | ecosystem: Environmental > Terrestrial > Soil > Wetlands > Peat | place: Sweden: Norrbotten County, Stordalen Mire...
GGAGCGCCGGCTGCAAGCCCCAGCGCCGTGCCGCGCACGGCGTCAACCGCTGGATCGAGCGCGACCGCGGGGGCGAGTTCATCTACGACAAACGTCGCTCAAGCAAGTGCAGCTGCAAGTAGCTCAAACCCGCTTCCGGGTTTTGAGGCGGTGTACGCACTTGGTGCTCTTGCTGCCGTGTTTCTGGCATTACGCGTCACCCGCCGTGGCTAAGGTCTATAGCCGCGATTGGCCAGTCTTAAAACAGTTGCTTCAGGACAGATTAGCTGGAGCAATCTATGGTTGTTAAAACGAATGCCGTCGATGCCCTTCTCCAAACAAGTCAGCTTGCTGAACCAACGAGTGCGCGCTTCCTGAAGAAGATCATTGCGCGTATAGATACGGTGTCAGCGCATTATCAAGCGCCCTTAACGAAGCGGTATCCGTCGCCGTCGCCGCGAGCCGCGGTTCTATCAGACGGGACAACGCAGCGCGTCTGATCCGGGTGGAGCACTTGATTAACGGCGCACGTTAGGCAATCAGAACACTCTTGGCATTCTGGGGCCTGCAGTTCGCTTAAGCGTGCAACAAGGCACCCATAATAGAGCGTCACACGTTCAGCCATCATAGTTTTTCCCCTCCTTGCAGAATACCGTGCTCTGGATGTGTTTAAGCGTGCACTCGGCGTTTAGCAGCTGAAGGTGAGCAGCATCAATACCCGCGAGCGACTCGTTTTAGTCGCGACCGGCCATAACCTACTGTTCGAGTACTCGCTTCGCGGCATTAACGGCCTTTTGCTTTAACCGCTCCGGTTGCTAATCCTATCCATTGCCTGTGCCAAGTGCTTCACGATTCGTGAAGCGAGACTGGCACGAGCTCCTTCTCTGCCGTGTAATGGTAGGCGATGATGTGTGCACTCAACAGATTCGTTATCGCAGTTTTTCAAATGAGCGGCGCTGGCACGACTCGGCAGGCATAAAGCTGCGTGGGGTGCTGTGAGGCTTGCTTTGGTCTCCGTTCACTATCGTTTCATCGCACGCTCGAACGCAAGGAGCGCTGCTGACAACAGAACGATCCCGAAACCGAAGAGTATGAAGATATCCCTTGAAATTGCTTGTACGCCCACACCGAGCACTACCACTTGTCGCAGCGCGCTAATCGCATAGGTGAGCGGAAGGAACTGCGCGATGACCTGCATAAATTGTGGCATCTGCGATATCGGGAAGAAGACGCCGCTGAGGAACATCATGGGAAACGTTAACGTCATCATGATCATCGTAGCGGTCTCCTCGGTACTCGTGAATGAGGTGATGAGAATGCCCAAGCCGACGAGGCTGAACACGCCCAGGAGCAATATTCCTAGTATGAGCGCGATACTCCCTTGTACGACCACGCCAAAGAGAACGATCGAAAGCGTAAGGACGATGATCCCCTGCATCATACCGCGTGTTGTCTGGGCGATGACCTTTCCGCCCAGTATCGACATCCGGTGCACCGGCGCGGCGAGCATGCCGTCGAGGGTACCTACCTCCCGCTCGAAAGAAATGGCGTGTGGGAGGCCGGTCATTAGTGACATCATGACGACCATCCCCATGATGCCGGGCGCGACGAACTCGAAGTAGTTGGTTTGTCCTGGAACGATGCCCGTCGCTTGGACGTTGTATGGTGCTACCTGGGCTAGCGAATAGTTCAGCGGCGTTTTATACGTCTGGTTCAGTCCGTACGTGGCCGTTTGTGTGCCCATTTGTTGAATGACTTGCGTGAGCTGCGTCTGTATGAGAGATGCCGTCTGAGGGTTCGACTGATCATTGACAATGGTCACGTCTGCTTGCTTGCCGGTTTTGAGGTTAGATGTGAAATTGCTTCCAATGATGATGCCCGCGCTCTGCTGGCCGTTTTGAATGTTCGATTTCACGTCGGCGGCGCTGCCGACCGTCGAGAGATCCATCATGCCGGTCTTGTTGTTCAGAGCCTCGAGCTGTGCGACGAATTTCGTGCTGAGGGACGCATTGCCCTGCACAGCGTCAAGGTTCGCGATCGCAACGGGGACGTTAGACATGCCGCTATTTGAGGGGAAGATATAGCCGACCATGCCCATCATGAAGAGAGGCATCAGGATGAGCATCACAAGGCCCATGCGATTCCTGCTTATGTCTAACAAGTCTTTCCACGCAATCCAGAGCGCGTGACGAATACCACTTCTAGCTCCCATGGTACAGCTCCTATCGTATCCTCGATTGCACTCTCGCTCCGTGCCGAGAACGCGGTTCCTTTGTGGTTACCTTATCGGCGACCTGCGCCCTCACCTCGTGCCCCGTAAGATAGAGGAACACGTCTTCCAATGTTGGCTCAACGTTACGAATGGAACGAATCTGCCCTGCGCCTGAGCGCACCGCATCAATGACGTTATCGCACGACTCGTCGCCCGACGCGTGAACCTTGATGTGCGTTTCGTCTTCTACCGTGACCGTTTGTGTGCACGACAACGATTGAATATCCGAGACAAGCGTTGGCGTAATGTTTGGAACGTCGAGCTCGATGACGCTCGTATCGGCACCGGTGATTACTTTTTTCAGATTTGACGGCGTATCGAGCGCGACGATCTTCCCGTAATCGACGATGCTAATCCGGTCGCAGAGCATGTCAGCTTCGGCCATGGCGTGCGTTGTTAAGATGATCGTTGTCCCAGCATCATCGTTGATGCTGCGCGCAAAGTCGCGGATTTCGTTCGTGGATTGCGGATCAAGACCGAGCGTTGGTTCATCCAAGAACAGGATCTCCGGCTCGTTGAGGAGAGCCCGGATCACATTGATGCGCTGCTTCATCCCGGTCGAAAACGTGCCGATCTGATGGTCTGCCCATTTTTCCATATTAACGACTTGGAGCAGCTTATCGATGCGTTCACGCAAGGCGTCTCGTGGGATATCGTAGAGTTCGCCGAACAAGCGCATGTTTTCACGCGCTGTGAGCCGATCATACATGATCATTTTTTCGGATACGAGTCCGATGTGCTCGCGCACCCTATTACCCTGATGAGCAATATCAAAGCCGGCAACGGTCGCCGATCCTTCAGTAGGGCTACTCAATGTGCAGAGCATCCGAATCGTCGTCGTTTTGCCCGCGCCGTTTGGCCCTAAAAAGCCAAATATCTCGCCTTTCTTCACTTCAAAGGAGAGATGATCGACGGCGACGAAGTCGCGGAATTTCTTGACGAGGTTTGTGGCTTTGATTGCAACGTCGGCCATGTTACTCACCTGATTGATATATCTAAAGATATACTATAAGATATTTAGCTATTTGAAGGTTTCCCAGTTGGAAGCCCGCACGTGCGCGCCATTCAGAGGCTTTGTGCGGCTCGCAAACCAGCGTAAGCATTCGAGAAACGTGTCATAGCTCTTTTTGAGTGTCATTCGTTCGCTTTTTCGGCGTGGTGGTCTGCTGCCTTTCCTGTGCGAGAACTTCTTCGAGTTTGCCACCAAATATCTCTTGGACCACTTGTGAGAGCACGTCAGCTTTTACCAGAATGAACCCCCACGCACCCATCCTCGTGCTACCCATCACAAGAAAACGGTCTCCCGTTTCAATTCCAAATTGTTTCCTCAGTTCAGCTGGAATCACCACTTGACCTTTCTCGCCAATGATGGTGTCCCCATAGTACTTCATCTTTCGAAGCATTGGACCGTCCACAATCCTCCCCCCAAGAGTACGCGTAATCGTGCTAATCCTATAAATCCTACTTATCTTACCTGCTATATATATAATTACGCTAGGTGGCGACAGGTCAGAGACAACCGCAGAATGTAACGCGCCGGCTCTTCATACTAACAACTTAAGGAGGTGAGATTGCCCCGTTGATTACGATATTCTTTGGAGAAAACGTTCTTGAAGGCGACCAACTAGTATATTTGTCGAGCAAAGTGATTGACCTTATCGCGAAGGTTTCAAATTCACTGAGCAACGGGTTCTGAAGATTGGCTTGATTTGAACAGACTGGCTCTCAATCTTAACAAATGCTTGCCGACATCTTCGACTTAAGTCGGCTTGATCAAAGCGTAAGCGACGTTGAGCAGCTGCATAATGAACACGACCGGTAGTTTGACCACGCCTTGCCACGTAGTAGGGGGGGGCGGCGTGCTGACAATATGCGTGATTTTTTCATCGGCGCGCTTCGCTGCACGGGTTACCACAAGACTTACGACGATACCGAGGAGCGCGCCGCCAATTAGGTCGGTAACGTAGTGAAGGCCGAGGTAGACTCGGCTGAAGGCAACAAGCAGGGCCCACGCGAACAGCACAACGCTGAACTTTCGATGATAAGACGAAAGCGTCGTCGCGAAGGCAAAGGCGTTCGTGGTGTGACCACTTGGAAACGAGGGCTGGGCTTCCGGGGGTACGCCCAAATCGCTCGGCCGTGGACGTGCAATGGCGTATTTCAGTCCGAACGCGAACACATTCGCGAGTATGAATACGAGCGCGAAGACGAGTGCTTCTTTGCGGGCACCAGCGAGATAGAGAGCGATCGTGATGAGCACCATGAAGGTCAGGCTGCCCGTGAACGTGACCCACCAAAATAGTGTATTGAGAAAGCCGCCGTCATTGAGTCCTCGGATGAAATGCGTGGCATTGTAGTCGAACCCGCCGAGATATGCAGACGCTATCGGTGCATGGATATGCGCCAAAAAAAAGAGCATCGTTGCAAAATGCATAACGTCCGCTTTATAGTTTATGTAAGACTCCACGCGAGATCGCAGCGTGTGTCTTTTGTTGACAGATGAGAGTCCGCGCGGCCAAAAAGGAGCTCGTGATGCGGAAGCTGGACGAGCGGATCATGAAGGAGGAATCCAAGATCGAGTACGTGCAGCACAAGTTCAAGACCTCGGAGATGATGAAGATGTGTGTGGACAAGATGCCAGCGCCAACGGCGTTACTGTCATTTGGCACGTACGATCTTCGGATTGGTAGCACAGCTAATCTCCTAATCTCGAAATGTAACCCGGGGGGGGATTTTTTTCCCTAACAGTCAAGGCATTTAGAGTCGTTTCGCGATCTACGGCCAGTCTTTGCCTTTCGTGAGGAAGCTCCCTTCGACGTTTGCCTCCATTTCGACGAACCGCTTGAAGGGCACGCTAAAGGACAGCACGTTTTTATCAAGGTACTTGCGTGCGGTAATGTCGGTGAGGCCGATGACGGCCTTTGGACTTTCGGAGCGCGCTTGATCGAGAACTTGCATCACCAGGCTTCCGCATCCGGAACCGAACAGCGTTGAGACGTTATCGTTCGTAGGTCGGTCGAAGTTCGCAAGGGTCGCAAGCGCGGACAGCTGGTCGGCGTTCGCAACGAAGACGACGATTGCAGTCTCGGTAATTTCGCTTTCGGTTACCCTGCTGAGCGGTTTCATCACCAAATACCGCGTCGGCAGGGTAATCTCAGGGAGGTTCGCAATGAACTCCCGCACAAGTTCAGGGGTTTTCTTTCGGTATTCGCCCTCAAACTGTCCCTCCTTTCCGGTTGATAGGAAGTAGTCGATATAGCCCAGCTGATAGGGGCCGAAGCAGAGCCCCACCTGCCCGCCAGGGCAAAGGACCGTCTCTTTTTCGAGCACCGCGGTACGCCCGTTCATGGCGGCGACGAACAAGGGAATGATGCAGCGGTTCTTTTGTCCGCCCTCTTCCGTGAACTCCAACGCGTTGTCGGGTTTGTGATCAGTTAGCAGAATGGCGACGGGCCCGCGGTGCAGCCTAATGGCATCGGCGATTTTACTGTGCATACGTGTTCACTCCTAAATCTAGTTGCCTTTCAGGCGTATATGCTTTTCACGCGAAGTTGCTGATATGTGTAGCCTAACGCGGCAAATGAGCTATGTCGGCGAAAAAACTAGCTTTCCGTCCTTTGCGCAGCACTCACGCGCCCTCTCACTCCTTTGAGATGGACGATAGCCAGGCGTGGATGCCATCGATCTGCAGTCGGCTTTCCATCTGCGCGGGTCTAATATAGTTGATGTGCCACGTGCCATCGAACGCGTTCCTGATGTCACTTTGCGTGACACGCCGCGGACCGTACGAGCCGGGTTCCAGTTCGCTAAAACAAAGCATAAAATAGGTTCCGTAGCGATTAAGAACGCTAGCAAGATTATTGACAAACTGGGGACGTTCTTCGTCGTCCAACACGTGAAACAATCCTGAGTCGACGACAGTGTCGAATGTCCTCCCCAGGGTGTGCAGTTCCAACGCGTTCTGGGTGAGAAACGTCACGTTGAGGTTGCGTTCCGTCGCTTTATACCGTGCCTTCTCGATCGCGATAGGAGTAAAATCAACGCCCCACGCGACATGCCCTTTAACGGCAAGAAATAGCGCGTTCTCTCCCGTCCCGCATCCGACGTCAAGGACGGACCCAACGATTTCGCCTGCCCCCTCAAGCCGCACGAACTCCTTCTGCGGACGGCCGATGTCCCACGGCGGTGCACCGCGGTAGACGGAGCTAAAGTCGACCATGCAAATCATAGTCTGTCGCAGAGCCCTATAAAGATACGTCTGCCGGTGCGTTTGCCGCACATCTGAAACGTTAATAATACGCGAAAACATACTGCAACAAATGAGGTATTATGATGAAGATTCTTGGAATAAGCGGCAGCCCCCGCAGGAAGAACAGCCGAACCATGAAACTCGTTCAGGCTGTTCTTGATGGGGCACAAACGCAGGGAGCAGAGATCGAACTGGTCGACGTTTGCGCGTTAGACATCAACTATTGTCTTGGATGCCAGGTGTGTTTCGCAACAGGCGAGTGCGTTCAAACGGATGATCTTGCTGAACTGGCGGACAAGATGCTCAGCGCCGACGGCATCGTGCTCGGATCGCCTGTATATATCAACGGCGTGACCGCGCAACTTAAGACTATAATCGATCGCCTTGCCGATGCCATCCATTGTCAGCTGCTTTCGGGCAAATATGGCTGTGCCGTGACCACGACCGGCGGTTCAGGTGATGCTGGTGTGCTGAGCTACATGAACTATTTCCTGAATGAACTAGGCGTCGTGACAGTTGGGGAAGTCGGCGTTGCCCTTGGCAGCAATCCCGCTGCGCTTGATGCTGCCATTAACGAAGCTTCCACGCTCGGAACGACGCTCGCAGAATCAATCAAAACAAAGCGCGCGTATCCGGCGCAGGAGAAGGAGATCGCAGAGAGAAGAGCGTTTTTCGTGCGGCTAATCGAGGCAAACAGGGAGGATTGGGCGCACCAGTATGAGTATTGGATGGAGAAGGGTTGGATGTGAATGTCACGTACGACCAGGAGCACGTTGAGCGGCCGATGCGTGCGCTTCATGACCTTCATTTCCACAAAAAGTTTAAGTTGATCAAGGAGAAATGTGAGATTCCAAAAAAGTGATAGCATGACGAAAAAAGCGGAATTATACTCGAGGAGAAGAGAGATGTACCGCTTGTACATCTCTAAGTTGAACATGTCAGACATCCTCGAGAAGCTTTCTGCCAAGTATCGCGTATCCAAACGGGCGCTGTGCATGGATTGGCAGAAGCGGACCCAGTGGGTATACGACGTTTTTGACCTCGAGCGCGCGTCGTGACCCGGCAAATGCCGCTGTTGCCCAACAGCGCGTGGTCCGTGACCATAATGTCCTAGCTCGTGTTGTCGGAGCTGTGCACCCGACGCAATCGTGGGACGCTCCATTTTTTCTAAACGTTAACACAGACATCTTTTTTGGTCGCTAGCTTTTTTGAGTATGTTGAGCACGTGTTTCCATTAATGTGGGTTGGAGTCCGCAGGTCATCGACTGTACACGCATTCGTAGCACTTCCTCCGCGAACCGACGTTGATGTTGAAAGATTATCGAGTTCAAACAAAAATAAAATGGGCACGAAACCAGTTGGAAACTAGTTTCGCACGCATCAAAGATAAGCTAGGTCATCAATGTTGTTGCGAGGCTGTGGAAGCACCATCATTCATTATACAGGATTGGGGTGAGTCCGGGAGCCCTCTGCCGAGGCCATACACATGGCTTCTAGTGCAGATGAGGGAATGGAGGTGAGACTACACGAAGAAACGCACAATAGCAGTTACCGTTCTCGCTGTGCTGATAGCGTCAGTGGCGTTCGCGGGAGCGGTCTATGCGCAGACGACGAATACTACGACCAACACCACCACGTCAACGACTTCAACCAGCACGAGCAGCGCTAGTGGGCCCCTTGGGCCGTTCCTCGGATCGTTGCTCGGCACGCCAAATCAGAACACGAATCTCAACACCGTCTGCCACAATAAAGCAGTGAGGCACGAGCTAATTACGTGGTATAAGCAACTTCCAACCGACCAGAAGAACGCCCTGCAGAACGACCTCAAACAGGCGGTGACCAACTGGTATAATCAGTTGCCATCGGATCAGCAGGCCAAGCTTCAGAGCACAGTGAATCAGACAAGCCAAGCGCAGTAGAGAACAAAATGAGGTGAGGGGCGTCAGTGCCATACTTCCCCCCTTGAGCTCTGTAGGACTCCCCCACCTCTTCTCACTTTATTCCCCTTTTTTCAATTGTAACGGCACGGAGGTAATGAAATGCGCAAAGGGCGTGCGCTCGAGTCGGCAAAAAGTAGCGTTGTAACCGCCTCGTCTTTGCTTCGTTTCAAGGAGCGTGCAACGGGCAAAGGTTATTATCGGATGCAAGAGATTGCTACGTGATTGTGGTAGGACTTAACGTTATGAAATGGCATCGCGCAATACCTATTTTCTGCGTTCTTATACTATTGTCAGTTGCGACCGCAGGATGCACAGCTAGTCTAAACCCGCCTTATATTCAATTTAACGCTTCCCCATCTACGGCAGGAACTCCGGCAGGAATCAACGCGCAGGGGACCACTAACGGCACAGCGCATATGCTCGCCGTGGAGCAATTGGGCAACAATAGCTACACGGGGGCCGTGTCTGACGTTGTCGTATACACGCAACCTGGAACCGGACATGTCTTTGTCGAGACCGAGCCGGTGACGGGCGTCGATTTTCAAGAGACTGCGAGAACTGCAGTAACTGTTGCAGCTGCGCGCGCTCACGTCAATTCAAATCAACGAGATTTTGAATTCGTGGTAAGTGTGCCTAAGGGCGTGGACGAAGTAGACGGGCCAAGCGCTGGTCTTCCCATGACAATCGCGACGTACTCGGCGATAATGAAGAAGCCGGTCAATCAGAGTGTATACAGCACCGGTACTATTGACAGCAGCGGAACGGTAGGCGATGTCGGCGGCGTGTACTGGAAGGCAGAGGCAGCAGCACAAAGTGGCGCTCGGGTCATCCTCGTCCCCTACAATGAAACTGTCGTAAGCACCACTTCTCCACTGGAAACAAACCCGGTCGGGGGCGTAAACTTACAATCGCAGCTAAGTCACGATGGTTATAACGTGACCGTCGTCGGGGTAAAAAACGTCGACCAAGCGTTACCTTACTACTTCATCTGAAGCGGTTAGCGCCGTTAAGCCATCGAGGTAAACAAGAAATGGAAGCCGTGCGCAAACGGCGTCTAGAATTACTGATCGCGTTGCTCGTCGTAGGAATCGTGGCGGGAGCTACTATCATCGTCCTCGGAGCAGAGAATGCCCTACCAGGAACCAGCAGCGGTTACATCAGCGTTGTAAAAACGCCACAGACGTCGCAATCGCCAGATCAACAGGCCCAGCAGCAAGCGCAATATGAAGCGCGCGTGAAAAGCCTGCTTGCGATCGCAAACAAGGATGACCGCGTGCACGCGTTGGTCGTGGGAAAGAACTATTCTGTCGTGGGAATTCTCGCACAGCCCCCTCCTTCGTCCGGTGCGCCTCCCATCTCTTCTCTGGTGTTGCGCGTAGAGGGCAAGTTTTACAAGATCGACATCGATATACCGCATGAGAAGGTAAGCTCTGTGGCGGAGCGCATCTGCTACGGTCCGGGGTGCAATGACTAACCTCAGGCCGCACGACGTGAGGTACAGCTATGGTAGGGGGGCAAATTCGAGGAAAGATACTCTTTGCGGCAGCTGTGTTTATTGCCTCGGTGCTCGTGCTCGCGCTCAAGTTGCTCAATCCTACGCCGGTGCAAATCCTCGTTGAGGGCAATACTGCCATTACGACTCAGGTCCCCGGACTCTTCACTTACGCCGACGTGCTCGTAATTGCTGTTGCGCTAGTTCTCATGAGTGTGAGCGGCACATACATCTTGTTGCACGACTCAACCATTCCTGCGGCTGCTGCGCCTGCGTCTGCGGGGGACGTGATCCTTGAAGAGCGGCGGCAGCGGTGGGAAGAGGTTGCCAAAACGCTTAAAGACGATGAGCAGACGCTCTTCAAAGCGATTATCGACGAGGGAATCGTTCACCAGAGCGAACTGGTCGAAAAGACCGGCCTTCCGAAATCCAACGTCAGCAGAGCGCTCTACGGGCTAGAAAGCAGGGGCCTTATCGAGCGTAGGCGGCGCGGGATGGGAAATGTGGTATTGCTTAAGTAACAGCTCCGTCAGTTAACAGCTTCTTTTTTTTGACGGTCGGTAGCTGTCCCTCGCTGCGCGGTTTTCTGCACTAAGTGGTGCCGACTGCGGGTAGAAACGTTGTCAATAGTTCCCTTTCCCAAAAACTCACAACTGGAAGGTAGCTCAACCGCCCGACGTTGCGATCGTAGCTCAGTTTTGAGCGTAAGAGTGTGCATTCACAGCACGTCTTGTCATAATCTTACGCCGTCTCCCGCTATGGTGACCTATTCTTCGTATGCCAGAATCGAGGGAAAAACATTGGGACGGCGCTCTTGTATACTAGATAAAGCTCGCCAAAAATCCTCTCTAAATCGCTTTCTTCGCTTCTGGCGATCCAATAGAGAACGAAAACGCTCGCAAAGGCCCAGATGAATGCAAGCACGCCCCGCGAGAGCACGGCGACTCCAACGATCATTAAGATGAATCCGAGGTATATGGGATTCCTTGTTTTGGCTTAAACACCGGAGGTTACGAGGCCCTTGATGTGATATGTGGAGGGGATCTCCTTAAACGCTAAGATGCGCATCGCTACCCCGACGAGCAGCAGCGCTCCACCAGTCACTTCTAGAGCGAGCGATGGCGGAACGAGGAGACCACAGCGGACGCTTAACACGATACTTGCCCAGCCGAATGCAAGCAGCGCGATTCCAGTAACTAGTTGCCTGCTCGGCGGAGAGGGCGTTTTTCTCATCGTTCAGCCCGGGACTGAGCTATCTTTGTGCGCAGTTGCTCAACCGGTGTTCGGTTCACGTGCGAGCTTGGACTGCGGAGCGGCGACTATTCTTTACAGCAGTTTTTCACGTTGTTCCCTCTGAGCAGGGAATGCATACTGCTTCGCCGTTTTCCAGCTGCACTCTGTGTTCTGAAACCGGCTCTCCGCACTTGTGACACGTTACCGACCGAAATATCCGGGCCTTTCTCGGAACATCGGCGATTTCGATATGCGTGACGTCAAACAAATCTTCCTCTGGCATTTTCATGAGCGTTTCAGCGATTCTGTCTGCGCGTTTCCTGAATTCCTGCTCTTCTTGCCGCGAGGCAGATCCGGAACTCACCTTTGCCTGCAGGTGGCTCCACGCTGGATCCACGTGCTCGAGATCCACTGAACTCATCAACGCGATTCGTACCGCGTCACCGGTGTCCCTGTTTATGAACGTATATACGTGCTTTCCGTAATCTCGAAACACAAGATTACCTTTTCCGAATGTGCAACCAGTTACAACCTGTACGGCGTCGACGCTACAGCTGTCGTTTTCAACTATAGCTACTAATTCCTCGTCGACTGACTTATCAGAGGAAAGCTCCCGCGTTGCTATCTTTGCAGCACGGTATCCGATTGCTGTTCCAGGACAAACGTGCCCGTGGAACGTCGTGACGTCCGGAAAAGAGGTCTGCTTTGCGGTTCCCATCTTAATCACCTGTCCGTCGCAAAACCACGATTGACATGACATGTTCTGCCGTCAGTATTCATAAATTCGCGCCAAGGTTTTTGTTGCGAAATGCTTCCAGAAAGCTCATATCCGCTTCGCGCTAACCAACCTACGTGACGATACACTAGCCCGCTTGCGCGTCAGAGACCGATGAAAAGCTGGTTAGGACGAGCTTGAGCAGCGTGTCGGGCTGTAATGCTCAATATGGTCTGTGCCAGGCGTTTACCGCAGAAGCGCTCAAAAAAGAAACAATCTTATGGATCGGAAGCGCACGAATTGAGACAGAGAAGGTGGAACTCTAAGCATGAATGAAGCCGACGTAAGCTCGATAGCATACTGTGGCCTTCATTGCGGCGACTGTCCAAATCACTCGGGAGAGATTGCTGATTTGGCGCGCGATTTGCGTAAGAAGCTGCGCGAGTATCATTTTGAGCGGGTGGCTCCAGGGCTTGCCACGTTCTTCAAGCCATTCGCCAACTATGAGCCCTGTTACGAGACTCTTGGGGCGATGGTGAAGCTTCGGTGTAAACGCGGGTGTCGCGACAATGGTGGGCCACCGCAGTGCAAGATCAGGAATTGTTGCAGGAAGCACGACTTTCAGGGATGCTGGCAATGCGCTGATTTTGAGACCTGCGAGAAGCTCAGTTTCCTCACGCCGACGCACGGAGACGCCCACACGAAGAACCTCAGGACGATAAGCAAGCGAGGGGTTGATGCGTTCCTCAGGGGGACGAGATATTGGTGAGTGTTGACGCGCTCGGCGATCTTAGTGTCTCAAGTAATCACGACGGAGTACTTTATGTGCGTTCGCGCGCATACAAATCGATTAGAGTGTTCCTTTTCTGAGTTCAAAGCCCACACTTTTGAGGCGGGAACCGAGTCGTTTGGAAGGGGGGAGAGGTTGTTGTTCGGCAGTTGTCCTGGGACGTCGCACTTACGAACGCCCACCCTGACGATCAAGAAGTGCCCGCGGTGCGGCGAAGACGTGGAGATTTTCTCATCAGACGTTAAGGTCGAGTGCGGTAAGTGTGGGCTCACGGTGTTTAACGACATGAACCTGTGCATTCACTGGTGCGCCTACGCAAAAGAGTGCGTTGGCCCTGAACTCTACGAGCAGTTAACCAAGGGCGATAAGGAGCAAAAAAAGTCACTCTAGCGTTTGAGGCTGCAGAAGGGCAGCCTACGGCGATTTTTCAGGGGTGAAACCTTATATCTACGAACGCTAACGTGGGTTGACGAAGCGACCGTCGACCACTTACCGTATGGTTTGCTGGGGATCAAGAAGTGAACGGACGCAGCGATGCACTACCTGAGCGCTGGGAAATAGTATTTGGCTTTCTCCGCGCTTTTTCTGATGTCGCGGTGCTCACGGATGCGGAAGGCATCATCCTCGCCGTCAACGACGCAGCTGTCGAGCGGTTCAGCATTAGCGCTCGCACACTCGTCGGCACCCCCTCATACGATGTTCTTCCTGCCGAGGCAGCGCAGACGCACCAGAGATGGATGGCAGAGGTCATCGCCTCAGGTGCTCCGATGCACGTCGAAGAATCGTGCGAAGGGCGACGTTCTCGAATATCCCTCTATCCTCTTGCGAAAATGAACGGCTCAGTTACACGCGTGCTCATGCTTGACCAGGCCGTGACGGAAGAGCGTGACGTCATTGACGAACAACAGCGTCTTGCTGTGCTTGACTCGGCAACCGAAGCGATCATCATTTTTGATCTCGACGGGCACATAAAGTACTGGAATAAGGGTGCCGAACAGCAGTATGGGTGGAAGCAGGACGACGTGCGCGGGGTACTAATCCATACGTTGCTCCACACTGTCTTTCCATCCCCACTTGCGGACATCACGGGCCACCTCTTGCGTGCGGGAAGGTGGGAGGGGGAGGTACAACATACCACTCGCGCCGGTATCACCATTACGGTCATGAGCCACTGGACGTTGCAGTACGGTGCACGCAATGTGCCGGTGGCAATCCTCGAGACGGCGCGGGACATCACCGAGCGGAAGCAGGCTGAAGAGAAGCTCCGTGCCACCTCGCTCTACGCAAGAAGCCTTATCGAAGCAAGTCTCGATCCTCTCGTCACCATCAATGCTGACGGAAAGATTACGGATGTCAACAAAGCCACTGAGGGGGTGACTGGCCTTTCCCGCGAAGAGCTGATTGAAAGCGACTTCAGCAACTATTTCACTAAGCCGGAAAAAGCAAAAGCAGGCTACCGACAGGTCTTCACTGACGGTTTCGTCAGAGATTACCCCCTCGCCATTCGACACAAATCGGGCAGAATCACGGATGTGTTGTACAACGCGACACTGTTCAAGAATGAACGGAACGAGATTCAAGGAGTTTTTGCAGCTGCGCGGGACATCACCGAGCGGAAGCAGGCCCAGCGCCAGCTGCAAGAGCACGCGCAGCGCACTTCGGTGCTCAACGAGGTTATCCACGTCATCAACGAAGCTAGCGACCTTCCTACATTGTTTGGAGAGGCCCTAGCTGCGACGATTGAGCGGCTAGGGTTTGCTGCAGGATTCATTGCCACAGAAAACGAAGCTGGGCAGATGCAAGTGCGCTATGCACATAACTTACCCTCAGCCTTCGTTGAATCCTTCGATCAGATCGATATCGACGCCAACCCCTACGTGCGAGCCGTGTTTCGGAAAGGGGAACCCGTGATCGTCGAGGAACTCTCTGCTGACACGCTTGCTGCCAGCCACGGATTGCACGGAGCCGCCGTCTCCGTTCCTGTCTTCACCGAAGGTGCCCTCATTGGACAATTCACGATATATGCGATGCGCCCTCACTCGTTTACGCGAGAGGAGCGAATTCTCCTTCTCACGATCGGAACTGAATTCGGCACGGCGTTGTCGAAGCTTGAGGCACAGGCAGCCGCTCACCACTACGCCGAGGAACTCGCGCAATATTCCGCACATCTTGAGGAGCTTGTAGAGAAACGCACTGCGCAGCTCAGGGACGTCGAGCGCCTCGCCGGCATCGGAGAGACTGCCGCTATGATCGGTCACGATCTCCGCAATCCCTTGCAAGGTCTGCAGTACATTGTCGATCTGCAGAGGCTCCGCTTCGAACGCATGTCTCCCGCCGAGCGCAGCCGCGACGAGTGGCAAAAAGAACAAGCGCTCTTTGCTAAGATCAGCGACCAGATTTTCTACATGGACAAGATTGTGGGTGACCTCCAAGACTACGCCCGTCCGATCGTCCCTGAGCGCGAAGAGATCGTTGTCGAGAAGCTGATCGAAGACGTTGTTCAATCGCTGCCGCACACGGATGGTGTGCGCATTGCGACGGAGGTTCCAGACCTGCAATTGATGGCGGACCCCCACCTTATGCATCGCGTGTTAGCAAACCTAATCCTCAACGCCGTGCAGGCGATGCCGGACGGCGGAACGGTCACCGTTAGCGCATCTACAAACGATGGCTCGGTGGCGATAAGCGTGCACGATACCGGCATCGGCATTCCGAACGACGCTCAAGAAAAGCTCTTTAAACCGCTCTTTACCGGCAAGGCGAAGGGAACGGGACTTGGTTTGGCAGTGGTGAAGCGGATCGTCGAGGCGCACGTTGGGCAAATAACTGTTGAGAGTCAAGTAGGAAAAGGATCGACGTTTACCGTAAATTTACCCAGCGAAGAGGAATTGAAAGTCGAACGCGACTCGTCGTACAGAAGTTAACGTGTCTGGAGCTGCTGAAGCTGCCACGCCCCCTTTTTCTTTTGTTTTGGTCTACCTAAAGCGAACTTTCTTGGTGGAAGGTTCTTATTCATGCCGCGGAAACCCATTCTGAAAAGGAGATGCGTCGTGGAGTTGTTAGCGATACTCCGTGTTTTGGAGTGCGTCGCGGGCGCTGAAGACGGTGGGTCTCATGGGAGTTAGGGCCACAAATGCAGCGGATGATGACATCCGGCGCCGCCAAAGAGGGGATAGACGTGGGCGAGCACCTCGCAGAGAACAATCAAAAAGAGCGCCGAGATCAGTTTTTCTGCCAGCTTGCACGTCGTCATCTTGACACCGGTGAAAGCGACAAAGACGGCTGGGTGGTCGTTCTCGAAGCAACGGCAACGTCAGCAGGTTACAATGAACGTGAAATGCAAGGCTTTCTTGAGCGCCTCGTAGACGACGGGTGGATCGAAGTGAAGGATGCTGTTCGGGCCGGTGAAATCCATGCACGATTGACGCCCGCAGGCAGAGCGCGTGCGCAAGTGATCTGCAAGGAAGCGTTGTTTGCTCGATAGCGGTTGGCCTACAGTCTTCGTGCGTAGAATGGCTGGGACCTAATGGTGGGGAGAGACCGAGAAATAGCGGTTGCGCATGCCAGTCGAAGGCGAGCCACATCCAACATCGGGCGTCACTTGTTCGCTGACTCTCTCGGGTTTTCGCTAGGCGGTTTTAGTGACGTGCTCACGTGTGTCGTATCTGACGGCATGACGACGGCGAGAGTCCATACGCTTCCCACCAGCTAATTAAGTAATGAATGCGCACGAACGAGCGGTGATATTACGATGGACTTCGACGAATGCATCCGGTTTGCAACGGAGCACTCCATATGTGCGGTTGCGACCGTCGACGACGACCAGCCGCGGGTTCGCATGTTGGGAATGTGGTTTGCGGCCAACGAAGGCTTCTATTTCTCCACCGCCAAGGTGAAAGCGATGTGTCGGCAGCTGACGGCAAACCACAAGGTTGAGCTGTGTTTCTACGCTCCACCGGGACGCCCGCCCCGCGAGGGAGGAACAATGGACATAGGGAAAGTGATGCGGGCGTCAGGCGTGGTCGCGTTCCTTGATGACCCGAAGCTCAAAGAGCGTCTTCTTGAGGAGCGGCCGTTCTTGCGTCCCACTGTTGAGAACATCGCCATATTCCGCGTTGAGAAAGGCGATGCGTGGTTCTGGACCTTTTCCGACAGCGGGCGCGAGTCTGCAATTGAACGGATCTCATTTTAGGTGAGCACAGGTGGAAGCGAAACCAGAGATCGAACGGAGAGCGATATGACAACTCAAGAACTTACCACCAAAGACGCGATCGAGCAAAGGCACAGCATTCGGAAATTTAAAAACGACCGTATCCCCGAAGAGGATATTTTGGCGCTTATAGGCGCTGCTAGATTGGCGCCCTCAGCCTCCAATGCGCAACCGTGGCGGTTCAAGATTGTTTCCGACGACGAGACCAAGGTCAAACTGGTAGAAGCAGCGTATCACCAGTCATTTGTGGGGCAGGCTCCGGTGGTGCTGGTATGCTGCGCCGACCTCCACGGCTACTTCGAAGGCATCGCCGCGAGAAGTCAGGATTTTGGAAAGGAAGGCGCCCTTGAGGAGAGCATGGTGCGCGTTCTTCGTGAGAGGGCCGAACAACTGAAAACGATGAACTTCCAAGATCTGGCTCCTGGTATCGCGTTCAGCGTTGCCATCGCGATTGAACATATTGTGTTGCGGGCCTTGGATTTTGGCTTGGGGAGTTGCTGGGTGAGAATGATCGACGAACAAAAGATCAAGGACATTTTTGGCTGGAGTAACGCAATGCACGTCGTTGCACTGCTGCCACTCGGCTACCCTGATGAGGCCCCTGCTCCACGAAAGCGGCGCACTGTAGAGGAGATCCTGCTGGACTGAAATAGTGGCTAGGGCATACGCAAGTTTGGCTAAAAGACAGATCAGCGCAAGCTGGGGCTTTCAAGGTCTCTTCGGTCGTTTTTCAAATCGTATTTGGTCGAGAAGACTTTTGAGCTCGGCCGTTGATTCGTTTAAGCTCTTTTCTAACTTCTTCACGCGTTCCTTTAAGTCATTTATTTCGTTTTCGTAGTCCGTTTTTGCAAGCCGCCATTTCTTCGTGATGATCCCGTGTGAGACGAGACAGCATTAATGCATTAGAATGGCTCGTACGCCTCTCCGTACTCGCGCTGCTGATGCGATCGCACCCGTATCTTCCTTACGATCTGTCGCAGTTGCTGCCGGCGCTGTCAGGAAGCCACACATCGTGTACGCGGTCCTGTAGGTACTGACACGCTTTCCAACTGCGAACACTTTCGTAGCAGTTTTTCAGCCGCCATATCGGCGTAGTCGTTCTTGTAGTCTACGAGTTCGAGTATGAGCTCGTCGACTTCCGCGTGCTCGTTGTTCACATTTGAAAAGGGACGTGAACCCGGATACCCATTGGCTGAGAGCGGCGCGGAAGTGGTCTTGTGATCATCGCTCATACTTCCGGCCTACCCACGCTTGTGTGACGCAAAAGTTCTGTCACCCGTTCCCTCACAAACGTTTTGTCACGCTTTCCCACACAATCACTGCTTCACGCGGCCTTATGAAACCACTCCGTGTAGTTTGGATCGGAGATGAACGTTATGGCAACGAACATAACAAGCATAAAAAACGGCGCCTGTCTGTACGGGCTTCGCTTCGGCTGTGAGAACACAACCAACGATCCGAACTGCAACAAGTGTGCAGAGCGCCTCGCTAACGCCGTGAACAGCGTGCTTCGGCCAAGCGCACAAAATAGCTAGACGAAAACGTGCTGCAAAGCTCGCTGCGACTTTTTTTGATTAACTGGTTCAGCAAGTTGTGGTTAAGCTATTTTGCGGGCCGACGCAGTCACAGCGCTTCGACGCTGTTTTAGGGCGTTTCTGCCAATATACGTTCAATTGCTGACTTATGGCACTACCAAAAAACGGGCCACGAACTGTGAGGGTGCGTAGGTGCTATCTCCTAGGTAGTCGATTTTCAGTGTGTGCCATCCAACCGCTAACTTTGCCGTGTCGTTGGGGTAGAGGTAGAGCCCTCCCGCCCCACCAGGCATTCCAGCGGGACAACCTTGCCAATATAGGGGTTGTGGCTTTGTGATATCCCACGTGCCGCCTGCCGCTTGGTTATCGATGTAGTAGTTCGCCAAGCCACACGGGTGTTTGCCATCCGCGCCGTTGATCACGTAGCGGACTTGCTCAGAGCCCCCCTGCTTGAGCGTCACGTGATACGTCGGATAATCAAGCCAAAACGCGGGCTGGCCCATATATCCCTCCCAAACGCTGAGGGTTGTGGCGACCCGAGTCCCGGTCGGGGTAGAGGGGGGTGTGGGCGTCACAATCGGAGATGGTGTGATCGGAATTATTGTCGGTTGGCTGTTAGTGGGCGATGGCGTGGCGCTGGCGGTAGCTGTTCCTGTTTGTGTCGACGGGGTTGGGCTTGCAGGGTTTGCGAAAGTGCAGCCGGCCACGACGCTGACGACGCTCACGAGCGCCAGCACGATGCACATTATCGCGATTTTTTTTATCATGCGGTTGGCCTCTTAGCTCGTTCGCGCTCCAAAAAAGCAAAGACAGAGACATGAAAAGAAGTGCTGCCGCTTAAGCATTTTCCTTTGCTCTCGGATTGCCCTTAGACGCCACGTTTGGAGACAAGGATATTCGCGTTCTAGGCTGCCTCACGAGCTACTGAATTCGGCGCACATCTGCTGTAGCCAAACCGTCGTCAGAGTGTCACGGGGGAGCTGGCAAGTATTCATACGCACCGATCCAGACGTATTGATCAGTCTGCACAATCATATTACCTGGAGTTCCTAGCGACGATCCTGTATCATAAATGGCATAAACAGTCGTTGCGTTCCCTTTTGCCCGCTGATTCGCTTCTGGACTAAGCTTACTCGGATACGAGGTCGCTACCAACCGATAACCAGCGTTGTTATTATTAACGTATGTTGTCGCCGCGTCAGGAGAACCGAACCGGATCAGCGTGACGTTTTCACTATAGGTGAGGTTTACCGCGCTGTTGGTAGACGACGGGTACGTCCACGCATCTTGTATCTGTGCAGACGTTGCGTTTATCGACGTGACGCGCCATGCAGTCAAATTATTTGGATGTTCGGCATTCAGCGTAGCGTTGTACGCCTCGATGTATTGCGCAAGCTGCTGGTCTGGCGGCGTCACTGGCGTTGTGGTTGACTTGACGCAACCGGCCATGGATAGGGATGCGACGATAAGGAGCGCAATGACCGCTGCCTCTTTTTTTGTCATCCGTTTCGCCTTCTTAAACGTCGGGTGCTTTCAAAAGAACCAATCAAATGTGTTGCATGGGTGAGAAGAAACTTAAGCCTTTCTAAGCCGGCGTCCAATCACCGCAAACAAAACAGCAAGGGGCTTTCGCCGTCGATTGGAGGGGGTTGAATACCGATTGTGGGTTTGCGCGACCACTACGCCTTAGGCTCCTTTTTAGTTATTGTAGCTCTTGGCTGGCGCAAACAAGGAAGAATGGGACAGCCGTGGTTGGACCCAACCGTTTGGCACCGACGAAAAATGCTCTGTCTTATTGAAGTGGGCGGCGTCGGTCGGCACCCCATTGATGTTCTTTCCTAGCCTACGGGGCTACCGAAAAGCTTATCAAATTCTTGACAGTTATATTGCGAAAGGGTCCGAGGAAAAGAGCCCAATCCAGTTTTTCAGCTCGTTCAGGCACGATTAGCAAGCAAAAAGCTCTTTAAAACCAGCTCAGAGGGCAGATAGGACAGTATGACCGATGCCATCGTAACAGAGAACCTAAGCAAACAGTTTGGCCAGTTTGAGGCACTGAAAGACCTGAACTTGACAATAGAGCCAGGCGTCTGTGTGGGATACCTTGGCCCCAACGGCGCCGGCAAGACCACCACAATCAAGATTTTAACTAGCCTTCTTCGACCGACTGGTGGCAACGCGTTCCTCAACGGAATCGACGTCGTACGCAACCCTAAAGAAGCGCTTGCAAGCGTTGGAGCTGTTGTTGAGACGCCCCAGCTTTATCCGCAGCTCACCCCTCTAGAGATTCTATCGTACGTGGGGCAGTTACGCGGCTTGGACAGCGATGTGATTCGAGAGCGCTCGGTCACAGTGCTCGACGAAGTAAAGATGTCGGACTCAGCCCACAAGCGAACGAAGGACTTCTCGACCGGCATGAAGCAACGAGTTGCGATTGCTGCGGCGATTCTGCACGATCCATCCATTCTGATATTCGATGAGCCAACTATCGGACTTGACCCGCGCGGCATGATAGAAGTCAGGGAGCTCATTATGCAGCTTAAAGAGAGAGATTTTACTATTTTCATGAGCTCTCACCTCCTTTACGAAGTGCAGGAAGTGTGCGATAAGGTCGCGATCGTTGACAAGGGGGCACTCCTTGTCTATGATACCGTCGCCAACCTGTCGAACGCAGGCGAGGGCGGCGTTGCGCTCACCGCCGTTGAGCCCATAACCGCGGAACAATGTGCCGCCGTGCAAGCTCTGCCTAACGTAAGATCGGTAAAACGAGTCGCCACGTCAGAGCTCCTTATAACTGTTGAGGGCGGATTGCCCGAGCAGTCGGATTTGCTTGACCACGTAAAGAGTATCGGCATACGCGTGGCGTTCTACAGACCTGTACGGTCTGCTATTGAAGATGTTTATTTGAGGCTTGTGCCACAGGAGGAGTCATAGTGCCGCCAAGTGACCTCAGGCAGGTGGCGGTTGTGACAAAATACGAGCTCCTCAAGTACTTGCGCAGCAAGAGGCTGCTCATCATAGGTGCTCTGCTTGCCATAATACTTATCCTTAACTTAGTGTTGCCTCCCACCATAGGATCCGGATACGACCCCGATCCGATGACATTTACGTCGGGGATGCTTGCCGAAATCGGAATCCTTATAGTGCTCTGTGCGACGTTCTTCGGGGCAGACGCAATCGTGTCTGAATTTGAGCAAAAAACAGGCCTTCTGCTTTTCCCGAACGCGGTGAAAAGGCACGTGCTCGTGCTTGGTAAGTTCATCGCAAGCGCAATGATATCGGTCGGGGCAGTCGCGCTTTACTACGC
>Ga0224522_1000266_pt1 | contig 21596 bp, 14 predicted proteins | sample CFST25metaG_FD_182733 | JGI IMG/M metagenome (GOLD analysis project Ga0224522, IMG submission 182733) | Peat soil microbial communities from Stordalen Mire, Sweden - C.F.S.T25 | ecosystem: Environmental > Terrestrial > Soil > Wetlands > Peat | place: Sweden: Norrbotten County, Stordalen Mire...
CTTGCCTTGTGGCGCTCGCTCGGCGCGGGGAAACGCTTATAAAGTTTCAGTGCGGTTTCGAATATTTCCCTGTCGTCGTTTGTGGGCTGTTTAAGACGCGTATCGTAGCCCGCGTATTTCAGATTATCGTATCTTATGACGAGATAGAGGTGTCCCGCGACAAGTTCTTTTGAGCGGAGTTTCCGGCAGACGTATTCGCCGACGCGGCGGATTTCTTTTTTTATGTCTTCTTCGCTGTAGATATTATTCTGCAGAGTATGGTGATGGTTCAGCATTTTTTCTTTTGCCGTCTTTTTAAAAATTCCGGATGTGTCCTCTCCGCGCGCGAGACGCTGAAAAACTATTCCGTTGATTCCGAATTCCTTGCGGAGCGCGGCGGGATTTGCCTTTGCAAGGTCGCCGAGCGTAAGTATATTCAGCGCTCCCATCCTGCGTTCGATTCTGTGACCGATGCCCCAGAGTTTTTTTACACGCAGGGGGTAAATAATTTTTTCCTTATCTTCCCGGGTGACCACGGAGAGCCCGTCGGGTTTCTGAAATTTCGTTGCCATCTTTGCAAAGCTTTTATTGTAAGAAAGCCCGATTGAGCAGGTCAGGTCTTCGAGTTCGCGGACTTTTTGTTTTATTTTCTTTGCAACCTCGGTCGCTTCTGTAAAATTTTTTGCAACGGGGGAAATGTCAACGAAAACTTCATCGACACTGTACTGCTCGATGCAGTCTTCGGGCACGAACGACCTCAGTCCGCGCATAAGACTCTGTGTAACGTTTTCATATTTCGGCCCGTAGCAGGGAACTGAAATCAGCGAGGAACAGATTTGCTTTGCCTCCCAGGTGCTCATGCCTGTTTCGATTCCGAAAGCGCGGGCTTCGTAGGAAGCAGTCATCACGATTCCCTTTTCGCCGGTTGTACTGCCGACTGAAACGGGTCTGCCCTGAAGATTGGGATTATCCCTCTGCTCGACCTGAGCAAAGAAAGCATCGAAATCAAGATGAATGAAGAAGCGGTTTTTGTGCTCCGTGATTTTCAGGTTGAATTCCTTAAAATGCGGGAAAGAGTAGAGCGGGAGCAGCCTCACGCGCCTGAATATCTCGGGCAGGCCGTCTTCTTTCCGCTGTATGAAGAAAAACGAACTTAATTTATCCACATTAAATGCCTTAATAATTTATGGTATAATAATATATGGTATTTTTGAAAAAAGCAAGGCTTTTTTCTAATGCTGAATTATGAATGCTGAATTATGAATGAGGAGTTCTTGCATGAATAATTATAAATGCGCGAAGAATTTCTGTGGATATGTTTACAAACTTCGGGAGAGAGCCGGTATGTGTTTAGCATACAAGAACTCTCCCTCTGTTTATTGTTTCACCATTAAAATCTTAAAACTGTGTTTTCCTGAATAAAATATTTTTATTTCAAGAGAATCATTTTATTTGTTTTTGTGAAATCAGGTGATGTCAGCTTGTAATAATACATTCCGCTCGAAAGATTGCTTCCGTCGAAAGTTATTTCGTAAAATCCGGCATTCATCTGTCCGTTGTAAAGAGACTTTACAAGCTGTCCTATATTATTATAAACCTCGAGTTTTACAAAAGTACTTTTCGGAACATCGAATTTTATCTTTGTCATCGGATTAAACGGATTCGGGTAATTTTGTCCGAGACGGAACGCTCCCGGTATTTCTCCGGAAACAGGATGAATGGAGGTAACAATCATCTCCGACAGAGGCCGTTTCCATACTCCGCTTCCCCACGTACCGGCTACGAGATTTGTACCGGAAATAGCAAGAGAATTAATATAATTATTTGTCAGTCCCGAACCCTCATCAGTCCAGTTTGTACCGTTATTAGTGGAAAGGAAAACGCCGAGTCTTGTACCGGCAAAAAGATTCGTGCCCGAAAGCGCGAATGCAAATACATCAGTATTAGTCAAGCCTGAACTGACTGCATTCCAGCTCGTGCCGTTATCGGTTGAAAGAAAAACTCCGTTATAAGTTCCGGTAAAGAGATTCGTTCCCGATACTGCAAAAGCCTGTATAGAAGTATTGGTCAGGCCTGAATTTACTGCTGTCCAGCTTGTGCCGTTATTAGTAGAAAGAAAAACACCGCTGTTTGCAGTTCCGGCAAAAAGATTTGTGCCTAAAACTGCAAAAGCATAAACAATATTATCCGTCAGTCCTGTATTTGCCACAGTCCAGCTTGCACCGTTATTGGTTGAAAGATAAACTCCTCCTCCGCCGAAAGTTCCGACGAAAAGATTCGTGCCGGATACTTCGAGAGCCCGCACATATTTGCTTGTTAATCCGGTATTGGCTGAATCCCAGGTTGTACCATTATTGGTTGAACGAAAAACTCCGTTGCCGTCAATCCCGGCGAATAGATTCGCGCCTGAGGTTGCAAGAGCATAAACTGTATTATACGACAAACCTGAATTGACCGGTGTCCAGTTTGCGTTGTTTGCGGAAAGAAATATTCCGCCTCCGCCCGAGCCGGCGAAAAGATTCGTGCCTGAGGTTGCGAGGGCATAAACATAAGTACTCGTCAGACCCGAATTAACCACAGACCAGTTTGTGCCGTTGTTGCCTGAAAGAAATACTCCGCCGCTTTCAGTTCCTGCAAAAAGATTTGAGCCCGAGACAGTAAGAGTCTGAACATTAGGGTTCGTCAAGCCGGAACTTACGGCATTCCAGACTGTTCCGTTATTTGTGGAAAGAAATACGCCTCCCGGAGCGGCGCCGCTGGTTCGGGTTCCAATGAACAGATTCGCACCCGAGACTGCAAAACCATAAATATAAGGATAGCCTGTCAAACCTGAATTAGAGGCGGCCCAGCTTGTGCCGTTATTTGTTGAAAGATAAACCCCGTCGCCGTGAGTTCCTGCAAATATATTCGTGCCCAGAACTGCAATGGCATAAATAGAATTAGTTATCAGGCCGGAATTCATCGCAGTCCAGCTTGAACCGTTATTTGTTGAAAGAAAAACACCGCCTAAAGTTGCTGCTAAGATTTCCGTACCTGAGACGGCAAGACCGTAAACACTTATATTGGTCAACCCGTTATTTACAAGGGTCCAGCTTGTGCCGTTGTTTGTGGAAAGAAAGATACCGCCACCGTTTCCAATAGTACCTGCGAATATATTGGTACCCGAAACTGCAAAGGCATTAACAAAAGGACTCGTGATGCCGGAAGTAGCAGAGGTCCAGCTTGTTCCGTTATTTGTAGAAAGAAAAACCCCGCTGCCAAATGTTCCGACAAAAACATTCGTACCCGAAACTGTAATGGAACGGATATTAGTATTGGTCAAACCTGAATTTACTGCAGTCCAGTTTGTACCGTTGTTGGTGGAAAGAAAAACGCCGACATAAGTTCCGGCATAAAGATTCGTACCGCTTGCGGCTAAACATTGTACTGTACCGCCGTTGGGTCCGTTGGTTTGGGTCCATTGAGCTTCAGTTGTGTTTATATGTATAATGAAGAGTGCACAGGCGAGAAAAATGAAACGTAATGATTGCATTGAATTACTCCTTAATCGTGAATTGGTTATCAGGGCATTTGCCCTAAACCTGTTCGCTTACGCGGACTAATTTAAGGTATAGTATTATACAGCTACAATCAAATTATTAAACGGTTTTTATTATCAGGTTATCGGCATAAACAGACGAATTCACCATAAAACCGCTAATTGTGCATATATTTATATTCCACATTATTTTTTTCCTTGACATTTTAAAAAATCACTTATAAATTGTAGTAGATTTAACCTACAACATTTTAAAATGAATGAATTAATTTCCAAACTAAAACTCCTCGGATTCACTGAATACGAATCCAAAATCTTCCTCGCCTTACTTCAGGGACATTTAATGTCCGCCACTGAAATCGCAGAATCCGCAAGTGTAAGACGTACCGATGTTTATAACGTCTTGAAATCCTTCGTCGAAAAAGGCTACTGCAATGAGATTGAAACCAACACGATAATGAAATACGAAATGATTGACCCCGATGTGATTCTGGATAAGATTGAAGCGAAAATTCAAAAGGAAAAGAAAAAGCAGGTTGCTTCTTTTAAAGAAGCGTTTAAAAACCTGAAACCTCTCTACCGCTCGAAGGAAAAGGAGCAGGATAAAATTTCCAACATCGAGCTTATACGCGGGTATAATCAGCACCGCGAGGAGAAGTTTATCAGCCTGCTGAAAAACGCAAAGAAAGAAATACTATTTATGATTCGGCTTGAGATTTATATATCCGACGATGTCGATAAGACGGCAGAAAAATTCATTAAAAAAGGTGGAATAATTAAATCCATATACGAAGTCGGGAATAATTTCAAAGTAAAAAAAGACGGAAAGTGGTCGGAAGGCTCTGTAAACGATTTGGTAAAAGTATTCTCCAAGTTCGAAAAGTATGGTGAGCAGTTAAAGCTCAGCAACGTGAAGATACCCAATTTCACTGTGTTCGACCGCGAGACAGTTTTTATGAACATCGTGGATAAATCGCTTCCCCGTTACAACGAAGCGGATATAATAATAAAAAACAAAGACTATGCGGAAAGTATGATAGAGGTCTTCAATACTTTCTGGGAAAAATCATTCTCATTAAAAGAATATAAAAAAATTAAATAATATTTTTATGAAAAAGATTATTGTTCTGGTTTTTTGTTTATTGTACTTCAGTAATTCTTATTCTCAGTCAGGTTGGTTTCAACAATACTATTCACCAAACATTATTAACGGTTCTACACGAATCTTTTTTCTCGATTCTCAAACCGGGTGGTTGTCTTATTCTGAAAATGGTTATCATGGAATAGTTAAAACAACAAATGGCGGAAATAATTGGAATATTCTCGATAGTACCAAAGATTACATTACTTCCATTTTTTTTATTGATCAAAACAACGGATGGATGAGTACAGGTAATAACCCCGGAGGGGGAAACTTCGGCAGAATATATAATTCAGTCAATGCTGGCTTAAGCTGGACACAACAGATAATTCCGATTAATGAATCTCCTGTTAACGATAAAGGTATATCCCATATTAAATTTTTAAACTCGAACACGGGATTTGCATGTGGATATATTTTGTACCTTTCGGGGCAGGCTTTATTAGTCGATACATATGTTTTGAAAACAATTAATGGCGGAAACAACTGGTCAGTACTATTAAGAATATCTACCGGTGATATAACAAATAATCCCGGATGGTTTCAAAAATTAGATTTTGTAGATGAAAATAATGTTTGGGTATCGGGAAATATGGGTCTGTTTTTTTATACTACAAATGGCGGGGTAAACTGGACACAAACATTTATTAACAATGGAGGAAATTTTACAGATTTAAAATTAATAAATCAAAGTACGGGATATGTTTTTAGCAGTTTTGGAGGCTCAATTACAGGTTGGCCTTGTGTGTTATTAAAATCGACAAACGGAGGAGCTAATTTCAGTGCAGTATATTCAACTAATATTCTTAAGTTATTTGGCTTTTGCTTTTTGGACTTAAATAACGGGTATGTGTGCGGTGATAGTAATATAATCATGAAAACAACAAATGGTGGAATAAACTGGAAAACTCAAAATACTCCAATTGTTTCCAGTTATAACAGAATTTATTTCTACAACATTAATACAGGATGGGCTATTGATTATTACGGACATATTTTAAAAACAACAACAGGCGGTGTTGCTGACACTATTACTCCAAAATATTTCCCGCTTGCTGTAGGGAATGTGTATAAATATCATTTTAGCTCTTCTGCAGGGATTGTTTATGATCACAAAACGCGAATTACAAAAGATACGATAATAAATTCTAAGAAATATTTTGTTGTAAGCGGAGGTTTTCCCGGAGTTAGTGGTGGGAATATTATACGATATGATTCGTTAACAGGGAATACATATTACAGAAATAATGGCGGATATTGTTCATACAGCCCTTTCGAAGTTATAATTGATAGTTTGGCTTCAAAAAAAGGTGATACTACAACAAGATGCACAACCCCTGTTTTACGTTTTTGTTCAGATACGAGTAACAGTAGTTTATTTGGTATTCCTGTTAAATCAAAGACTTTTAGGAGTAATAATTCTGAGGGTTATGAGACAGTTACTTATAGTACAAGTTTTGGTGTTGCCAATTATTTTGCTCAGGATTTTCAAGCTATGGGTTCAGATCAATTGGTAGGATGTTATATAAATGGTATTTTATATGGTGATACAAGCAATATACTTTATACCATCTCAGGTAATGTACGTTATTTAGACAATAATCTTCCTGCGACGAACGGCTATGTAAAAGCATTTAAACTTGATAACAGCACGAGTAATATTATTGTTTTTGATTCTGCGCAAATACAATCTGACGGAAGTTATATTTTGAATAATGTTCCTAGGGATTCACTCGATATAGGTGTTTATCCGAATTCCACTACAAATAATGACTGGGTGATTACTTATTATCCGTCAACAACTTACTGGCAGGGTGCAACAACATTATATCCAACGGGAAATCTTACGAATATAAATATCGGTGCAATAAGATTAACAGCAACAACAAATTCAAATTCAGTAAACGGAAAAGTTTTGAGGCTAACTGATGCACAAACAGGAAATTTAAAAGATGCAGTGCTGTATGCAAAGAACGGAAATACATTTGTAAGATGCGGGATGTCGGATGGAAACGGAATTTATCATCTGCCTTCTCTGCCGGCGGGAAATTTAAAAATAATTTGCAACAGGTTTGGATTTACAAATGACAGTGCAATGGTAAATGTGACTTCCACGAGCAATATTGATTCAATTAATTTTCATCTTTATAGAATACCCGTGGGCATAAAACAGATTAGTTCAAATGTTCCTTCTGAATACAAATTATATCAGAATTATCCGAATCCGTTTAATCCGAGTACGGTTATAAGATTTCAAATTAAAGATTCAAGATATACTATGATAAAAGTTTATAATATTCTCGGAAAGGAGGTTACAACATTAGTAAACGAAAAAAAATCACCTGGTACATACGAAGTTACATTTGACAGAAGCGGTTTGGCTTCGGGAATGTATTTTTACACACTGATATCGGGGGATTTCAAAGCAACAAAAAGATTTGTGCTGATAAAATAATTTTTGTGAAAAGAAAAAGAATTTAAAAATTAAATAATAATTATGAAAAAGTCATTTTTCTATTCGTTATTAGTTTTAATTTGTTTTACGTTTTTTTCGGGACAAAGTAATTATAAAAGCTTCAGTGCATCAGAAAATAATTCCACATCAAAATTGAGCAGTGGCTGGACGACAATTCTTACTGATACGACAAAGTTTGTAAGTGTTTATTTTAAAACAGAAAATCTGGGGTGTATATTTACGGGAACATACCCGGTGAAAAGAACAACAAATGGAGGGAATAGCTGGGGTTATGGCATCGTTCCTTATTTAACCGGCACGGACGGTGGAGTTTATTTTAACGGCAGCGATATATTTATGGCAGGGTATAATGAAATTGGAAGCTTGCATTATGGAATATTATTCAGGTCTTCTAATATGGGTATAAATTGGGATACAGCAGATTACTTTACGAAGCTAGGTGGTGTAAGTGTTCATTATATCATTACCAGTATATTTAAGAATATCGGATATTTAGGTATAGCCGGAGGATATGAACCCATTTGGAGGAAAACCAATAATGGGGGATATAATTGGTATATCCACACTTGGATACTACCTCCATCGGGAAGTTTTGACTATCCATCTTCAATAAGTTATGCAGATACAAACGTAATATACGGAGTAGCAAATAGTCAGAGTATTGGAAAATGTGTTACCGGAGTCACGAATGGGCATTTTAATATAATAAAATATGGAGCATTTACTAAAGTTTGTGTTGTAGATAGCAGCAATATAATTGCACTTGCGGGTTCAAAGATGATCAAATCAACGGACGCAGGGATTAATTGGGATAGCACGATATTTCCTGTAAGATTAAATTCAATATCTTTTCCTGACCTGAACACGGGGTATATGACAGGAGCACAGGGTAAAATTTTTAAATCAACAAACAAAGGCGCAACGTGGATAACACAAGCCACACCTACTACCGACAGCTTGGTTGATTGTTGTTTTTTGAATGCTCTGACAGGATATGTTATAGGGTACAATGGTACATTATTAAAAACAAATAATGGAGGTGGAAATAATTTCACCATCTCCGGATTTGTCCGATATTCCGACAACAACCAACCGGCAACGGATGGTTATGTAAAAGCATTCAAGCTTGATGTAAGTACGGGAAACATTATTATATTTGATTCGGCGCAAATACAGAATGATGGTAGTTATACGCTGTCAAATGTTCCTCAGGATTCGCTGGATATAGGTGTGTATCCGAACTCCACTACAAATAATGACTGGGTGATTACTTATTACCCGTCAACAACTTACTGGCAGGGTGCGACAACATTGTATCCAACGGGAAATTTAACAAATATTAATGTCGGTGCAATAAGATTAACATCAACGACCAATAATAATTCCGTAAACGGGAAAGTGATGAGACTAACGGATGCACAAATAGGAAATCTAAAAGATGCCGTGCTGTATGCAAAAAGCGGGAATACATTTGTAAGATGCGGGGTGTCAGATGGCAACGGAGTTTATCATCTGCCTTCTTTACCTGCTGGAAATTTAAAAATAATTTGCAACAGGATTGGATTTACAAACGACAGTGCAATGGTGACAGTAACTTCTTCGAGTAATATCGATTCGATTAATTTTCATTTGTACAGAGTGTCTGTAGGGATAAAGCAGATTAGCTCTGTTGTACCAAGTGAATATAAATTGTATCAGAATTATCCGAACCCGTTTAATCCGAGTACGATTATAAGATATCAAATAACCCCCCTTACTCCCCCCTTTGGTAAAGGGGGGACAGGGGGGTTCGTAACCCTAAAAGTTTATGATATTTTAGGAAAAGAAGTGGCAACGCTTGTTAATGAAAGGCAATTGCGTGGCATATATGAAGTAACATTTGACGGAAGCGGATTGGCTTCGGGGATGTATTTTTACACCTTAATATCCGGAGATTATAAAGCAACTAAAAGATTTGTGTTAATAAAATAATTCGTTTGGAAAGAAAAAGAATATAAAAAATTAAATAATAATTATGAAAAAGATTATTTTGGTATTAATCGTTTTAATATGCTCTGCCCCTGGATTGATGTCGCAATGGATTAGCCAGCCATGTCCGACGACAAATATATTAACAGGTTTAAAATTTGTTAACGCAAATACTGCGTTTGCAGTGGGCTGGAATGAAACAATTATTAAAACTACAAATGCCGGAACAAATTGGTTTATTCAAAATGAAATTACAAATGGGGATGATTTTAATTCTCTTAGTTTTGTAAATGAAAACACCGGATATGCCGTTGGTGGTTCGGTTGGCGGAAATAATTATCATGGTGTAATCTATAAAACAACTAATGGCGGGTCCATTTGGTTAACTATTGCATCTGATAGCATTTGCTACAGAGGTGTATGGTTTTTAAATGTTAATACCGGTTTTATAGGCGGATGGCCGAGACATTCAACATACCCCTCCCTATGGAAGACAACCAACGGAGGAAATAATTGGATTAGTTTGACTGTATCGGGTTTGATGGATATTAATAAATTTTATTTCATTGATTTAAATACAGGTTGGGCAGTTGGTGATACACTAAACGGGTATGGAACTGTACTAAAAACCACAAATGGAGGAAACAACTGGTCAATAATTTCAAGTTCGGGAAACCCGACCCAGTATTTTTCGTTGTATTTTTTAAATGCAAATACGGGGTGGATTGCCGGAATACAACTTAGCCCAACGTGGAGGGGATTAGTAAGAAAAACAACTAACGGAGGTGTTACCTGGGTGCAGCAAGATAACATGAATTTTAATGAGTTATATCAAATTTATTTTGTAAATGAGAATACCGGATGGGTTGTAGGTGATAATATGGGAGGAGCACCAATTCAAAAAACTACAAATGGAGGTACAAATTGGTTCAGACAGTTTTCTGAAAATCTTGCATGGGGAGTCGATATATATATGGCAAATGTTAATACAGGGTGGATTGTAGGACAGGGTGGTATAAGAAAAACCACAACCGGCGGTGATTTATCAATTTCGGGTAATATTAAATATTCCGACAACAACCAGTCTGCTACAAACGGATATGTGAAAGCGTTTAAGCTCGACAGAACAACAGGAAACATTATTACTTTTGATTCTACGCAAATACAATCTGACGGAAGTTATATTCTGTCCAACGTTCCTCAGGATTCACTCGATATTGGTGTCTATCCAAATTCCACAACAAATAACGACTGGGTGATTACGTATTATCCCTCCACAACTTACTGGCAAGGTGCGACTACATTATATCCGACAGGTAATCTTACAAATATTAATATTAGTGTATTCAGAATGTTTTCACCAACACTGAATAATTCTGCAAACGGAAAAATAATGAGAATAATTAATAATACTGTAGAAGGCATCAAAGATGCAGTTGTATATGCAAAAAGCGGAAATATGTTTGTGCGATGTGCAATGTCAGACGGAAACGGAGTATATCATTTACCTTCATTGCCTGAAGGAAATATAAAAATAATTGTGAACAGGCTTGGATACATAAATGACAGTACAACAGTAAACATGACTTCAACGAGTAATATTGATTCGATTAATTTTTATTTGAACAGGGTGAATGTCGGAATAAAACAGATTAGTACTACTGTTCCATCAGAATATAAATTGTATCAGAATTATCCGAACCCGTTTAATCCGAGTACGATTATAAGATATCAAATAACCCCCCTTACTCCCCCCTTTGGTAAAGGGGGGACAGGGGGGTTCGTAACCCTAAAAGTTTATGATATTTTAGGAAAAGAAGTGGCAACATTGGTGAATAATAAGCAGATACCCGGCGTTTATGAGGTTACCTGGGAGGCATCTCAGTATCCGTCAGGTATATATTTTTACAGACTGGTAAGCAGAGATTTTTCTGAAACAAAAAAAATGTTGATGATTAAGTAGCGTGAGCTACTTAATCAGAAATCCCGATAACGAAGTGTCTCCGGGTTAATGGTTAAATGATGATGGTTATTTAATCATAGTCGCGATGAACAGATGAATCGGAGTGATGATAAATAAATAATTATGTCCATTAATAAAAAATCCGCCGTGGCGGATTTTTTATTAAATATAAAATTTAAGTTTTTGTTTGGATTTAAAACGAATTACGTTATATTGCTTTATAGGTGATTGCGTTTATATTCATACCTGCACCTACGGATGCAAAAACCAGATTATCACCCGGGTTAATCTGGTGTTCAGGTAATTTATCTTTTAATATCAGGTCAAGCATGGTCGGTAATGTTGCAACAGAGCTGTTTCCCATCTTATTAATTATCATTGGCATAACATACTGCGGAATTTTTGCGTTGTCATACAGTTTGAAAAGCCTCTGCAGGATTGCATCATCCATTTTTTCGTTTGCCTGGTGAATGAGAACTTTATCAATATTACTTAAAGTAAGTCCTGCTTTCTCGATGCAGCTTTTCACCAGTGTCGGAACATAATTCAGTGCATATTCATATAATTTTCTGCCGTTCATTTTAAGGTAAAGGTTGCTTGAATTAAGTTCGGGATTATAAGATTTATCCATTCCGAGTAAATAGCCAAATTCAAAAGAATCTGTTCTGGTTGCATTTGATAAAATTCCAATCGGTTCCATGCTGGATTTCGCTTCGAGGATTGTAGCGCCTGCGCCGTCGGAATAAATCATGCTGTCGCGGTCGTGCGGGTCGGAAACACGTGATAGGGTTTCGGCGCCGATTACAAGAGCTCTTTTTGCATCACCCGATTTAATATAATAATTTGCCTGTATAATTCCCTGAAGCCAGCCAGGGCATCCGAAAATAACATCATAAGCAACGGCAAACGGGTTTTTTATTCCGAGTTTATGTTTAACCCGCGTTGCAATACTGGGTACTAAGTCGGATTTCCTGTTATTTGATTTTACATTTCCGAAATTGTGCGCGACTATAACATAGTCAATGGTTTCCCTGTCGATACCTGATGATTGTAATGCGTTTTCCGCAGCAATTGCTGCTATGTCAGAGGTTACAAGGTGCTCGTTGACATATCTTCTTTCCTCGATATTTGTAATTTTTTTGAATTTCTGTATTATTTCAGCGTTTTGAATTTTAATTTTTACTCCGTTATTCTCAAAAAATACATTTGATAGAAAGTCTTCATTTCGAACTATCTTTTCCGGTATGTAACAGCCTGTGCCGGCTATTACTGAATAAATTTTTTCTTCGGGCATATATAAAATTTCTTTAAATGATAGCAAAGATAACCATAAAATCATAAATTTATAAGGGGTAAAATATAGTATTATACGGATAATTTACCATTCTGTTTTTTTAAATATTAAATCAGTTGATTTTTTAAATTAATTTGCACATTTGATTTTACATTTTTATAATCGTGTAAATGTGGTATTTTAACAGCAGAAATATTCGAAATCAGATATTTTTTTCGTGTAATTAAAGTATTGTTTAATTTATTTTTACTGGTACAAGCAAGTAAATAAAAAAAACTGTGGTTAAGTATGAATCTTGGTATTATTGCGGCAGGAGACGGTCAGAGATTAAAAGACGAAGGCTTTAAAGAACCAAAACCCCTTATTAAAATTCAGGGGATAACACTGCTTGAACGCGCTTTAAATGTTTGTGAAAAATATAAATTCGATTCGTGCAGTTTAATTATAAATGAAAATTTTAAAGTTGATGTATTAAGCTCCGGAATCCTGAACAAATATAAGAAGATAAAAATAAATTGTATTTTTAAATCGACACCAAGTTCACTGCACAGTTTAAACGAATTAAAATCGTTTTTGTCGGGAGATTCGTTTTGCCTGATGACCATAGACAGCATTTACAGGGAATCCGAATTCAAAGAATTCATTAAATCAGCCGGAAATGATAATCAGCACGATGGTTTAATCGCTGTAACAGATTTTGTTGATGACGAAAAACCGCTTTGGACGGGATTAAACAAAGATAACAGGATAACCGGTTTTGGTGATGAATTTAAAAGCTCGGGTTTTGTTACAGGCGGAATATATTTTTTCAGAAAGGGTATAATAGAGCATACAGATACTGCTCTTGCAAATAATAAAGTTAGGCTCAGAAATTTCCTGCAGTATCTTATTGAATCGGGCATAATACTGAAAGCAGTTCCGTTCAGCAAGATAATTGATGTAGACCATGCAGGTGATATTGCTGCAGCGGAAAAATTTTTACACGAGAACGAGAATAATTAACATAAGATAAATTTTACAAAAACCAATGTTGGAGATTGCCGGAATTGCACGCAAGACAGAGTTTTCACCGAATCACGAGCTGAATGATTTTCTCATGATTCAGAAAACAGCAGAGGAGCTGAAAAATCTCGGTGCAAAAGTAAAAGTGTACAGGGAAGAGGATATTTTTAACGAAGAAATAAAAGAAGATTTTATTTTTTCGATGGTTCAGAGTCCGGACGGCTCGAAAAAACTGCTCGATATTGCAAAGAGCAAAAAATTCGTTATTAACACACCCGAAAGCGTAAGAAACTGCTACCGCTATAATATGAACAGGATTCTCGAAGAAAACAAAATCCCGTTCCCGAAAAGCATAATAGTAAATACGGATACTAATGATTTCGGTTTCCTCGACGGATTTGAAAATAAGGTCTGGGTCAAAAGAGGCGATGCGCACGCAGTGCAGAGGGAAGATGTAATTTATCTTGACGATAAAAGCAAGGTCAGTTATGTGCTTAAGGAGTTTTACAACAGGGGATTAAAAACATGTACGGTTCAGAACCATATAGAAGGCGACACGATAAAGTTTTATTCCGTTTACGGTAAAGATTTATTTTACTGGTACACAACGGATATAAAATATTATTCCACATTCAATGAGGCTAAGTTAAAACAGATTGCGAATGAATCGGCGAGAGTACTAGGACTTGAAATATTCGGCGGAGATGCAATAGTGACAAACCAATCTGAAATTTTTATTGTAGATATAAACGACTGGCCCAGTTTTGCACCGATTAGGGACAGGGCGAGCAAGGTTATTGGAAATTTGATTTACGAGAAAGCTCTTAATAATGAGTCCCGATGAACTGCTGTCGCAGTTAATCGGGATGCAAAGAACGCATAATGAATAATAAGAGCAAGAACATTGTCACAGATTAGCTACGCTGAATTTTGTTTCTCAGATTAAGAACTAAAGAATTAATATTAAAAAAGGTTAGATTAAAAAAATATTAAATACAAATTCAAAATGTATTCAAAAATTAAGACACAAATTCCCGGACCTGTTTCCAAGAAATATTACGATATGGAGGAAAAATATATTTCACCGGGAATTCAGACCATTGCCACTTCCTCGAAAATTGTAATTGAAAAAGGTGAGGGCTGCATAATAGAAGATGCAGACGGCAACAGGTTCATAGATTTTTTTGCAGGCGTAGGCGTTGCGTCAATCGGGTATAACCATCCGAAATATGTAAAAATGATGTCGGAGCAGTATTCTAAAATTCACGTCGGAAGTTTCACTTCTAAAAACCGTGCCGAACTTTCAAAACTGCTTTCGGAAATTGCAGTCGGAGATTTAAAAAGAACCCAGTATTACAGCAGCGGTGCAGAAGCCGTGGAAGCGGCTTTGAGGCTTGCGAAATCTTATACAAAGAAATCCGAATTTCTCGGATTCTGGGAAGGTTTTCACGGAAAGACACAGGGTGTGCTTGGTCTTCTGGGTGATAATTTTAAAAGCAATCTCGGTCCTCTGCCTGTCGGAAGATATTTAACACCATACGCAAACTGCAGAAGGTGTCCGTTTTTTCTGAAGTATCCCGAATGCAACTGGGCTTGCGTTGATTTTATCAGGAAGAAAATAAGATATGAAACGACAAACGATATTGCGGCAATAATAGTTGAACCTATTCAGGGAACAGCAGGAAACATTGTTCCGCCGGAAGGATTTTTACTTAAGCTGAAAAAACTTACGGAAGAAATCGGAGCGGTGTTAATCGCGGATGAAATGATAACGGGATTCGGAAGAACGGGAAAAATGTTCGGATGTCAGCATGACGGTGTGGTTCCGGATATAATCACGATTGGAAAAGGTTTCGGAGGCGGGTTCCCGATGACAGGACTGATGTCACGCGAAGAAATAATTTTCTCGAAACCGTTTGCAAATCCGAGCGGAAGTTCTTCGAGCTACGGCGGAAACCCGATTGCATCTACGGGCGCGCTCGCGGCACTGAGAATAATTATCGACGAAGGTCTTGTTGAGAATTCAAAAAACGTCGGTGAATTCATGATTGAAAAATTCAACGGGCTAAAGGAAAAATATCCTATTATAGGTGAAGTCAGGGGAAAAGGACTGATGATCGGCGTCGAACTTGTGAAGGACAGGAAGACAAATGAAAAACTCGACAAGAAATATACCCAGATGTTATTTAAGGAAGCGCTTAACAGGGGATTAATTATGATGGGATACAATCCCGATATCAGAATAAATCCTCCGCTTGTAATTACGAAAGAAATTGCAGAGGAAGGCATAAACATATTTGAAGAAGCATTGAAAATTGTCTCAGGTCGAATCAACATATAAATCCAAAGACACGGAAGAATTAATCGACAGGTTTTTTTTCAGGCCTGCCGGTTACGGCGTAGCTTTAATTTCAGCCAAACTGAAAATTACGCCTAATGCGCTTACCATTATAGGCATCGTGTTTGGAATTTCTGCGGGACATTTGTATTATTACAAATCGATACCGATAAACTTACTTGGTATATTTATATTTATTTTAGGAGATATTCTCGACAGTGCGGACGGTCAGCTTGCAAGGATGACAAATAAAATATCCAAAACAGGAAGGATATTCGACGGTGTTGCAACCAACCTGATTTCCATTTCGATTTACATGCATTTAATCCTGAGGTCATTGGATTCCGAAATCGGGTGGTGGATGTTTCTTATTGCTGCAATTGCAGGTTCAAGCCATGTAATACAGGCTGCGACAGCGGATTTATACAGGCACGCATATCTTTATATCGTCTGCGGAAAAGAAAAATCGGAACTGGACAATTCAGTAAATATAAAATCACAAATAGAAAATCTACCGTGGAAAGGCAACCGCATAGATAAGTTTTTCCTGATTGTTTACCTGGATTATACAAAAAGGCAGGAATTAATTTCGGGAAAATTTCTTGAGCTGGTTAAATACATAAAAGAAAATTACGAAACGATTCCTGAATGGTTAAGCACTGAATACAGGGCGTCGTTCAAAAAAATGAATAAGTATTATAATTTTCTGACTGTGAATTCAAGGACGACGGCAGTTGCAGTTGCTATACTTTTGAATATCCCCGTGTTATATTTCCTGTTTGAGATATTTGTTTTGAACAGTGTTTTGCTCTTTGTCTGGAAAACGCAGATGAAAAAAAGTCAGGAAATGTTAGATAAAATAAAAAAAGTTTAATTGCTTATGTTAAAAGGTGCAATCATCGGACTCGGTAAAATCGCACAGACGGCGCATATTCCCGCTTATTTAAATAAAAGAGTGTCAGGGAAATTAAAAATAGTTGCAGGAGTCGATATATCAAAAGAAAATTCTGTAGCTTTTTTAAAATTAATTCCCGACGTAGAAGTTTTTACGAGTGTGGATGAAATGTTTAGAAAAACGAAATTGGATTTTGTTGATATATGCGTTCCTCCGCATCTTCATGCAGAATATATTAAGTCAGCTTTGAAAAACAATGTTTCAATCATTTGTGAGAAACCTTTTACAAAGGGTATAAGTGAAGCTAAGTTGCTAAAGAAAAAAATCACAGATTCGAAAACAATATTCTTTCCCTGCCACCAGTATAAATACTCTCCGATATGGATTAACTTTAATAAATTTACGACGAAAACTAAATCGGGAATTTTTCTTCAGTTCAATATTTTCAGAACTACTGCTGATAACGGATTCGACGATAAAAACCCCGCTTGGCGGACGGATAAAAAACTCAGCGGCGGCGGAATACTTTCCGATACGGGCACGCATTATTTATATCTTACTTCGTGGATACTTGGCAAGCCGAAAGAATTAAGTGTTATGAATTTTAAGCTTAAAGAAAATCCTTACAGCGTTGAAGATACATCGCTTGCAATATTAAAATGCGAAAAAGGGATTGCAGAAATAAATTTGACATGGGCAGCGGATAAGCGTGCCAACAGTGCATTTATCACAGACGGGAAAAGATGCCTTACCTACGACGGAAAAAAGATGTTCAGCTTTGAAAAAGATAAAGCAAAAGAAATTTCCGTTCCCGATGCCTCCGACAAAAAAACTTATATAGCATTTTACGAGGATTTATTTCTTGATTTTGCAAAAGCAATAAATACAATTAAATTCAATAAATCACACGTCGAAGAAGCATATGATTCCGTCAGAATCCTTGAAAACTGCTATAAATCCTCAGAGTTAAAAAAAACGATAAGATTATAATTTCTCTTTTTATAGATACCTCAAACAGTTATTTTTTCCTTAATCCAATTATTATATTTAATATGAATAAAGCAGTTATATTTGATTTCGGAGGGACTCTTGATACAAATGGTGTTCACTGGAGCGTGAAATTTCTGGAGACTTATAAAAGCTTCGGATTAGAATTCACACCGGAACGGTATAATTATGCATATGTAAAAGCAGATGAAGAGCTCAAGCGAAAAGCAAAATCGATTAACAGATACATGGATTTACTGCTTGAACAATCTTGTCTTCACTTTAAATATATTTTTGCTGAAGAATCTGATGAAATTAAATTAAAAAAACTTGCAGGGGAATCTATAGACAAAATAATGCCGGATGTAGATAATTGCTTAGGTGAATCGAAAAAAATATTTGAGGCATTAAAGAAAAATTACAAGCTAGGAATAGTTTCGAATTTTTACGGTAACCTCGAGAGAATATGCGAAGATATTGGTTTTACGGATTATGTAAGTGTTATGGTTGATTCGGAAACAGCGGGTATAGAAAAGCCCCATCCCGGAATTTTTTCACTTGCCTTGCAAAATTTAAGAGTGAAACCCGAAGATACATTTGTTGTCGGGGATTCTTATGAGAGAGATATCGTTCCCGCAAAAATACTCGGATGTAAAACAATATGGCTGAAAAATAAAAGCTTCAAAGAAAGTGATAACACAGATTCAGCGGATTATATTGTCAGTAATCTGGCAGATATTTTAAGATATTTAACGTAAATCAAATTTTATATATTATACATCATTTATACTACATATTATGAAAAAGGATTTTAATATAATGTCGGAAGCAGAAGGTAAGTTAGGCGTGCTCATTGTGGGATTAAACGGAGCGGTCTCCACGACATTTCTTGCAGGAGTTTTTTCGGTCAGAAAAGGCCTAGCATCTCCTGTCGGTTCGATTACCCAGATGAGTACAATTAGAATCGGCAAAAGAAGCGAAAACAATTTCCCTCTTATAAAAGATTTTGTCCCGCTTGCAGATTTAAATGATTTGGTTTTCGGCGGATGGGATATAAGAAATGAAAATTGTTACGAATCCGCATTGAGTGCAGGAGTGCTCAGGACCGAGCACGCAAATCAGGTTAAAGACGAGCTTCAGCAGTTAAGACCCATGAAAGGGGTTTTCGAGCAGCACTATGTAAAAAGATTAAAAGGTGAATGGGTTAAAGAGGGCGCAGGCAAATATGAGAAGATGATGATGCTAAGGGAAGACATAAAAAATTTCAAGAAAAAAAACAATCTGAAACGCCTTGTTATGATTTGGTGTGCGAGCACTGAAATTTATATTCCTGTTAACGGTGGTCATAATAGTTTAGAAAAATTTGAAGAAGCGATTAGAAGCAATCATCCCGATATTTCGCCAAGCATGCTGTATGCTTATGCAGCGATTTTAGAGGGAGTGCCTTTTATTAACGGCGCGCCGAATCTTTCCTGCGACCTTCCTGCTTTAATAAATTTTGCAAAAGAAAAGAATGTTCCGATAGCGGGAAAAGATTTTAAAACAGGGCAGACACTTGTTAAAACAGTTATTGCGCCGATGCTTAAAGCTAAAATGCTCGGACTGCGGGGATGGTTCTCGAATAATATTCTCGGCAACCGCGACGGTGAAGTGCTCGATGACCCTGAATCATTCAAGACAAAGGAAGAAAGCAAGCTATCTGTTTTAGACAGCATACTTCAGCCCGAACTTTATCCCCAGCTTTATTCGGATTATTATCACAAAGTAAGAATAAATTATTATCCTCCGCGCGGAGATGATAAAGAGGGATGGGACAACATCGATATATTCGGATGGATGAATTACCCGATGCAGATTAAAATAGATTTTCTATGCAAGGATTCCATTCTTGCGGCGCCGCTGGTGCTTGATTTGATTTTATTTATTGATCTGGCGCAGAGAATAGGAATGTCGGGAATTCAGGACTGGCTTTCATTTTTCTTTAAAAGCCCGATACACGAAGAAAATCAGGTTCCCGAGCACGATTTATTTATTCAGCAGATGAAGATGAAAAACACATTAAGGAAAATTATGAAAGTAGAACCCGTATCGCATATAGATTATGACCCTGAATTAATTACAGACACTCAAAATATATAGAAATTATATTCGTAAGGAATTTATTTAATTATATTCTGAAATTCTTTATAATGAAAAAAAACTATAAATCCACAAAGTCATTTTTTTCTGTACTAATATTCTTTTTTATTCTTCTTGCCGGAAGTGTAAGTTTAAATGCTCAGGTTGAGCTTGTACCCGTCGGAAACCCCATCTATGATTTTCTTAAAAGAATGCAGCTCGAAAGAATTATTCCCGAATACAACTCGGGCAATATTCCCATATCCAGAGCGGAAGTAGCGGACTTCTTAAAGATAATAAAATCGCAATCTTCCAGTCTTGCAGCGATAGATAAAAATTTACTGAGCGATTATTATGTGGAATTCGGATATGATATTAACAAGAGTCTGAGCAATTCTTCTTCCTTCATAGGCAAAGACAGAACAAATAATATTTTTGATGATAAGAAGCAAAAATATCTTTTTGCTTTTTCCGATTCGACGGTTTCGTTTTTCTTCGACGGCAGGGGATTCATGACTCACAGAAGTTCAATCGGGGATTCGCTCGGAAGCAATACAATAATGTTAGGCGGGCTCGGATTCAGAATGCGTGGTACTTTTTTTAATTCACTTGGATTTTACATGAACCCGACGGGTGGGAAGAGATTTCTCGGAAATATGAAAGATGTGAATTTCGCAAGAATAACTGACCCGTATTTTTTTGCAAGCAATCATTTAAGGGATGAAGGAAAAACGTTCGATTTCTTCGAAGGTTATTTGAGATACCAGACGAATACGAGATGGTTTGCATTTACATTCGGCAGGGAAGCGATTAACCAGGGATTCGGATATACTGATAAAATGTTTTTCGGGAGCAACACTGTGCCGTTTGATTATGTAAGGCTCGATTTATCTTACAAGATTATGAAATACAGTTTCCTTTACGGTTCTTTGAAAGGTGATTCTGTCGGACGCGATATAAATTATAAAAATATTGCAACTCAGCGTCTGGACGTGCAGTTCTCGAATAAATTCAGAATGGGTTTCTGGGAAGCATTGATAATTCCGGATTACGCATTTTCGTTATCATACATGAATCCGTTGTCGTTTATTTTTTCGGCTGATTTAAATTCAAGCGACGACCAGGCATTTAAAAATAATACATTATTCGGAGTTGATTTCGAAGTCGTTCCCATTAAAAATCTTGCAGTGCAGGGAACACTGCTTGTGGATGATGTTAACTTTGCAACTCTGACCAAAAAAGATACATCCGGTAACGATAATAAATTTGCTTACCAGATTGGGCTGCTATGGAATAATGCGTTTACTTTGTCCGGAATGAGTTTTGCACTCGAGTATATGAAGATTGACCCGTTTACTTATGCACACCGAACGAATAAAAGTAATTACACAAACTGGATGATGCCGCTTGGTCCATCACTGCCCCCGAACGGTGATGAAATATCTGCAAAGATTATTTATAATTTTACGAACAGGCTGAGACTGGATATGCTTTACCAGCACCAGCGCTCGGGCGAGGGACTGGAATTTGATTCGCTGGGAAATCTAATTGCAAATTACGGCGGGTATATAAACCAGGGAGCCGGCGAATATCTGCATTACAATGAATTCCTGGGCGGTAAAAGAATTAACAGGGATATACTTACATTGAATTTAAGATTCGAACCAATCAGGCAATATTTCTTTGAGATAAAATACCAGTATAAATATCAGAACCTGCTTTACCTGAACAGGAAAGTTAAAGACCACATATTTTTCCTGACGTTCAATCTGGATTTTTAAACGGATTGGAAGATTGAAATCCCGATACGCTTCGCTTTATCGGGACGCAAAGAACGCGGATTTGAATATTAAAGATTAGAAAATTAAAAAAGGAAAGAGACTAAATGTTTCTTTCC
>Ga0224522_1000268_pt1 | contig 21556 bp, 14 predicted proteins | sample CFST25metaG_FD_182733 | JGI IMG/M metagenome (GOLD analysis project Ga0224522, IMG submission 182733) | Peat soil microbial communities from Stordalen Mire, Sweden - C.F.S.T25 | ecosystem: Environmental > Terrestrial > Soil > Wetlands > Peat | place: Sweden: Norrbotten County, Stordalen Mire...
ACCCATATCAAGCATCCTGTCAGCTTCATCGAAAACGAGATATTTAATTTTATCGAGATGGATAACGTTTCTGTCAATCAGGTCAATAAGTCTTCCGGGAGTTGCAATTATGACATTTGTCTTTCTTATTTTCCTTATCTGGTTATCCATGGAGACTCCTCCATAAACAGCCGTAATGCCAAGGCGCTTACCCTGAGAGTATTTGATAAATTCGTCCGTAACCTGATTGCAAAGTTCTCTTGTAGGGACAAGAATCAGGGCAAGTAACCCGTCACCTGCCTGGATTTGCTCCAAAATCGGAATAGCAAAACTTATGGTTTTGCCTGAGCCGGTTTCAGACTGTGCGAGGACGTCCCTGCCTGCCAGAACAGCCGGTATTATTTTTTTTTGAATTGGTGTTGCCGTAATTATACCGTTCTTTTCGAGAAGGGCTAAAGTATTTTTACTGAGATTAAAGGATTCTGTTTTCATTTTGTGTTTAATGTAATTATAAGTTCGTATTTCTTGGGAACAATCAATATTAAAATGTGCTTAACAAGTCATATTCCAAAGCATAATCCTCAATTTACGAAAGATATACGAGAAAAAAGGTACTATAATTAATATTGTACTTTGAGGATAAAAATTCATTTATAAAAAAGTTATAATATGCAGTTTTTAGCGGATTTCGACATTATTTTTTTGTAAATTACTTTTTACACTTATATATATTGAAAATAGGAGTTATATTACAGCAGAATTTTTAATATAATTCCGGATAAGAAATTATCCAGTATTCTACGACATATTACACTTCGTTTAAACTCCATTAAACGAGATAAATTCACTCGTAAATATTAAAAAAGCTTTACATTTTTAGAACTACATAATGCTTCATTTATGCATTATGAAACAGACGATTGAATTTATATGATTTTAAAAGAATTAAAAATAGGCGATTTATTAGCAAAACTTCCGATAATTCAGGGCGGTATGGGAGTAAGAATCTCACTCGCAAATCTCGCAGCTGCAGTAGCAAATCAGGGCGGAATCGGAGTAATCGCAACAGCAGGCATCGGCTTTCAGGAGCCTGATAACGGCACAAACTTTCTCGAGGCAAGTAAAAGGGCACTTAAGAGGGAAATAGTAAAAGCGCGTGAACTTACAAAAGGAATTATAGGTGTAAATATAATGGGAGCGCTGACAAATTATGCGGATATGATAAATACATGTATAGAGGAAAAGATTGATATAATATTCTCGGGTGCAGGACTACCATTGCATCTTCCACAGTTTTTGAAAAAAGATTCAGTCACAAAATTAGTTCCGATAGTATCTTCGGCAAGAGCAACTACTTTAATTGCAAAAACCTGGACGGAAAAATATAATTATCCTCCCGATGCGGTAGTTGTAGAAGGTCCGCTTGCAGGAGGGCATCTTGGATTTAAAGAAGAGCAAATTACTGATATAGATTTCCTTCTGGAAAAAATTATTCCGGAAGTAATAGAAGCGTTGAAACCATTCGAGAAAAAATATAACAGGCTGATTCCGGTAATTGCTGCGGGCGGAATATACACGGGTGAAGATATCTATAAATTCTTCCAGCTTGGCGCCGCAGGTGTTCAGATGGGAACAAGGTTTGTATCGACATTCGAATGCGATGCATCGGAAGAGTTTAAGCAGACATATATAGATTCAAATCAGGAAGATATTGTAATCATAAAGAGTCCTGTCGGCATGCCCGGACGTGCAATTAAAAACAAGTTTATAGAAGCGGTCGAAGACGGAAAAAAACATCCTTTTAAATGTCCGTACCATTGCATAAAGACCTGTGATTACACAACTACACCTTATTGTATAGCATTCGCACTTGCAAATGCGTACAAGGGAAACCTTGAACACGGGTTTGCGTTTGCAGGAGAGAATGCATACAGGGTTAAGGATATAATTTCAGTGAAAGAATTAATGGACACATTAGTAAGTGAGTATATAGAAGCATCAACTGAAAAAAAATTATTATAGTGACTATATATTATTAGTCCGGATTTGAATGTAAAAAAACCGAAAAAGTCCTATAAACTTTATAGGATTTTTTCGGTTTCAACTAAAATTGTTACTTATCTTTTCCCATACCAAGCTGTTCCATTAACTTATGCATATCTATATATCCCCAGTGTTCTGTAGCTTTTCCGTTTTTGAAATAAAGGTAATCAATGCCCTGCACTTCGACTTTTTTATTGGTAACTTTCATTCCCATCATTTCACCGGAATTTGTTCCCGTGAATGTAAATAATACCGATGCTTTATCTCCGCTGACTATGATATCATTAATGGTCAGTTTGTAATCCGGAAATCCCTTTTTCATTTCTCTGAATGCATCTTTCAATCCTTCCAGTCCCTGCTTTTGACCCGGATCGGGACTGTGCTCGATAAAATTATCATCAATATATTCACCTAATTTATCAAAATCGTAACTGTTAAAAACATCATATGCATTTGAGATTTTTGTTTTCATCATTTCGGCTCTCTTGCTGTCACTTTGTGAAAAAGTACTTGATGCTATTATGAAAATTATAAATATTGTTAAAAAAAGTTTTGTTTTCATTTTGTCCCCCTAAATTTTTTTAACATTATATAACTTCTAACAATATTTATAAGTTCCACAGCCTGCATAATGAGGATTTTAATCCTCAATATGCAGTTTCATATTTGCGGTACTTCCGCTTATATCGGTATAATACATAAGGCATCCTCTTGCCGGGTTAACATTATAATCACCGGGAATTTGTGCGCGCATTATGTATGAGAACTCAGATGAATTTCCGTACATATATGTCGAGAAGAAAGTAACCTTATTATCCCTTATATCTTTATCGGCATACCACCATCTCCACCAGTAATATGAATATCCCGAATAGTCTTTTTCCTCTTCAATCCTGTAAGCCCAGTCGTCCTTGGTGACTTCGCAACCTGCGGGAATCGGGTCTTCGAGCATAAAGAAATTCATGTTATTATCTTTCGTATAAACACGGAGTTTTACAAGAATCATATCACCCGATTTCACATTTCCGTCGAAATATTTTTTTCTGTAAATAATATTCTGCCCGTTATAGGCTTCATATTTTTCGAGTTTAAAATATTCTTTCTCTATTCTGAATCCTTCTTCTCTTGGAGATATATTGTCGGAATCCCAGAAATAGCTCGCATTTCCGGAGAAATAAATTTTTCCTGTACCTTCTTTATCAATGCGGATTTCGTTTTTGCCTTCTTTGAGTTTATATCCCGGAATTTTTATAAGTGAATCTTTTAAAAAGATATCATCTTTAGTCATATGTTTTTCCATATACTTTTCGCCGTTTACGAATATCTTTACATTATAATCGGGAGTAAGTTCCTGTGAGTTTTTAAGATAGTCAACCATTGCATAAATAATAATTGCTGTTTCCTGTGTATTTCTCCACGCAAGTCCCTGTCTTTGCATCATAAGCCAGCGAATGATTTTATTTTTAAGTTCCGGGCTCCCCTTAATATTGACCAGTGCTTTTAATCCCATAGCAGTTGTCTGCACTTTATCATCCTGCCAGTTATAATGGAATGATTGTCCTTCCCAGTATGCACCGCCTTCACCCGAAGACACGGCACGGTTTTCGAGGTCGCCTGCGACTTTTAATGCTTTTTCATTATCTCCCATAATCTGGTATGTCATTGCGATTAAGCTTCTTGCATAATCATTTATATTTTCTTCGAGGAGTTTATCAAGTTCATATTTGTATTTTTCAGTATCTTTACCTTCGGCAATTGCCATTGAATAAAGCACATAAGCTTTGGTTGTAGGGTCGAGATTATTGTTCAACGAGTTTTTCATCGAAGATAAACCTTTTGAAATTACGTCACTTCTAATTTCATATCCTGCAGATTTAGCGATGGATAAACCATAGACAACGTATGCAGTCATAAATGGATTTGTCAAATCATTTGTCCACCAGCCCCATCCGCCGTCTGAATGCTGAAATCCGTACAGTCTCTTCAAACCTGCATCTACCATTTTCGGAAGATTCATTTTAGTCGCTTCGTTAATAGGCGCATTTAAATCTTTATATGCACTTGCCACGACAACAGTAGGAAGGAAGCGGCTCATTGTTTGTTCGACGCAGCCGTAAGGATAGCCCGCGAGTTCATCGAGTGAGCTCAAAATTGTAGATGCAAGCGATGGAGCAACAGAGAATTTTAGTCCGACACTTCTTATATCTGTTCCCATTGGGAAATCAATATATTTTTTTTCCGAAACATTTTCTTCCGAATAATCGGCTATTACTGGTTGTATGATTTCCAGTCCTTTAGGCTGAAGAGGAACTTTCAGTTCGACTGCATCTGATTCTTCATTGGTTAATGCTTCAGCATAGAGTTTTGCCTCCCCGTAGGGATTATCGACTTTAATTTTCCAATCAATGCTTTTATCCGAATTTGATGCAATGTTAATATATTTTTCATTTTCACCTACGAGTGAAACATTTGTTGCCTTAAATTTTACCTTAACATTTTTTTCTGAAGAAAGATAATTATGAATTACTGTTGTGATTGTGATTTCATCTTTATTTTGCAGGAAACGCGGTGTTTCCATTCTGACGAGCAGGTTTTTCCTTGTTGTTACAGTTTGAGTCATCTGTCCTACTTTAGTATCTTCAGTGATAACTCTCGAAGTGATGCGCCATGATGTCAGATTATCGGGATATTTTATATTTACAATTGCATAACCTTCTGCATCGGTTTTTGTATACGGCGACCAGTATAGTGCATCGACAAATTCAGATCTTACTTCAGCTTCTTTAAAGTCAGTTTCTTTTCCTGTTTCGTCATTTCCTTTCCTGTTCATTTTCATTTTATTGACTTTCCTGTCTTCGGGCTTTGAAGGAGCCATAATTTTTGATTCTTCCATTACTGTTCCGCTGCGAGTCTGCGTGACTGCATCGGACAATTCACCATCAGAATATATATTATCCTCTTTTGTTGTATAGAGTTTAATTGTTTTGGTTTCACCTTTTGACAAAGAAATTTGCTTCAGATCATCATAATCAAGATTTTGATAATATATTCCGATAGAATATGAGCCTGCAGGTAATTTGAATTCAAAACCACCGTCCGAATTTGTTACGGCTGCTTTATAGTCTTCATCTATTACTATCGTTGCATTTGCAACGGCTATATCGTTTTTGGTATATAAAGTACCTTTGACTGTTGCAAGGTCGCTTTCTTTTGTCGAGCGCAAATTAAATTTTTCATATATAGTCATTAAACGGGAGTAACTGTAATTTGAAGTGTAAGTATTGAAAGTAGTCGAGACCTGAGTAAAATTATATCCGTAATAAACTTTACGAATATCTTTTGCAGTTTCATCTTTAACCGAATAAATACTTTCATCAATGATACCCAATGATACTTCGGCATTCCTTACCGGATTCCCGTTATTATCGAGTACACGAACCTTTAATTCACCTTCTTCACGCGGTTTATAAATCAGTTTGGATGTCTCTACATTCACAGTGAGAAACTTATCTTCAGGAATTAACATAACGGACTTGCTCGAAGTATAGAACTGTCCATTATTTACAAAGTTAGCGCTGATTATAAAATTGGATGTGTAATATTCATTAATGGGAAATTCGATATATTTTGACGAGCCTGTGAATTTTTCAACTTTGTATGCAATAATATTATCCGTCTCTGTTGTAAAGAGAATATTCACATCAGGTATTGATGAATAGACAATTGCTTTACATATATCGCCTTTTTTATAATTGTCTTTATCCGTTATAATCTGAACTCCGCTTGACTGGTTGTAATTCCACCAGTAATTATCACTTCCCCATACATAAAAATATGCATTAGTGGAAATCTCTTTTGCTCTTTCATCACTGGCTTTAATGATAACTGAATAATAGCCTTCGGCACCGTTGTCAGGGATATCGAATGTTACGATTCCTTTACCATCTGATTTTGTTCTTCCCCTGAAGGTTTGTGAAAATTCCTTGTTTTCCTTGTAATCGTACATGCTCCAAGTACTTCTGTATATTTCAACTGTAAAATCTGTTTGAACCGGTTTATCCGAAAAATCATTTGCCATAATCTCAATATTCGCTTTTTCGCCCGGTTTATACAGGTACCTGTCGCATTTTGCATTCAGATAAAATCCTCCGCGTGTGACCAGTACGGTTGTAACACCTGTGATTTCGCGTCTTGATTTATCAACGACCTTTGCCTGAACAATATATTTGTAATCTGTTTCATAACCGTACCAGTAATAGTACCAGTCATATTTCTGATGTTCCTGCCTGAACTCTTCTTTTATCCTATAATTAAAATCAAATTTCCCTTCGCTGTTGAGTTTACCTTTCCCGCTGTATATATAATCCGCATTATTAAATTTGTTGTTATTATCGAGCGAAGAATAATATTCTTCATACCAGGAAGCCCATTCCGAAAAAGCCCACCAGGGCTTATAGTAGCGGACTCTATAGACATTATATTCGACGTCAGCATCTGCAACCGGGCTTCCGAAAAAATATTTTGCATCTACTGATGCGTTCAGATTATCATCGCCAAAATACTGGCTTTTGTCTGTTGTAACTGTCACTTTATATTCGGGTTTCTTGTATTGTTCGACAGTGAATATGATGCTCGAAGAATTTTTTTCATTTATCTGGGTAAGAATTGTATAATTACCGAGAGGGGCATCTTTATCGATTGAATATGCACCGTCGAAACTACCTATATCATTTGTTCTTAAAACTTTTTTATAAACTTCCGCATTCCTTGCATCTTTGATGGTAACAGTAATATCCCGATTTGCATATGATTCATATCCTGTTGATATTTTTCTTTTTATAGTTCCTTTAAACAATACATCCGATTCAGTACGGTATACAGGCTGGTTTGTGAAAATATAAGTATTAAATCTATCCGCTGAATATCCGAAATAGAGATACGGATCGGAAACCACAATATCATCGCCGGATTTACCTATTATAAGCGGAATTTTATTCTCGTCTGTTTTCAGTATTTCATCTTTTACTTCCTGAAAGAAAGTTCCCTCACCCGAGGAAATTCCTTTACCGATTTGGTTTGCACCTAGATAAAAATTTAAATCTGCATTTGATACAGGGTTTCCCGACTTTCTGTCGATAACATATGCAAGCATTGAGTTGCTTCCTGCTTTTGAAATCACTCCACAATTTGTTATTATGAATCCGCAGTAGCCAACCTGGTTGCCTGCAGAGACCTTAATAAGGTAAGCACCTTTCTCCGTTACATTTATCGGAACACTTTCATTTATATAGTAGTAACCGTAATCATTGGTTGGTTTGATATTTTTACTAAAAGAACCAACTTCATCGCAGAGATAAATCAGGTTTGTACTGTCCCTGCCAAAAACGTCAATATTATATCTGGAAGTCTGATTGGAATAAAAACCTGCAATATCTTTAATTTTATAAATCTGGAATAATAGATTAATTTTCCTTTTCCTGTTTTTATTGTCGTAGTTATAGTCGTATGAAGACAGATAAACTGAAATATTATCGCCCGGAAAATAATAATTATTCGAAGAAAGATAAAAAGAAGCATTAAAATCGTCTGATGCTGATTTTGAATGAAGCGGAGCAGCAGAGGACAAAAATGCTATAATTATTGATACGAAAAAAACTGTAATTGATTTTTTCACTGTTATAAAAATAAAAGTTAATAAATTTGTTTTTATAAGAGGCTCTTGGTTTTTATATTCAGAATCCGGGATTTTGTTCCGTGATGTGTACACTTTTTCAGAAAGGATTCATAATTATCCGCTTTATGTATCTTTATCGTGCTTCTCAAAAATACTGTTTGTTGTATATTTATTTGTGAAAAAATATTTTATTTTACATTAATCTTATCCTGCAGAATTGAAAAAGTTATTTAACAGGCTCATTCATAAAAAGCATATTACTTTGCTGCTGGTTTACAGCGGTTTTCATTCGCTGATAATGATATTTCTTTCCCTCTGGCTGGTCAACCAGCATTTTGTTTACGGTGATGAAAGAATATTATTCCAGGCGACAGCGGGAATAAAAAAAATCATACTCGGAATGGAAAATAAACCCGCTCCGGAAGACTATATTTTTGTAAACTGCTGTTACGATAATATGCTCACAGATAAACTGGATGAGGAGGGATTTTCTTTCGGCAATCAGCCAATCACGGACAGAAAAAAACTAGCACTGTTTTTTGACAGGTTAAATAAAAGAACGGATTCCTATAAATATTTAGTATGCGATATTTTTTTCAAGGATTCTTCATCTTTTGATTCGCTTTTATATTCAAAATTAAAAGATTTGAAAAAATTCATCGTGCCGTATCACCTGTCGGAATCAGGAACCATTGATGAACCTATATTTAATGTAAACAGGGGTCTTGCGGATTACCGTTTAATACAATACGTATTTATGAAATATCCTCTTGTATCAAATGATTCGTTGAAAAGTCTTCCGCTCAGGATGTACGAGGATTTATCGGGAAATAAATTTGAAAAAAAAGGAATGTTTTCATACCTCGGAGGGAAACCGGTTTTTAGTACAATCATTATTGATTTTAAACTAAGGTATTATGAATTACTGGACAGGAATGCAGATAGAATGTACAATCTTGTAAATCTCGGAGATTTAATCAGGATGACTGACAGTGCGTTTTACAAATCGGTAAACAATAAAATAATTCTGATAGGTGATTATTACGAAAGGGATATTCATCAGACATTATTCGGAAAGATGTCTGGGACATTGATTTTGCTGAATATTTACCTTTCTCTTTTGAATCAGGAAAATATAATATCGTTCGGTTTATTGTTTCTGCTGTTTATCGGATATTTTGCTATTTCGTTTGATTTATTTTCTTCGGATGATTTAAAGGACAGGAAATACGGTAAGAAAATTGCACAGACAAAGTTCGGAAAGTTTCTGTTTAAATATTTAAGTTTTGTATTGTATCTCGGAATAATTTCAGTAGCCGCATATTTTTTATTCAACATACATTTGAATATTTTATTGCTCGCTTTTTATTTAAAAGCAGTTGATTCCTTGCTGAAATATATTAGAAACAAGAAGAATAATAAAGAAATGCCCTTATAAATAATTCATAAGGGTATTTTGCTTCAATTAAGTGTCTTTTAGTATATTGTAAATTATTAATAATCGTTCTCATCATTATTTTCGTCTTTTGGTTTTTCTTTCTTTGTTGTTGTCTTATTATTGTGGCTGCCGTCGCTTCCGAACCTGTAAGAGAAAGTAAGGAATGCAACTCTTGAACTTCTCACTCTTGTCATATCCTGAATAAAGCCAGGGCCGCTTGTTTCGCTTGAATATTTAATCTGGTCAAATATATCGCTAACCCTTAAACCAATGCTTCCTTTTTTATTGAATATATCTTTTTTAATTGCAACATCAAACGATTGTACCGGGTCCAATCTGCCCTGTGCAAGTACTGTCGGTCCCTGGTAGTTATAAGAAAGCTGTATGTCAAATAAATCAGTAAATGTAAAATTTGAAATCAGTTTTGCAGTATAGCTGTAATTATCATTATTCAGTGCTGCATTTGCATCGCCTCCGTTAATAGTCATTCTGAAATATGTTGCATTTGCATTAATGTTCCACCATTTAAGAGGATGCCCGTTAAATGTAAATTCCACGCCGTAAGATTTTGCGCTGTTAAGATTATTAAAAGTAGTAAGAGATACACCTGTTGAATCCACAGTAGTTATTCTCGACATCATATCGTTTATTTGTCTGTAAAAAACGGATGTTGTAACAGTTGCGAAGTCAAGATATTTCATGTACCCAAGCTGGAATGAATTTACATATTCGGGTTTCAGATACGGATTTCCCTGATTCAGGTTATACGGGTCAGAATAATCAATAAACGGATTCAACATACGCAGGTTCGGCCTGTTGATTCTTCTGCTGTAATTAAACTGAATTTCGTTTGATGTCGCAAATTTTTGTGAAATATAAAAACTCGGAAAAAAGCTAAGGTAATTATCTTTATATGTCTGATTGGATGTAAGTAAATCCGAAGATGTCAAAGCTTCTTCCATCCTGACGCCAAGCTGATATTTAAAATCTTTATAATTATTTACATACAGTCCGTAAAAAGAATGTATCTGTTCCTTGTATTCAAAGTTATTATTCAATCCGACATCGGGTAAAAATGAATTTTGAATGTTATTAAACGTTTCAGATCTGAAATCTGAACTTGTATTTCTTAAAGTACCTTTATAGCCGAATTCGAATCTCGAATCGCTATTTTTGTCGTTACTAAGAGGTTGATAATAATCAATCTGAACCGCACCCAGAGTATATTTACCGTTTGTATAAGTATTTTGTTTCAGTACATCGTTTAGAGGTAAATAATTCTGCTCGAATATATTAAGAGTTTCATCATCTGTGTTGCTGGAAAAATATAATGACGCAGATAAATCCTGTTTTGGTTTATCGAATTTATGGTCAAAGCTAAAATTAATATCAAGGGCTGTCCCGTTATGTGCTTCGTTATTATTCCTTGTATATTGCTGTGTTATATTTCCAATAGAATTAAGGTTATTAAACAGTAATGTTTGGTTTATTGTTCTGTCCCTGTTATTATATGTACCGCTCAGGCTTAGAGTATTGTTTTTATCCGGTAAATAATCGAATCCGAAATTTGCCATGTTTCCCTCGAAATTAAAATGCTGTGCTGAATTCTGGCTGAAATAAAACGAAGAATCACCGAATATATTTTGTCTTAAGCTTACATTATTTCCAAACATATTAAATAACCTGAAATTGTAGCTGCCGTAAACATTAAACGATTTAGTCTTGTAATTTAAATTGAACGAGGGATTGTATTTATCACCTGTTCCTCCGTTTAACGTGATGCTTCCGTTATATCCTGTCTCATCATTTTTCTTCATTACAATATTTATAATTCCCGACATCCCGTCAGGGTCATATTTTGCAGAGGGATTATCAATTACTTCAATTCTTTCAATCGAATTTGCCGATATCTGCTGCAAAGAATTCGTAGGGTCGCTGCCGATTAATCCCGACTGTTTTCCGTTAACGAGGAACTTTACATTTGTGCTTCCGCGTAAGCTCACATTTCCGTCCGCATCGACTGTTACAGAGGGAATGTTTTTCAGAACATCAGTTGCTGTACCGCCCTGTGAAATTAGGCTCTTTTCAACATTAAAAACTTTTTTATCCAGCTGGGTTTCCATAAAATCCTGCTCAGCTGTAACTTCAATTTCTTCGGTGGTCGTGATATTAGCGCTCAGCATAATTGTACCTGCATCATGACTTGCATTTTGCGAATTTATTTTTATTCCTTTAAGAACTGCCGTACTGTAGCTGACATAAGTGATTTTAACATTATATGTTCCATAGGGTACTTCAATATTGAATTCACCTTTGGAATCTGTTTCTGCACCCGTAATTAGTGTCGAATCTTTTGCTTTAAATAACTGGATTGTTGCGGATTCAAGCGGGGTTGAAGATTCTTTATCTATTACTTTACCTTTTAATGTTCCTTTTGCCGAGCCGTCTCTTTTCTTATTCTGTGAATAAATATCTGTGTTTGAAATTAATGTAAGCAGAAGTAAAACTATTATACTTTTTATTAATAAATTGATTTTTTCCATACCTTATTTTGAAATTTCTGAATTAATATGATTTAGTCTTTTTTCGAACTTGTCTTTTTGCTCCTGTGTCAGAGCGGGTTTTATCTCAATATAAAGAGAATCTATATTATTGTAAATTTTGCTGTTGTTTTCCTTTTCGAGAAGATACATCTTTTCTGAAAATTTATTGACAGAGCTTTCAATTTGCATAAGTTGTTTATCATCAGGTTTTATTAAATGAACTGCTTTCTGCTTAAAAAAATCTTTAGTTGGTGCTACTATTAAGCGGTTACTTTTCTTATTAAAAAACAAACCCGATGATAATATTCCAATAACAATTCCAATTATCAATGTGCAAACCAGCATTACGATATATTTCTTTTTCATTTTGTTTTATTTAAAAATTATCGAAAAATACAGAAGAAACGTTATCAGTCGAAAAATCATCATCCTCAGCTAAATTATTGAATAAAAATAAATTGTCGGTTGTATATAAAAGAATAAACAGGGCTATTATGAAAGCTATTCCAGTGTATGCGAACTTTCTGAAGAATTTTGATATAGCAATATCGAATGTAATATCAAAAATACTGTCTTTCACCTTTTCACTTTCAGCTTCAATTCTATTCATTACACTTTCTGTAAAAAAAGCTTTAGGTTCAATTTCATTCTCAATGTTTAATGTCATATAAGATTCTTTAATATCAGAAAATAATCTTGCACACTCCTTACATTCAGAAATGTGTTCCTTAAATTCCGTTTCTTTTTCCTGTGGAAGTTCTTTTTCAAGGTAACTGAAAATTGATTTATGAAATTCTTTACAATTCATCTTATTATTTATTTTATATATTAGACACGAAGAATTTGAAAAACCTTCGATTTCAAAAAAATCCTTTAATTTTATTGTTTGTAGTAGTTTATAAGCAGCTTTTGCAGGTTTTTTTTGGCTCTTATAATTAAAGATTCGACAGCTTTTACGGATAATCCGAGAATTTGGCTGATTTCAGACGAAGATAAATCTTCTTTCTTATTTAATATAAAGGTCACTTTTTGTTTTTCCGGAAGTGAATTAATGGCTTTTTCCAATATATCTGCTTTCTCTTTGTTCAAGGAGTTTTGTTCAGGATTGGAGTCTGAGTCTGACATGATATTTTCAATATATCCGGGTTCATTTGAATAACTCTCGGATGATGAATATTTTCTGTTATTCCTTAAAAAATTCAATGACCTGTTTGTGGAAATTCTGTAAAGCCATGTCGATATTTTCGAATCACCGCGGAATTTTCCGAATGTCCTGTATACTTCCAAGAAGACTTCCTGGGCAATGTCATTTGCATCGTCTATATTTCCGACAAATTTATAGCATATATTCAGTACAAATTTTTTATGCGCATCGACAAAATCTCTAAATGCATTTTTGTTACCGTTCTTTATTTCATGTATAAGTTCAAGTTCATCCATCAACTATATTAATACTAATTCTATATTTAAATTAATAATTTATAACATAAATCTTATTTATTACATATTCAATCAATTAATTTTAATAAATGAAATTATTTTAGCATTAATAAGGTTTTATTAATAATAAAAAGAGAACTTATAGACATTTTATACATAAAAGGTTTTAAAGGGATAATTATTAAAAGTGTTTTAAGAAATATGAAATAATAATCCAAACAATATGAAACAAAGTATAAAACAATCATATGGTTCTCTGTTTGCAAGCGAAACTCACTTTAAGTTCTATCTAATATTATTTTTAGTGAGTTTTTATTACCTGCCGGATTCAGCATATCCACAGCTTAGCAAGTTTTTCAAAAATGACAGTACTAAATTTCATAAAAAAGATTATACATATCTGGACACTTTAAAACTTATTGTATCGGATGTAGTCATTTTGGGCAACAATATTACAAGTGACGATATTATATTAAGGGAAATGCAGCTATCAAAAGGCAAGATATTTACATCGGTACAATGCAGTGAAGACAGGGATAGAATAAACAATCTCGGGATATTTGAAAGAACCGAAATTGAACCTCTGCTAAAAACTGAAAATCAGGTTCAATTGAAGGTAAATGTAAAAGAGAAATGGTATATTTATCCCATGCCCTCTGCCGGGGTAGTTGACGGGGATTTGAGAAAAATATGGGTAGGAGCAAGTGTCAGGTGGCAGAACTTCAGGGGACGGAATGAAAATGTCATGCTGAATTTTGGTGTCGGATATAACCCTTTTATACACGCTTCATATACAATTCCCTGGATTGGAGAAAATTTACATCTGTTTTCCACTTTGGGCGGCGGATACTCGAAAGACAGAAACAGGAGCCAGCTTGCACTCGGAAGGGTTAACGGCACAACGACATACAATAACAGAAGTTTTAATGACAGTAATTTTGACTACTATGATTATTCTCTTAAATGGACACTTGGAAAATATTTCACGAGAAATTTTTCCGCTTATACCAATATCGGTTATGTATTTACGCAGGTAACAAGTTATGCACCGGGAAGAACGATTTCACCGGATGGAACTGACAGATACATGCTGACAGAGTTTGGAATAAACTATGATTCTAGAAATAACAGGGAATTTACCACGAAAGGATATCAGGCACACCTTGATTATCAGCATTTCGGACTTATAAACAGTATCGTGGATTTTGGCAGAATGAATATTTTGCAGGGCATCTATATTCCCGCAGAAATAAAAAAGGATTATTCCGTAATTCTTAATACCAAATTAAATACAAGCATTGCGTTCGGACCAAACATACCATATTACAATCATAAATTCATTGGGTATGGCGGAGATATTATAAGAGGGTGGTACTGGTTCGGGTTTGAAGGAGACAATTCTTTTGTGATTAATAATGAAATAAAATTTCCCATTATATCACCGAATTTTTTAGAAGGAAGTCAGATTCCTCTTATAAAGAAAATAAAGTATCTGAAGAACTATTCTTATAAATACGGATTATATTTAACAACATTTTATGATATAGGAACTGTATGGAATAACGGAGACGGATTTCAGAATATGAAATTTTTAAACGGCACAGGAATAGGATTAAATGCAATTCTTCCATTTGGAATGAATGCAAAAGTAGAGTGGGGAGTAAGACTAGGAGGTTCAACGGTCGGGCAGCTAATATTCAGTTTCGGCGGCAGGTTATAAATTAAATTTTTATATTAGAGAATAATATTTATCAATAAAAATTAAATCGCAAAATCTTCAGTACAAAGATATAAATCGTTTTTACTTTAATATTAAGTGATTTAGTTTTTCAATTTGAAATAAAAACCTGAATCGATTTTTTCTAAAGTATAATATAGTGACCTGTACCCGCGTGAAGGATGATTATAAAAATCCCCCGCATCATAAACGGGGAAAGTCCTTTTGATTGAGTTGTTTTCCAGAGTGTATACATCCTGTCCCTGATATCCGTTAAAAACAGCTCCATCAGTCACGTCAGCAGGTTTCAAATCGTAAAAATTAATTTCCCTATATGATTTATCTTCATCCGAGGTTACACCGAAGACGTGGTCATAAGCTCCCGGGAAAAAACCTCTTGTGAAGATATACAATTCCTCGAAACCGTCGTTATTAATATCTGCTATTAATACCGTATCTATAATCTCGATTTCATCAAAAAAAATCGAATCCTTCGAATTCGGAAAACCTTTTCCAAAAACATGTACGTCAACCAGATATTCGCTTTCGGGAGACTGCAGTATTACAAATGACTTTCCGTTTTTCAGGAAATATTCAACCGGGGGAATTGCATTTTGTTCGTCTTTTATTGTATCTATACCTGAATAACCGGAAACTAAACCAGTTATAACGGATTTGTCCTGTTGAGTTTTAAATCCTGTTGAAATGCATATGATTGATAGAGCAAGATAGAAAAAATATTTTGTCATATTAATATAGGCTAAAAAAGGTAAAGCCGGGAACCGGCTTTACCATAAAGAAAAATTTTATTTAACCAGCATCAGCTTTTTTACATCAGTAAAGTTGTTAGTCTGAAGCTTATAAAAATAAATCCCGCTGGATAATTTGCTTCCGTCAAAAGTAACTTCATACGTTCCGCTATTCAGTCTTTCATTTACAAGCGTAGCAATTGTTTTTCCCGAAATATCCGAAACAACGAGTGTAACATTTGTATTGTTTCCGCTCGGAACATCAAATTTGATTTTGGTCAGGGGGTTGAACGGATTAGGATAATTCTGATGCAACTTAAAAGAGTTAACGGTTGATTCGTTATTGGAAGTCACACCCAGAGGAGATTTAAAAAAAGATATAGTATCTAATAATGCGTTTGTATTACTGAAAACGGAAAGTTTAAGAGAATTTGGTGTTTCATCTAAAACTCCGTAGCAATATGATTGCGCAAATTTCACATTATATGTCCCTGTCGTAGGCACATATAGCGGAGCACCGCCTCCGCCGATAACAAAATTGTGAAGCCCGTTTGCAAGGCAATGCTGATAGAAATGGTTATGGCCGTTAAATACCATATCAACACCTTTCTGAATAAATATATTTGTACCCCAGGTCTGCATAGTTGTGTTAGAGCCGTGACCACCGTAAGAATAAGCCGGTTCGTGAAAGACGACTATCTTCCAGCGTCTGGTTGTGTTAGTAAGGTCATTCATTACAAAATTATATTGTGCACCGCCAACAGAGTAATCTACATAATTATTTATCATTACAAAATGGATGTCGCCGTAATCAAAGGAATAATAATCCTGCGTTCCTGAATTAGTTTGTGGATTATAGACCCAAGCTTTATTATTCGCTCCCCAGGCTTCGTGGTTACCGGGAACAGACATAAACGGAACCTTTGCATCCAAAGCGAGTTCATCGGGAATAAAAAATTCGCTTTTCCAGCTCGAATAATTGTCATCAATGCAATAGTCACCGTAATATACCGAGAAAAGCCCATTTGCCGCAAGCATATTTGCGGAAATTTGTCCGTGAGGAGTTGTATTGGTTCTGCAATCTCCGAATGCAAGAAACCTGAAACTAGTTCCCGGCAGAACAGCCGAACGAAAATTGCCCGTTGCCGAGGATGAGGCACCCTGCACAGCCTGATAATAATATAAAGTATTGGCAGTAAGATTTATCAGTTTTATTTTATGCACGTAAGTGCTGCCACCGGTCGGGTTTATAATTGTGGTTTTGGCGCTCAGGCCGAAACCGGTTGTTGTTCCGTAGTTAACCGTAACTGTATCTGCAGTACTGCATTCCACGCATACGTATATGGAATTGGTTGTAACCGCCTGCAAATAGGGTGACATAGAAATTGCAGAGAAGGACAACGGGCTGCAAATAATTATTAAAACTATTGTAAAAATTAATTTCTTCATTTCCCTGTATTTTATTTTAAATTTTGTTTTAAGTTTAATATTGACTGCCTATGGTTAAATTATTAGTGTAAAATATAAGTTATTTTATTGAAATTAAAAATAGATTTTGTGATTTGTTAAAAAATGTATAATTTTTATACACCTGGAAAGTAGGGTTTTTCAGGATTATTGATAATATTTCTGGCAGAAGTGATAATTTACAAATAAAGTCTCTCGGAAATAAGAGACTCAATGTGACAATAAACTCTGATAAAAATTCTTATTTTTAATAAATAACTCTTCTGACCACTTTTCTGTGATGCCTGTGGTATATATTTGGTCTTTTTACAACATAATATTTCTTAACAATCCTATGGTGTACAGGTCTGACTATAATGCTTGTATAAACAGGTCTGTGCCTGTAATATCTGTGAATTCTGTGCCTTGGATAAGCAAAGCTCTCAGCACTTGCAAAAAAGATTACGGCTATAGTAATCAGTAATAACATTTTTAGATTCTTCATAATATTTTTATTAAATTTCTTCATTTATTATTAGACAACAATAATATAAATTTTGTTTAATTAAAAAATAATATAAATAAAATATTTTAAATATGGAAAAAAGAAAAATAGGAAAATCGGGGCCGGAAGTTTCGGCAATAGGACTAGGATGCATGGGAATGTCTGAATTTTACGGGGTGTCCGATGAAAAAGAAAACCTTGCTACATTGCAGAGAGCACTGGAGCTCGGAATAAATTTTCTCGACACAGCCGATATGTACGGTCCGTTTAAGAATGAAGAGCTTGTCGGAAAATTTCTGAAAGGAAAAAGAGATAAAGTAATTTTAGCTACGAAATTCGGAATACAGAGAACCGATGACCCGATGAAAAGGAATATCAACGGAAGGCCTGAGTATGTAAAATCCGCCTGCGACGCATCTCTGAAAAGACTCGGTATTGACCATATAGATTTATATTATCAGCACAGGGTGGATGTAAATGTTCCAATTGAAGATACGGTAGGTGCAATGTCGGATTTAGTTAAAACCGGGAAGGTTCGTTTTATCGGATTATCCGAAGCGGGCGCAAATACAATTAAGCGGGCAAATAAAATTCATCAAATCACCGCTTTGCAATCTGAATATTCGTTATGGACAAGGGACCCTGAAGATGAAATTTTAAAAACAGTAAGGGAACTCGGGATAGGATTTGTTGCTTATAGTCCACTCGGCAGGGGATTTCTAACGGGTCAAATAAAAAAATTCGAGGACTTTGAAATGAATGATTTCAGGAGATATTCACCGAGGTTTCAGGGAGAGAATTTTGTAAAGAATTTGGAGCTGGTAAAAAAGATTGAAGAAATTGCCGGGAAAAAATCCTGCACAGCAGGCCAGATAGCACTTGCATGGGTTCTGGTTCAGGGCAGTGATATTATCCCGATTCCCGGCACTAAGAGAATAAAATATCTTGAAGAAAATGCAGCAGCATTAAAAATAAAATTAAACGATTCGGAATTAAAAGAAATCGATGAAGCATTTCCTAAGGGAGCTTTCTCGGGAACAAGGTATCCTGTTGAAGCGATGAAATTAGTAAATGTATAATAAAATAATTTAATTTATAATTCCAGATTTTTATTAATAGTTTTTATTATAGTTGCTTTATCGAAGGGTTTTTTGATATAGTCGCTGCATCCCGAATTAAGTATTCTTTCTTTATCGCCGTTTAACGCATAACCTGTTACTGCGACGATGGGAATTTTATCGTATCCGGGAATTTTTCTGATTTTTTTGGTAACCTTTAAACCGTCAATTTCATTACCCAGATTGATGTCCATTAAAATTAAATCATATTTGATTTTCTGAGTCATGTTTATAGCTTCTTCGGGGTCTTTTGTATAGTCGAGTTTGCACATTTTTGAAAGAAATTGCTGGGTCAGTTTTATACTAATATCATTATCTTCGATTAAAAGAATTTTCGGGAGGCTTAATCTTATTTTTTTTCCGGAATCCTTTACCACCAGAGTATCTTTTTCGTATTTATGATTTAACTCTTTATTATCCGGATTGGGATTTTTTATTGCCGGGAGAACCACATTAAAAATTGTACCTTTGCCGGGAATGCTTTCGAATACTATATTTCCGTTGAGTAATTTAACCATTTTTTTTGTCAGCGATAATCCAAGTCCGCTGCCTTCGTAGTTTCTTTTCAGTCCTTCACTTACCTGGCGGAATTCTTTGAATATAAATTCTTTATGTTCTTTTGCAATACCAATACCCGAATCAATTACTTTAATATCAACAATATTATTATCCGATATATTTAATAAATTAGCTTCTACGGTAACACCGCCTACGGGTGTGAATTTTAATGCATTATCTATTAAATTTGTAAGTACCTGCTGAATAAGGTTCTTATCACTATACATTGAAATCACAGGATGCGGGTGAACAAAATTCAGATAAAGATTTTTCTGGTTTGCAATAGGAATAAAAGAATTAATTATCGTTTGTATTTCCTGAATCAAATCAAAGTCATCATAATGAAGAATATCTCCTCCCGCTTCGAGCTGGGAAAGGTCCATAATAGAGTTCAGGGTTTTCATTAATCTTTTTCCTGAAGTCTGAATATAGTGTGCCAGTTCTTTAATAAAGGATTCCGTAGATTCCTCCAGAATAATTTCTGCGAATCCGAGAATCCCGTTCATAGGTGTCCTCAGTTCATGGCTCATATTTGAAAGCAGGGAAGATTTTAAATTACTTGCTTCTTCCGCGGAAGTTTTTGCTTTTATCAGTTCTGCTTCGGATTTTTTTGCAGAGATGGACATAGCAATCTGCTCGGATATAAATGTGAGTATATTCAGTTCTTGTTCTTTATACCTGATTCCTTTGCTGTAAGACTGTACAACCAGTACACCAATTACTTTATCTTTGATTTTAAGCGGAACGCCAAGCCAGTCAATGGATTCGGCGCCGATAGATTCAACTTCACCCATTGCAATTAGTTTATCGAAGACCTTTGGGTCAGCAAGCAAAGGTTTTCCGGACCTTAAAACATATTCTGTCAAACCCTTTCCGAATTTTTTGGGTTCCGGGGTTTCATCCAGTTCATCCACGAAATATGGAAAGCTTATTATATTTGTGTGTTCATTATAAAGGGCAATATAAAAATTCTTTGCCGGCATTAATCCTGCAACGATTGTATGCACCGATGCATAAAGTGCATCCAGTGTTTCCATTGAATGTGCAAGTTCTGAAATCTTATAAATTGCAGATTTTATCTTTTCATCTTTCTTTTTCGAAGTTATATCTCTTACAACAACTTGTGACGAATTTGAGCCATTATAGAGGAACGGGATAGCAGTTACTTCGACATCTATAATCTCCCCGTTGATTGCAATAAATTTTTCTTCGAGTATATCCGAATGTCTTTTTTCTATCTGGCTGCGTCTGATTCTTTCAATTACAATCTGATGATAATCGGGGTGAACGAAATTGAAAACCGGTTTGCCGATCATATCATCCGGCTTTTTTGCATTCATTAATTTAAACATTGCTTCATTTGCATAAACAATCATTCCGTTGCTATGGACAGCTATAGCTTCCGAGGAATATTCAACAAGAAGCCTGTATCTTTCTTCGGAATCCCTTAAAGCTATTTCTGTTTTTTTTCTGTCTGTTATATCAAGCTGCGTTCCCCAGATTCTAACGAGACAGTCATTTTCCACTATTCCAACCGCATTATACAAAAAATATTTTGTAATTCCGTTCGAATTAGTTTCTGCTGTTTCTATATTATAAAGTTTATATTCCGAATCGATAAAAGCCCTTCGCGTATCCTCATTTATAAGTAATTCAGGGTGTTTGTAAAATTCCACCAATTTTTTTCCGATAAGCTCAGAGCCTTTTTTGTATCCGTAAAATTGTGCAAGAGCATCGTTGCATTCTTCTATATAACAATATTTAGCAAAGAGCTTAAGCTGTTTTTCCATATTATCTGATAAAGGTATAGGTTTTTCGAATTCAAGCCTGTAGATACCTTCTTTTGCATATTTATAAAACGTCTGATGCATCTCGTATCTTTTGGAAATATCATTTTTAAGCTCATCAGATTCCGGAAAGTCAATATTGATTTCGATAGCTCCGAATATTTCATCTTTATCTTTTAGAGGAACAATAATTTGTTTTCCTGAAACATTATTACCTTTATAGGGGAATATGATGTTCTCTTTTATAATATTCCCTTTAAATGATTTTTTAAGATTTTCTTTAAAATGAGGAGTAATGTTTCGAATTTTATTAAGATCCGCATTTCTTGAGTGGAATACGAATGGTGTATCTCTAAGCCAAAAATTCAAAAATTTCTCTTTGTCCGAGAGCAGGTCCGGTGATTTTTTTTCGCTTTCCATAATTAGTCTTTATCGTTTTAATTCGATAATCAGCATAAAATGTTTTTTATAGAATAAACGGTCCGACGAGCTAAATGTAATAAAAATAACTTCATATCACAATTTAATTAAAATTACTTATGAAGACAGGGAGCTAAAT
>Ga0224522_1000269_pt1 | contig 21444 bp, 16 predicted proteins | sample CFST25metaG_FD_182733 | JGI IMG/M metagenome (GOLD analysis project Ga0224522, IMG submission 182733) | Peat soil microbial communities from Stordalen Mire, Sweden - C.F.S.T25 | ecosystem: Environmental > Terrestrial > Soil > Wetlands > Peat | place: Sweden: Norrbotten County, Stordalen Mire...
CTTTTATATTTTCCGAATAGGATTCGGCTAAAAGTTTATGGTAGCTGATTTTATAGCTTTTGTAATTTTCCGAAAAATAATTTGAAAGTTCCCAAATAATATCCGAATTTATTTTGTCAGTGCTTTCTGAAAAATCAAGCGGCATAATATTTGTAAAGCAATAGTTTGTATCAATGACCATTTTAGAAATATTCGGGCTTGTTTTTATTTCTTTTAAAACATTATTAATTATTTCCGCAGTTTCATTAATTGCAGTATCGGTTAATTTATTTTGATGATTAAAACTTTCGAATTTAAAATTATCGGTAACCTGGCAGGCAAAAGAAATCTTTTTTTCTTTGTCTATTTCCAGAAACCTTATTGAACTATCTGACAGACCTATTGACAGCATAATGTGTTATTATTCAACAATTATATATTCTTTTATTTTTTCAAATTTTTTCTTACCGATACCTTTCACTTTCATAATACTTTCTATCTTCTTAAAACCGTTGTGAGTTTCCCTGTATTTAATAATTTTTTCTGCAGTTGATTCTCCCACGCCCGGTAATCCTACAAGAATTTCTTTTGAAGCAGTGTTGATATTTATACTTTTTGGTTTAAGTTTTTCTTCTTTCTTGCTCTTCTTTCTTTCTTTGAACTTTAAAGAATCCTCTGCAGTCCGGAGTTTTTGAATTAGATTAATATCCAGATTCTTAATAGTATCTGTTTTTTCAAGTGAGTCATTTACAACTGAATTTGCATTTCCCCTTGACAGTTTTCTAAAGGTTTCTTCTGTTTGAGAATAATCAAAACTAGAATAACTGTTATTTGAAGATAAATACTTTATGTACTTAATGCTAAATCCGGAAATAAGGATAATAATAACAAAAAGAATTACTTTTAACTCGTTTTTAGTAAAATTAAAATTGTAAAGATTTTTAATCATACTACTCTTATGTTAAAAAGCCTGTCAAAATATATTGGCAGGCTTAAATTATCATAATAAAAAAAATTATTTATTTAGTTGAACTAAAACTGAAATCGTTTTTTTCCGAAGTATTTATTTTAATATCTATTGTCATTCTTATTGCACCCATTCCGACATCATACCATGAGGTATCAATATACATTAAACCGTACACACGGGGTACCGTACCGAGATATCTGCCTGATAAATAAAACGCACAAACATTATGTTGGTAGTTGCGATAGTCAATGAATCTGTCAATCCCGTTCGCATTAGGGAAATCCCGGTATGGATTAATAAAACCATCTTCAGTATTATATTTTGACAAAGTGTCAAACTGCGCTTTAGTATAAGTCTGCGGAAACATATTACTAAACATAGTCCCATAACCTTGATAAGGAGCGGGATCAAGACCTGCCGATCTTAACCATAGTAAAGTACTTCCACCAATAATAGTATCTCTTAATTGAATATCCTTTTCCGTTGTATTATCTGAAACAGTACGTCCGTTTAATAAATCGGCGGCGCTGTTTGATGTACTGGAAAAATGCTCATCCATAACAATACCATTGTAAACGTATACATTTTTAAATATGAGAGGAGCTGTTACCCATGTAACTGTATCAGGTTCAACCAAAACCGTTGTACTGAATTTATTATATCCCGCTTTTGAAACATATACAGCATAAACTCCGCTTGATAAATTGTTAAATAAAAAGAAACCATTAGAATCAGATAATGTAGTCTGATTTGTCTGCTCAAGATATATGGTGGCTCCTGTAATTCCAGGCTGTGAAGGTTTTGAAGTATCAAAAACAATACCTTTTAATGTTGCGGTACCACTATCTGATGATGATGGGTTACAACCTGTGTTGAGAAAAGAAATGAAAATTGATATTATGAAAAGAACCGGAAAAAATATTTTCATAATTAATAGTAATTTAATTTTTGATTTCGCTTTTAAGGTCTTATTACATAAAATACTTTAAAAAAAAAGTAATTTCAAAGATAAAATAAGGTATAATATATTTATTTAGTGTTTGGGATAAAATAATTCATGCCGTTTCTGTTTACTTTTATATCAACAGTTACAACAAATAGCCCATTCTCAATACGAGTAGAATTAATGTATAATAATCCATAAGTTTTTGGTTGAGTTGGAGCAGCAAGATACCTGCCATATAAATAAACCGGGTAAACTGAATTTTCCGCTAACGGATAAGCAAAATATCCGGTTCTATCTTTTGAAAAATAAGAATCTTGTATTGAATCTCCGGCATCATATATTTTTGCTAAAGTATCGAACTGATATTTGGTAAATTTTCCTAACGAGTTACCGGCTCTTGTATCGAAATAGCCCCCATATAATGAAGAAGATATGAACCTATATTGCAAACCAAGTCCCATTGAATCCATCAAATCCAAATCACGTATTGAACTTGATATCATTCTTGTAATCATGAACCCAAAATCAAGTGAGCTGTATGAACTTGGATTTGTATTTTGATATACATCTAAGTTATTTGCATAAAAAATGCCGTTAGAAGGAGTTAATTCAATATTCACGATTGCGGTATCGTCAGCTAAAAGGAAATAAGGAATTGTATCTGTTAAATATCTTATTCGTGAAGCAACAATTATAAGGTTTGTTCCGGAAGAACTCATTGGTATTCCGGATAAAAAGTAGTTTCCCCCGGTATCCGATAAACAAACATTAACACCCGGAACGGTGGTAATATTGACACCTGCAAGCGGATTATGTGATCCCGCATCCGTTACTTTTCCTTTAAGACAACTGGGGGGATAATCCGGACTGGTTGACTGATTTGTTTGACATCCGGCAATAAATAAAAAAGCAGAAACCAGTAAGAATAAAATAAAATTGTAGAGGTTTTTCATGATAAATCTTTGAAAATTGAATAAATTGAGTATAAAAATAACTTTTGTTCCCTGTCTAATTTTCATATTTTTAAAATTAAAACAAAGGTAAATATTAATATCAAAACTCAGGATAAAATATCCTTTTTATTGATGTCGATTTACCCGTTAATGCATCAAATTCGCAGATTATTGCAGCAAATCTTAAATCATCGGTCGCGACTTCATGTTTTTGGGGAGTCCCGTATATAAATCTTTTTATTGAAGCGTCTTTTTTCATTCCAATTACGGAATCATAAGGTCCTGTCATTCCTACATCGGATATATAGGCTGTTCCCTGAGGCAAGATTCTTTCATCGGATGTCTGGATATGTGTGTGTGTACCGAATACTGCGCTTGCCCTTCCATCTGTATACCATCCGAATGCAATTTTCTCGGCAGTTGTTTCAGCATGAAAATCCACTATGAAAATTTTAGATTCTTCTTTTGTCTTTTCATAAATCCAGTCAAAATTTCTGAACGGGCAATCTATAGGTTTCATATACGTTCTGCCCTGAAGGTTAATTATGCAAATCTTATAGTTTGTATCCTTTACGGGAAAAATTCCGAATCCGTGGCCGTAAGCTCCTCTTGGATAATTATTGGGTCTGAGTAAATTCGAAGTTTCATTTATGAATTTATGTGATTGAATCTTATCCATGGTATGATTTCCACCTGTCAGTACGTCTATAGGAAGTTCGAGAAGTCTTTTTGCATCTTTCTCCAGAATACCCATCCCATCCGAAATATTTTCGGCATTTGCAATTACAAAATCGATTTTGTATTTATTGATAAAACTTTGCAGAAGTGATTTTACAAGATTAAGACCGGGCTCTCCGATAATATCGCCGATAAAAAGTACATTAATTTTTTCTTTCAAAAATAATCCTCCGTATTATAACCTTTCCATTTACAATATTCAAATAAATCTTTCTGTGCTGAATTAAAAACCACAGCAAATGCAACGGCATCGTCGGTATATCCTAAAAAAGGAATGAAATCTGGAATAAGATCAAACGGGTTAATAAAATATAAAACCGCTGCAACAATCAGGGCAATAGTTTTCCAGGGAATATTTGTATAAGCCTTGGTTTTAAAATCCTTTAACATTTGCAATGAAAGAGTCAGCTGCCTGATAAGTTTTGCAAATTTTTCTAAATTCAGTTTTGAAGCTTTTTTCTTAATCCGGTTTTCGTTCTTTAATATTTCACCGAGTTCATCCTGTGAGACTCTTGCAGAGTCGGATTTAACCTCGTCAAATATATAACTTTCCGAAAATTTATCTTTTGTTTGCATAATATGTGTAAAAACAAAAATAGATTAAATAAGGTATTAAATCAATAACTAATTATTCTTTACCCGCAAACCTGCTTAAATACTCTTAAAAAATTCAATCCGAGTATTTTTCTTATCTCGATTTCCGTATAGCCGCGCTCAATAAGCTTTTTAGTGATTATGGGGTAGCAGGTTCCGTCGTAAAGCTCGTTGGGTGGCGTAACTCCTCCGTCATAATCCGAACCAAGCCCGATGTAATCCACACCTACGAGTTTGTAAATATAATCTATGTGGTCAATAAATTTATCAATAGAAATTCCGCCTAAAAGGTCAATAGTTGAAAGAAATTTTTCCCTTTCCTGATTGAATTTTATCATATCCCCGCCGCTGTTTTTAAATATTTCATTTATTTCATTCGGGTATCTTTCATATACATTTGAAGTTCTTACATTATCTGCATTTACTGCATCAATAAAATGGTCGTAAAAATTCACCATTATAATTCCGCCTTTTTCGGCGATTGCTTTAATCTGCTCATCAGTAAGATTTCTGTAATGAGGACTTAATGAGTAACAGCAGGAGTGTGAAGCTATAACCGGGTTTTTGGATGTTTTAATCACATCCCAGAAAGTCTGCTCGCCGACGTGAGAAACATCAATCAGCATTCCCACTTCATCCATTCTTTTAATAACTTCGAAGCCGTATTTTGTAAGACCGCCTTTTACATTTCTGCTTGATTCATCTTTTGCAGAGGTCCCGATTTTATTTGAATTATTCCAGGTGAGTGTTATATATCTTACACCAAGGTCATAGAATTCGTTAATCCTGTCGAGATTGTTTTCTACGGCGTTCCCGCCTTCCAGACCAAACATTCCGCATAATTTTCCGCTTTTTATAATTCTTGTTGCTTCATCGAATGAATTTGCAAACTGGAATCTGTCCGTATTTTGCGCCTCTATTTTTTTAAATCTTTCAATTTGTTCTTTCGCAAAGCTGTATGCGCGTTTCATATTCTCTTCATCAGGCCATATAGAAAATACCTGCAGTTTCATTCCGCCGTCAATTAAACGGTCAAGTCCTGTTTGAGTAAATTTATCTCTCTTATTAAAATTTGCTCCTCTTTTATAAACCTGGTAGATATAGTCATTATGTCCATCAATCACAATTGCATCGTAGTGGAGTTTATAGCAATCGTTAACAAGGTCGGGATATTTATTCGGAGGATTAAATATGTCATCCTGTTTAATTGAATCTTTAACTGGCTTTGCAGGTTCAATATCTTTTTTGTTCGTGGCATTTTCGTTTTTGCAGAATGAAAATGAGAGCATTAAAAATGCAACAAATGGAAATAAGATTATTTTATATTTCATTATTTTTATTTATTCAAATTTAATAGTGGTGTTAACTTTTGGTCGTACGGTGTTATAACAATTGTATTATTTTTTGAATTCATTAAATCCTTAAGTGTTTCAATGTACTTCCACTGAAGATACTGAGGACTGATTGTACTTGAGATAATCTTCTGTGCTTCGGAAACTCCTCTTGCTTCTACTTGTTTACGTTCAGCTTCCTGATTTTCTTTTTGGAGCACATAAACCATCTGCTGGGCTCTCTGTTCGGCTGCAATTTTTTCATCGATTGCTTCTTTAACTTTGTCGGGTAATTCGACATTACGCAATAAAACCTTTTCAAGAACTATTCCTCTCCCTTCAAAAGATTTTTCCAGATTTTTTGTAATGTCATTTACAAAATCATCTCTCTTCGAAGAATATATGTCTGTTGCGTTGTATTTAACACTTACATCTCTTAAAGCAGTTCTTGATGCAGGCCTTACAATTTTTTCCATATAATCTATCCCAAGCGTTCTGAGCAAATTCGGAGCTTCTGTTTCACTTAGTCTGAACCAGACTGTAACATCAAGTTTTAGCGTTAGTCCGTCTGATGAAAGCGTAACAATCGCATCATCTCCTTTAACTGCCCCTTCATCCTTTATACCGCTCATTGTATATGCCTGAGTTTTAACGTCGAGTTTTTCAACCTCGACTAACGGATTGACAAAATTTAATCCGCTTTTGAGAACATTATCCTGTACATTTCCGAAAAGTATAGTTACGCCTATTTGTCCGGGCCCGATTTGAACAAGAGCCGAAAAAATAACGCCGATAAAAATTCCTATAATTAATATCACTCTGAACAATCCGATAACTTTATTAAGCTGCGGATTTTCTTTTGCTTGCTTGTTAAGTAAGAAGGATATAATAAGGATAACAAGCAGGAAGATAATTAAGGTAATCATTTTATTAAATTAAAATTTATAAAAAATTACAGAATTCCTAAAATCTTATTGTATTGATTTTTATCTTTTATCACGCTTATTGCTTCCTGGAGCTGTTTATCCGAATCGAAAGTAGCAGTAATCTGCTCCGATTCGGTTATTATCATTTTATTTATTTCAGCTTCGATATTTCTTTCAAGTTCTTCTTTTGCATTTTCGAATTCAAGCGACTTTTCATATGAAATCTCTTTCTCGAGCCTGTTAATATAATCATAGTAATTAGAAGAAAAACTTTTTTTACTGCCAATTAGCTTTAAATCACCCAGCTTTTTATCTGCTTCCGATTGATAAAAAAAGTTTTTTGAGCTTGCGAAGTTTTTGAATTCTTCGAATATATTATCGGTACATTTGAAAATTTTTATACCCGGATGATTTTCCAGATAATAATTTGCAAATTTAAAGAACATATCTTTCATCAGGAGTGCCGAATGAATTTCACTTTCAGGCTCAAGTTTTATTTCAACATCAGGAGTTATTCCGCCGTTTGCATAAACCAATCTGCCGTTTAATGTCTTAAATTCTGTTTGCTGAAAGGATTCGGTATTAAGGAATACGCCTGACTTATTTTCCTTGAAATAATTTTTTTCCTGTATCCATCTGCCTGAAGGCGTGAAATAACGGGATGTTGTAATCTTTAATCTCGAATCATTGTTTAAATCCTTGATTTGCTGGACAAGTCCCTTTCCAAATGACTTGCTGCCGACAATAACACCCCTGTCTAGGTCCTGCATAGCTCCCGCAACAATTTCAGAAGCAGAGGCGGTGTTCTGATTAATTAAAACTACTACAGGAATATCTTTTGTAACAATAGGATTTTCTTTTGAAAAGAATTTCTTTTCGGATTCTTTATTGTTTCCACGTGTAGTAAGAAGAAAACTGTTTTTATCCAGGAATTTACTTAATATTCCTATAGCAGCATCCAGTAAGCCCCCGCCGTTATTCCTCAAATCAAGTATCACACCTTTCAGATTATTCTGTGCTTTAAAGGTTTTTAAGGTATTTTCCACTTCACTTTCGGAGTTACTCGTGAATCTGTCCAGTTTTATATAAGCAATACCGTCATTTTCCGAACCTACATATCCCGAATAGGAAATATTTTTAAGAGTAATTTCCTGACGTGTTAATTCGAAATCAATTGCTTCGTTTTCTCTCTCAATTTTCATTTGCATTTTGGAACCGGGTTCACCTCTTACAATCTGTCTTATTTTATCAAGCTGAAATCCGGTGATATCCTGATTATCAATTTGAAGAACTCTGTCTCCTATTCTGAGTCCTTTTCTTTGCGCCTCGTATCCGTTCATAATGTCGGTAATTCTTATCAATGAATCCCTCATTTCGATTGTAATTCCTACCCCGCCGTATTTACCGGTTGTAATTAAATCCAGTACATCTCTTGTTTTATCGTCATAATATACAGTATACGGGTCCAGGCTGCCGAGCATTCCTTCGATTCCCAATCTGAAAAATTTATCAACGTCTATTGCATCAACATAGTTTAACGCGATTTCCTTGTAAACTTTTCCGAATATATCCATATTCCTGTTAATCCTGTCGAATATGTCCGTTTCTTTTTTATATGTCGTTCCGAGAAGAAACGATGCGAACATAAATACAACGAATAAAAGAGGTATTATGCCGCGTGTTTTCAGTTTCTTTTTCATATATTATATTAATGTAAATTACTTTTTTGTTTTATTAATAATTCCGGTAATTTCTTTGTGTATATTATCAATTTCTTTTTTACCGTCTATAATTCTGAATCTTTTTTTATCGATTTCAGCTAAAGTTCTGTATCCTGAAATAACTTTTTTATAATAATTTTTTTCTTTCTGTTCAATTCTGTCGTGGCTTTTTCCGGATAATTCTCTTCGCCTTATATTTTCACTATAATCAATATCTATAAGAAATGAAAGGTCAGGAACAAGATTATTAGTCGCAATTCTATTTACCTGTTTTATTATGCTCAAATCTATTTTACCCCCGTATCCCTGGTATGCAGTTGATGAATCATAATATCTGTCGCAAATTACGATATAGTTTTTTTTTAATGATGGTTTGATAATTTCTTCGGTCAGCTGATGACGGGATGCAGAGAAAAGCAGAAACTCAGTAATATACTTCATTTTGCTGTTTTCTTTATCAAGCAGAATTTTTCTGATTTTTTCCGAAATTAATGTTCCTCCCGGTTCCCGGACCAAAATTACTTTTTTCCTGTTTTTCACGAGTTTATCATATAAAAGCCTTGCCTGTGTGGATTTTCCGCTTAAATCAATGCCTTCGAATGTAATAAACATAATAAATGATATTTTATACTCAAATTATATATTTTTTAAAGCAATTTCAAAATAAAAATTTTTTAATTAATTTGTAGTTATATAAATTGTTTATTGATTTTATTGTTGTTTAAGAATAAAAATATATTATTGATACTGCTCTTGATTATCTCCATAATCTCTGGATTTTTATTGACATACATAAGATACAGCAACCAGAATATTTTTCTTTCTGAATTCAGCCTGAAAAAAACCGGGAATATTATCACCCTGATATCATTAGCCGTTTTTATATTCTTTATTTTTTATAATCTTTTTTCAAAGGCAAAATATCATATTCTAAGTCTCATATTACTTCTGTTCATTTCACTTTCCGGATTAGTTTCATTGTTTATATCAATTGGCTTTTCCGATAAGGATTACAAGGTTACATTTTCACTGACTTTTCTGCTTTGTTTTTATTATGTCCTGGTTTCTCTGATTACAATTAGTTTTTCCCGCTCTAAAATGCTGCATATATTTAATAACATAGGTATTTTGTTAATTGTTGCTTTAACAGGGTTTTTATTGAATATTTATCAGGTATATAATTTTAAGGATGATTCTGAAATATATGCAAACGGAGGCAGAAAAGCCGATGCAGGAGTGATTCTTGGTGCAGCCGTCTGGGGTGGGAACAGGCCATCACCTGTTCTAAGAGAGCGGATAAATAAAGGTTTTGAACTTTACCAGAAAAAAATCGTTCAGAAATTAATCCTGACCGGGGGCGGTTCGCCGAATGAACTGACTGAAGCAGAAGTCGAGAAAAACGAATTGAAAAAATACGGAGTGGATGAAAAGAACCTGATTGTTGAGGTCAAATCAAATTCGACGATTGAGCAGATTCATTTTGTAAGGGACAAATATTACAGAAAACACAACTGGAGCAGGATAATATTAATCTCAGATAATTTTCATTTGTTTAGAACAACGGAAATATGTAAATTCAATAATATGAATGTAGATTGCTTTGCATCCGATACTCCGCTGTCTACAGAAAGCCAGATAAACTTCAGTATTAAGGAGAGCATTGCAGTTCTCTTTTTCTGGATGTTCGGTATCGGATAGAGAAATGTATAATTGAAAACCGTAATATTAAGTTTGAAAATATTTTTAAAATATATAATAAATTAGATGCAGTCAACTCGAAGAGTTTTAAGGATAAAGGTATTGCAGGTACTGTATGCATACGAAATAGCGAATGACCCGATAGAGAAAGTAAAAAAAGATATTTTAAGTGATTTGCAGGATGCTGAAAAATATAAATTTGCTTCGGATTTAATTGATAATGTGTTGAAGAACATAAAAAAGTTAGACGCAATTATTAAAGGTAAAATTGAACACTGGGAATTCGAGAGGATTGCTTTAATCGATAAACTTGTTCTTCGGATAGGTCTAACCGAATTACTTTATTTTCCCGAAATTCCCCCGAAAGTTTCCATAAACGAGGCAATTGAAATTGCAAAAAGCTTTTGCACAAACCAGAGCGGAAAATTTGTCAACGGAATCCTTGATTCCATTTTAATAGATATGAGAAACGACAATACGCTCGATAAACAGGGCAGGGGACTGCTTGATATAAAGAAAAAATAATGAGATGAAGAATAAAGGGCAGGTCTTTATCTGGTCGCTTTTTGATTTCGCAAATTCTTCTTACGCCGTTATAGTCGTTGCTTTCGTGTTTGCCATATATTTCACCGATGTTATTTGCATGAAGCAGCCAATTGGGGATTTTTACTGGTCTCTTGCCATAAATATATCAATGATAATATCTGCGGTTTTGAATCCGGTCTGCGGTGCACTTGCCGACCATTCTTCAAATAAAAAAAGTTTTCTGCTTTTCTTTACTCTGCTTGCGGTTATTCCGACTGCATTAATGTATTTTACCGGTCCGGGTACTATTTTATTTGCAGTTTTTCTTTTTGTAATTTCCAATGTGGGATTCCAAACAGGTTTAACTTTTTATGATGCATTCATATCCGATATTGTTGAGGAAAAGTATTATAATAAAGTATCTGCCATCGGCTATGGAGTAGGATATGTAGGGTCACTTTCTGCTGTTATACTTGTATTCCCGTTTAAAGACAGGCCTGATATTCTATTCGTAATAACTTCAATATTCTTCATTGTATTTTCACTTCCGCTATTTTTATTTTTGAAGGAGAAAAAAATTCATCCTGATATTGCCCAGCAGAAAATCAATTATTTTACTTACGGATTTATTAAAGTTACAGATACGTTAAAACATGTTAATAAATATAAGAATCTAAAGAATTTCTTAATTTCATTTTTCCTGTATATCGATGCAGTAAATACCATTATATTCTTCTCGGGAATTTATGCAAGTAAATCACTTTCCTTTACAGTGACAGAACTTGCAATATTTTTTATTATTGTGCAGATTACAGCAATGATCGGTTCATTTTTATTCGGGTTTATTGGTGATAAAATCGGAATTCTGCGTTCGATTGCAATTACATTAATATTCTGGATATTAATTGTATTCTTTATTTTTTTCTTTGTAGAAAAAAATACTTATCTTGTAATTTCTAATTTCAGAATTCATTACTTCTTTATAATAGGCGGATTTGCAGGTACATTCCTTGGTTCGACACAGGCATTATCGAGAGCATTAATGACAAAAATCACACCGATTGAAATCAAGACTGAATTTTTCGGATTCTATGCATTGTTCGACAGGACTTCAACACTGCTCGGTCCGCTGACATTCGGATTAGTTTCCTGGCTTTCAGGGTCACAGAAGATTGCCGTATTGTCTGTCGGTGTGTTTTTTCTGCTCGGAATTTTTATGCTAAAGTATGTTAAAGAAGAAACAGCAAATAATAATGAACAAATAGCAAAAAATAAATAATCCCGATAAAGAACATCGGGATGCAAAGAGCGCACAAATAGTAAATATTTCTTTTAACCCTCCAATCTTCAAATCTTTCAATCTTACAATCTTCTAATTTTCTATCTCTTTCAATACAATATCATTATTCGGGTCAAATATTACCGAAGAAGGCTTTTTGTCAAAAGTAAATTCGAATTCCTGCAGATTATATTCATTGAAAACTTTTTTTAATACTTCCTGTCCATCGGATAATTTAATCAGTATTTCTGCCGTCATTGGAAAAAATTGTTTTTGAGTCTGAATGAATTTGTAATTCAGTTTATATTTACCGTCTTTATCCTGAGTCATATTGAATTTGTTTTTATATACAGGGTGGTTCGGCTGGTAAATCCAGGCATTAAAGAACCAGTCAAAATCTTTACCTGTAACGGAATTTACCTTATCGTTGAAATCTCTGATAGATGCATTTTTATATCTGAATGAAGTATCAGCAGCATATGATTTCAGAGTTTCGAAAAAAATCGAATCTCCGAGAACATATCTCAGCTGGTGCAAAACGCAGGCACCTTTGTAATAGGTAACGGCAACATTAAAAAGCATTTCCTTATCGGGAATATTTATTTTCCAGTCATCCGAAGAAATTGCCGTACCCGGATTGGCATACCTGTAATATTGAGCGTACTGCAAAATTTCATTTTTGTATTCTTTATAACTATTCTTATGTTCACTCCAGAGTGCTTCTGAATATGTTGCGAAACCTTCGTTAAGCCACACATCTGCCCACGACTGAGGTGAAATCATATCTCCGAAATACTGGTGTGCAAATTCGTGAACTACTGTGCCTTCATTCCAGTCATTATAACCGAGTGTTGTAAGCGATTGATTCTCCATCCCGCCCCAGGGAAACTGGCTTCCCGAGCTTACTGTGGCAAATCCGTTTTTTTCAAATGGATGAGGTCCGAATTTTTCCGTGAAAAAATTTAAAACTTCTTTCATTGTACTTTTAATATGGCTTAAAGCTGTTACGCTTTCACCCTGATTCCAGTAATATCTTAGCTCGAGTTTTTCATTCGGGTTATTCGGGTTTTTCCAGTATTCAACATCAAGATTGTAATTTACTTTTCCGATTATGGATATCAAATAAGTAGCAACAGGGTCGCGGCTTATCCAGTTATAATAAATCGTATCACCTGTTTTTACAGAATCAGCTAATCTGCCGTTGGAACCGAGTTTTACACTAGCAGGAACTTTCGCAACAAGGTTCAGTGCAGCCTTATCTGAAGGCTTATCCCAGCAGGGGAACCAGTTTCGGGCGCCTTCGGGTTCGCAGTCCGTGAATACCATTCCGCTATGAACATAGAAAACGTCATCCCTAATGTTTTTATGCCTGTAAAATATTTTTATAGTAGCAGTATCGTTAATATTCAGTTCTTTCCTGAAATTAATTGTCAGAAGGTTATTTGAATGCTTTACGGAAGAAATGCTGCCAGTAACCGAATCTATAATTAACATATTACTTGATGCATCAAGAGAAATATAATTAATCTTTTCGTTAGGGTTAAATGTAATCTCTTCGACAGCTGAAAATGAATATGGATAAGGGTTTATAAAGCATTTATAAATATCCAGGTTCAGAGTATAATTCAAAACATCGAAAGAGTGCCGGGAATCAGAAGTAATTTGCGAAAATATAGAATTACACAAAAATGAAAATATTATTAAAAGATAAAAAGAAATATTTTTATTCATTATAAATGTTTAATTCTTATTTATTTAACGAAAATAAAATATTAATGTTCCGAAAGAAAGAGAAATTTCTATTGATAATAAAAAACCCACGGATTAATCAGTGGGTTTAATACAAAAAATTATATATAAGTTATTATTTCAGCACCACAAGTTTTTTAGTGCTAGAAAATTTATTCCCGTCTGATGATGTGAAATCTAGTTTATAGAAATATGTACCTGATGCAAGGTTTGATGCATTAAAAGTAATTTCGTATTTACCTGTTGTCAGTTCTTCATTAACGGGTGATGCGATTTCGACTCCGCGGATATCGTATATTTTTAAAGATGCTAATCCGTTTTTCGGAACAGTAAAAATAATTTTTGTTACAGGGTTAAACGGATTCGGGTAATTCTGGCTTAGCAAAAATGAATTCGGAATTTCGGTTTCAATTTTTCTAATGCCGATTGTGCTTAAATCAATTACAGAAGACCAGCACTGGTATATTCCCGAGTAATCATCCATCCAGTAAGTAAAGAGTTTATTTCCGCCGGAGATAATTGTTATAAAATCTCCCTGGTAATTGGCGACTGCACCGGTAATAGGTTTAGGTTTAAACCTGTGAGTGCTTATGATAAATTCATTCCAGGTGTTTCCGCCATCTTTCGAGCGTGAGAGCATTATTTCAGATGAATCCGAGGAAGTATTCCTGTCATCAAAATAGAGAACGTTTACGGCACCTGTAGAATCGACACATATTGCTGGACAGAACTGCATTTTACCGTTATTGTGCGCGTCCTGGTTTACTCTTATTCCCGTTGACCAGTTGAGTCCTAGGTTTGTCGAACGATGAAGAATAATATCTGCGGAATCCCCGCCGGTGCCTCTTTCTGCAGATACCATATAAATCCATCCGTTCCTTGAGCTGCCGGATTTATCTATATCGAATCGCGGGATACTATTGACACGAATATTCGATTTTGTGGGTAAATTGGGTTCAATCCCGCTTATTGGATATATATTTTGCTGAACATTCCACGAACTTCCTCCGTTTGATGAAGAAGCAAATCCTGCATAAATTGTCGGGTAAGGGGTTGCAGTTCCTGACCAGCAGGCATATACAGTTCCATCTGTTGCAGACTCAATATAACCTCCCGAACTTCTCTGTGGAGGTGCCGGGTTGATTGTCTGCGGAGAAGTCCAGTTTATTCCGCTATTAGATGTATAAGAAAACTGAATTGCGACCGGAGAAAGTAACACATTTGCCCATATTGCATAGGTTCTTCCATAAAACGGGCTTAAGGGATTATTGTCGGTAGAACTGGTGCCTTTATCTTCAGGTTGCTGGGTGGTAATTGTAAAAGCGTTTGACCAGTTAGTACCTAAGTTAGTAGAGTAGTGAGCATAAACTCCTGCTATTACGGAATTTTTTCCAATATGAGTTAAAATAAAAACACCGTTTTTATCAATCGAAACTCCCGGGTCACCGCCGTGATTGCTGATATTTGTTCCGTTACAAACATCGGAGCCAAACCAGTTATAACCTCCGTTTGTAGATGTATAAACACCCTCACTGATAAATCCGGTGGAAGTATTAATAGTATATGAACTTCCAAATAAAATCATATTGTTAACAGGGCTTACGCAAACAATAGGTTCGGTTTGTGTTACAGTGCTCGGAAATATTCTGAAATTAGCGGATGGAGGGGGATACTGCGAATACAAAATATTTGATACAAATATTAAAATAAAGATGCAAATGTTAAAATATTTTTTAAACATATTTTTTAAAATGTTAAATTTTAAATTTAAAATGTTAAATGAATTCGCATTTAAATTTGATTATGACAAATATAAATTTCTCATTAAAATTTATAACTCACATTAAGACCCGAGTAAAAACTTCTCGGCTCACCTGTTTCATAGTACCTGTTAAAGAAATCGTTTATATTAATATATCCAACATATCTTTTATCAAAAATATTGTTTAAGCCCAAAAATAAAATTGTATTTACGTGACCAAAAGTAACATTAAAACCGCCCATTACATTTCCGTAAAAATAACCCGGAGATATAGCCGTATTCAGGTCGTTTGCATACATTTTAGAAAGGTAGTCACAGTCCCACTGGAGAAGACCATTTACATTTTCAGAAATTTCCAGTTCGAAGTTTAATATGAAATTCAGAATATGCTGAGGAATAGACGGAACGTAATTTCCGGAATATTCTTCGATTGTATTTCCCGATTGACCCTGTATAACCGCTCTGTAATCAGTGTATTTAAAATTAGTAAGAGTATAATTTGTGGTAAATTCCACGCCTTCAAACGGCTCGCACATAAATCCAAGTTCGAGTCCGAGTCGGTTTGTTCTGATTGCGTTTCTGAAGAAAGTATTCTGATTGATAGTGAAAGGCACAATTTCATCACGGATTATATAATCGAACATTGTAGCTTCGAATAATATTTTTCTCATAAATTCTGATTTCGGATTAAGAATATTACCTTTTATTCCTAATTCAAAATTCTGGGATTTCTGCGGTCTTAAATCCGGATTCAGAGTATATTTTGTATTGGAAGTTGTATAATTATTATCCAATTCGCTTACTGTAGGGATATCGACTCCGATGCCATACGAAGTATATAAAGCAATTGACGGGGTTAATTTATAATTAATTCCTATTTTAGGCGTAAAATTGTCGAAAATCCTTGTTGTATCGGTAAATCCATGGAATTGCAGAGAGCTTTTTGAAAGGACTACCCTGTCATATCTTGATGAAAGAATCAGAATGGATTTATTTTTTATAAGCTCATATTGATTTTGAAGGTAGAAGCCCATATTACTCTGTATATCTTCAAATTCATCGTTTACGTTCGGGCCTCTTTGCCCGGCTAAATTATCATAGAATGTTCTGGGTCCTGACTGGTAAGCAAAATCCATTCCCGCAGTGAAAACATTATTTTTATTCATTAAAGTTGACCTGTTAGTAAATCTCAAGAGTGAACCGATAGAATTCCTTGTTGTTAGCATATAATTCACATCATCCGCACTCATAAAATCTTTTATTCCCCCATAACCCGTTACCTCTACTTCGTTGTTATAATTCGTACCGAAAATGGTTTTAAACCTAACTGCAAGCCTGCCTTTTTTTGTTTCATTTCTGAAGTCCTGAGTTATTGCAATATCCCTTGCCTGCATCGGGTCAGTATCTATTTGCTGTTGTGTTAAAGAGCCCGGCAGCCTGTCTAGTCCGTTTACATAATTTGCAAGAACAGAAACTGTTGACCTTGTACCTATATATCCTTCGAATACGGAGTTAATCAGATGTCCGTATTCCGCATTATGCTGCCTATATCCATCAAGGTTTCTGTAATTATAGCTCATAAAAAATCTATAGTCATTTGTCCTGATTCCGAATTTCAGACCATTCTGCCTGAAGCCGTAATTTCCGTACTGATTATTTGTTGTTACGAAATTTTTTGGAAAGTACAAATCCGATAGGAAGTTTACAACACCGCCGGGAGAGTTGCCATATATAGATGACAGGTTTCCTTTAACGACTTCCACACCTCCGAGTGATGTGAAGTCAACAGCATCTACAACAGTTTCACCATCCGGCTCTGATTCCGGAATCCCATCCTGAAGAATCTTGACTCCGCGTACTCCTGAATTGGAGCGGGTGCCGTACCCCCTGATTGTGACTCTTATTTCTTTATTTCCGTATCTGGATTGAAGGAATAAACCCGGTACATCTGCGAGAACACTTTTAGCTGATACTTTTTTACCATATTGAAGTTCCTGCGGGTCAACTCTAAATACAGAATAAGGAATATCGATTATTTTTTCGAGAGTTCTTGTACCTGTAATTACAAGTTCTTCGGTTTCATATTTTAGGCTGTCCTTTTCTTTTTCCTGTGAGAATGTTATAGATGACAGGGATATGATAAAAATAAGAAGTAAATACTTTTTCATGCTAAAAATTTGGGTTTTAAATTTATCCTCTAAAGACAATGTAATTCATATTTTGCATTTTATAAATGTAAAAAGATTTCATTGTTTTTCAATATTTTTGAATTTATTACTTGTGGAAAGACTGTGTGATTGATCATTTTACCTTAGAATATCCGTTCAAATATCCTCTCATATAAACATATTTTTAAAATTTAAATTAACATCCGGAGATGCGGGGACGAGGAAGTTACCCCGCATTTCACGGAATGTATCATTGTTTTGTAATTCATAAGGGGCGGGCAGTAAGGTACAGTATTTCGCCGGGCTTAGAATTTATCTTTAGCAGTCTTCATATGAGAAGAAATCTTTTTATTTTAAAAACACCCGAGGTGCGAAATGTGAGGAAGACACTTCGCTATCCCCGGTATGTATCTTTAGCAATCTTCTTTTTGAGAAGTAAATTTGTCTTTTACAATTTTCTTTCTTAAAACATCCGAGGTGCGAGGTGTGAGGAAGACACTTCGCTGTCCCCGGTATGTATCTTTAGCAATCTTCTTTTTGAGAAGTAAATTTGTCTTTTACAATTTTCTTTCTTAAAACATCCGAGGTGCGAAGTGTGAGGAAGACACCTCGCTTTCCCCGGTATGTATCTTTAGCAATCTTCTTTTTGAGAAGTAAATTTGTCTTTTACAATTATCTTTCTTAAAACATCCGGGGTACGAAGTGTGAGGAAGACACCTCGCTTATCCCCGGTATGTATCTTTAGCAATCTTCTTTTTGAGAAGTAAATTTGTCTTTTACAATTAACTTTCATAAAACATCCGGGGCGCGAAGTGTGAGGAAGACACCTCGCTGTCCACGGTATGTATCTTTAGCAATCTTCTTTTTGAGAAGAAAATCGATTTTACTAATCTATTTAATTTAATTGGAAAAATTTTGCTTTTTGCATTCTATAAAGCGGGATGCAGAAAGGTCACCCCGCTTTTCTAGAATGTCTCTTTTAGCAATCTTCTTTACAAGAAGAAATTTGTCTTTTAGCAATCTTTTTTCATGAATCAAAATTTTGTACGTCTTTTCTGCATCCCAAGAAGCGAGGTCCGTAAATGGTAGCCCCGCTTTGCTTAGAATGTTTTTGAGCAAGTTCTTTTTTTTTAAGAATCATTTATGCTCAATAATTCACTCACGAGAGTGAAACCGGCCATTACAACTGGTTTTTTCCCGGAACTAATGACAAAATTTTACTTATTGGGGATAAATAAACATTAATCTTTATTTAAATTCTTTTTCACCCTGAAAATGCACTAATCAAAGTGAAAACACTATCAAACTGATTAATTTTTATACATTATCCCAGTTATAAACCGGCAGTAATTTCCAAATAATAAATTAAATAGATTACAATTATTTTTTAGGAAACTTTTGGGGGTGGATAAGGAACATCAAGAAAAATGTTTTGATAAGAAATTTGGTATAGGTATGAAATATTTTGATAAGTATTGATTGATTTATGGTTCGATTCACAGGGGACAATAGCAATGGTTATAAAAATTTTAATAATATTAGCCAGTGCCGAATTCGAATTGTCGTTCTTTTTATCGTTGATGTAAGTATATATAGCATTATTAATGACATCCTCTTTTTCATCACTCACGCAGTATAATGAAAGTGTATCGCCTGAGGTTTCCTCTTTATAAATATCATACATCTTACCGAAATATGAAACCTCTCTGTCATTAATTCTCTCATATATATCTGTATTATTGAAATCAACGGATTTTACATTTATTTTAATCAGTTCGAGATTATCTAGGGGTATATAATCATTAATTTTATTAAATGCAATTTGCTTGAAGCAGTTACCAACCTGAAAATAAATAAAGAGGTATCCGCCTGTGTTAAATGCAATTAATAAAACTAAAAATATTGATAATAATCTCTTCAATTAACAGCTTAAAATTTTTTAAATATTACAACAGTATAAAATATAAAACAAATATTAATAAATCAACCTTAAATTAAACGGAACAGGGAGATAACATCCCTGTTCCGTAATAAAGAAGAAATATAATTTAGAACAAAATTTTAAAGCCACCGAAGAACTGACGTCTTGCTGCAGGCTGGTATGAATTCCCACCCGGGTCAGGCTCGGTAAAAGCTACATATTGCTTATCGGCTATATTTTTTACGCTAAAACTTAATTCATAGTTGATATTTTTTATCTTTGCACTATAAACTATTCTTGCATGTAAAAGTGCATAGCCCTGAGCTGCCTCAGTTTCTAAGTTTGCACCGTCAATAAACCATTTGCTTAAAGCTTCACCGCTTAAACCAACAGAAATGTGCGGTAATAAATCGGAATACTGAATATCAACATAAATCTGGTGCTGAGGAATATTCGGTAAATAGTTTCCATCCTGTATATATTTATGGATAGTAGTATCATCCATTACTACGAGTTTCGGTGTGTCAAGTTTATATTTGAAACTTGAGAAAGTATATGCCAATTCGATTTTCAAGGGTCTCACTGGGAAAAACTTAGTATAAAGTTCAAAACCCATTCTGTTGCTTGCACCTGTATTTTGATAGAATGTTTCTACTCCTCTATCCGGAACTCTGTATCTATCGAAATCATTTTCAGTTTTAAGATAATATCCTGTTGCATCATAGTAGAATATGTCTTTTATCGTACCTCTGATACCGAAATCAAAGCCATTTGATGTTGCAAAAGTAAGGTGTGTATTGAATCCGCCGAATGCATCGGGATTTTGAGCTAATTCTTCTGTTGCAGGCGGGAGGAAACCCTGACCCCAGTTTGCAAAAAAGTTAGCTTCTTCGATAGGAGCATAAGTCATTCCGATTCTGCCTGTTGTCTTGCTGAAATCCGCATTACCTGAAAGGTCAATCGGGTCTTTTAAGTTATCGGTAAGTTCATTTTTAATTTTATCATATCTGCCGCTTAACATTACGGACCAGTATTTTGCAAAGTCGAGTTTTTCGATTGCAAACACACCGAGTCCGGTTTGCTTTACGTCTTCATCTGATAATATTGTAGTACCTCTAACGGTGTGGTCGTTATCAACCTGTTGCTCATTAAATTTTTGCAGCTGCAAATCGGAACCTACGCTGAAATGATTTTTAATAGTACTTTTTTGGGATCCACTGTTTAATGTATACTGCAAGGTCCCGCCGATGTTATCATATTTTCTGTCCGTAAAAGTCCTGTTATTGGCTTCGGTGAATTTTGTGTTTTTATAGAATGCGTTGAAGTCAACAACATGCTGGTTTGAACTATTCCATTGTCCTACGATACCTGTCGAAAGACGTTTTGTTTCAAGGTATTCGTTGAACGGAATAGCATCATCGTTTGGCAATTTTGGGTCTCTTGCATACTGGTCGAGATTAAGGCCTTCAGGATTTTCGTGGTAAACATCAATATAATTTAAGATTGGAGTAATCTTGAAAGATGATGAAGGCAGGAAGTTAGCTTTTGCATAAAAATTATCGCCCTGGTAATGTGTATGGATTCTGTATCCTTCTCCCATTGATCTTGAGAATGAAGTAAAGTAATTAGCTTTATCAAAACCGCCACCGAATTTACCCATTGCTTTCCAAAAATTTGTTGAACCGTAATCAACCAATGCTTCTCCGAAATACGGTTTTTTAGGTGGATCTTGAGTGATAATATTGATAATTCCTCCTGATGAGCTTCCCCCGAACAGTGAAGCTGCAGGACCTCTTAAAACTTCTATTTTACTTACATTTGCAAAATCTACATCAAAAAAGTCCGGCGCAAAACCTGTCGGGTCATTTAAAGGAAGACCATCGTAAAGAATCTTGATTCCCCTGATTCCTCTTTCTGTCAGGATTCCCTGTCCCCTAATAGACATATGGACTCTCATTCCATCAGCCTGGTTATCTATTCTGACTCCAGGAACGAGTTTAAGTGCTTCGTCTATAGAGATTGTCTTAGAAGAAGTACCAAGAACATCTTCAGTAATAACACTTGTTGAGAATGGAATGTTTTTAAGTTTTAATTCCATTCTTGGTGCAGTTACATTAATTTCTGTCGGTAAATAAAATTTCATAGTGTCCTTATCTTCTTTTTGTCCGTAAACAAAATTAAAAG
>Ga0224522_1000270_pt1 | contig 21244 bp, 16 predicted proteins | sample CFST25metaG_FD_182733 | JGI IMG/M metagenome (GOLD analysis project Ga0224522, IMG submission 182733) | Peat soil microbial communities from Stordalen Mire, Sweden - C.F.S.T25 | ecosystem: Environmental > Terrestrial > Soil > Wetlands > Peat | place: Sweden: Norrbotten County, Stordalen Mire...
ATACAAATTATTTACTTGTTGTAATAAATAAAATAGAAAATCAGCTGTTAATTTTCAATACTTATAAAAATTACTTAAAAGGATTTTTTAATTATTAAATATATAATTTACCAGGCTTTATAGCTTCTTATACTACAAAAAAATTGATAAGCCCCATTCAAGTGCCCTTGCCAACCGGGCCACACTCCGATTTGAACGTGAGAATAATAATTCGCTTTTCCAAATTCAAACCAAAATGTAAAAACCCGAATTTAAAATAAAAAATCAGTCGCGCACTTTCCGGGATTCACAGTATTTTTTCATGCTTGCAAGCTGCTCACTTGTGAGAACATTTTTCAAACTTAATTTAAACTCTTCGAATTTTTTTCTGCGAAGTGACTTATTATCATCTGTACCGGCAACTTCATTTACACTCTTCCATCGAATCCTGTCCAGATAGATGTTATATATTTTGCTGTATTGTTCATCACTTAAATTCAATACCGGTTTTAAATTATCAGATATTATTTTTGCTTTTTCTTCAGGTGTACAATCTTTATACTCTTTAGTATTTTTACTCTGGCCAAAACTGCTCATTGCAAAAATAAAAAACACTAGAAATAAGATTGTTCCCAAAAGTAATTTTGAAGTATTCATTTATTTATTCCTGCCACATTTTTTTATTTTATAAAAATTTTTATTTAAATTTGTAAGCACCACAATTCAGTATTTTCAGCAAGGGAAGACATATAATCAGAAGTCGTCATATTTATTGACACATTATTTCCCAAAGTCGAATTTCCGAAGGAAAATAAGCAATTACCGGATGCATTTGAAACTGCTTTTAAGAAAGAACCGATTACATATCCTTCATTTCGTGTTAATGCAGTTGAAGAAGTATTACTTAATGATAAATTATCCGGCTTTTTATTAATTTTCCCGGCTAACGTATACAAAGCATTTGTTACAATTAATTTTCCTGTCAAAGTAATTCCGGCAGGATTTTTAGAAGTAATATCAGTTATATTTGACGGTAAATTATACTCCGTTATCTGAGTAATATTACCTTCATATTCGAATTCCGAATCCGAGCTGTAAGAACTGGAATTTTCGTTTTGCTTATTCCTTAGTGATGCAGAAAATATTATTTTACCGATTACCGAAGGAATGAAGTCTGAAGCGATGTAGTTTTTCATATTTCCTCCCTGTCTTATACTTTTAATATTAAAGTTAAAATATTTTACTAACGGAAATTCAACGTAGAGCTTAAAAATATTACCAACCAGGTTTAACAAATCTAAGGAGGGAACAATTGATATCGAATTTGAACCGGGAAAATCAACTGTCTTGCCATCAAATGTTCCCGTTTTTTTATTTCTGCCGCAGTATTTCAGGGTTTCAATTCTGTTTTCAACAGTAAAGACGGATGGATTATTTCCCCCTCCGGATTTAACCGATATCCTGTTTGAAACAGAATTTATATTGTAAATAAAGACACCTGTTTTACAAATTTCCGCATCTGAATTTCCTATCAGAATAAGCAACAAATATAATCCTATATAATTACACTTTCTCATTGTTGTTAAAAGGATAAGTGTACAAAAAGCATTTCCCTGAATTTTTTATAACATTTGACCTTCTCATTTTTTTATTTATTATCTTAAATAAAACTGTTATTAATTGATTGATTATTTTAGCAATACCAATTTCTTTACATTAACAAAATTACCTGCCACGATTTTGTAAAAATAGATTCCGCTTGAAAGATTATATGCATTGGCATTAAAGTTTACCGAGTAATTTCCAGGAGCTGACTGACCGTTTACGAGAACCGCAACTTCTTTCCCTGACATATCATAGACTTTTAGTGTTACAAGACTATTTTGAGGAATAGAATAATTTATTACTGTAGACGGATTAAACGGATTAGGATAATTCTGGCTGATACCGAATTTAGCGGGAATACCGATAATAACGTCCGAATTTAATTTATAGAATTCATAGTTTCCGTTAAAATCAAATTGTTTCAATCTGTAATTGTAAGTATTTGAAAAAAGATTATTGTCGTTAAATACATAAGTCTTCTGAGAATTTGAATTTCCGCTTCCTTCGACAAAACCTATTTTCTGCCAATCACTACTGACATTTTTTCTGTAAACTTCAAATCCTTTATTGTTTTTTTCCGAAGCTGTAATCCATTTCAGCTGTACATTATTTCCTTTTATCATTGATACAAACGAAAGTAATTCAACAGGTAATGCCCCGTCGAGAATATTGTCTATTGAATTTCCTGCAATGATAAACTGACTGAATCCGCTCATTCCGCTCCTGTTTGCAACAGGATTTGAGTTTGTTCCGTTTCCATTTGAATATGTTCCATCAATATACCATGGTGAATTCGGCGGTGAGGATGCCCTTTTTAAAATTCTTAAAAGGGGATAATTATTTACACCTGCAAATCCTTCTCCATTGAGAGATAGATTGTACACTCCGCCTAAATTTGTATTTTGGTCTATCTGCCAGTAACCAACTTTACTGTATGTATCCAGCAAATAACCACTATCATAAAGAGGCGACAAATAATTTCCTGCGTCACCTGTAATGAATTGTGCAGTCAAAGTTCCGGCAACAGCCGGTGCAGTTATATAATTCACAGTGGCCATTCTTCCCATAGACGGATTACCGAGCGGGAATAAATAGCTTCCTGTTGTCGATACAGCTCTGGTAAAAATACCGGAAATATATCCATTTGCCCTCGTTAATGAAGTTGCTACGGAATTGCTTAAAGTTAATGCAAATGTTCCTGTATTTATATTCCCATTAGTTAAGTTCAGAGCAGAAGTCACCTCTAAATTGCCGCCTAATGTTATTACATCATTAGTTGTTCTGTTTATTAAAAAAGTATTCAGTTTACCGCTTATTATATCAGGTAAATTTATATTTCCCGAGCCACCTGCAGTCAACTTTGAGGTTGTACCTCCTGTCAGAGTTCCCGATACAATATTTGAACCTCCATTTAAAGATAAAGTAAAATTGCCAATGGATAAATTACCGCTGTTTAAAATTATATCCCTGTTAACAGTGGAATTTCCACTCAAAGTTACAGTATTAGTTCCGTTTATGTTCAAATCCCTCACAACTGAATTATTCTGTGATTCCGGTCCTGAAGTAATTGCACCTGAGTTGGTGTATTTTACGTCATAGCTTGTCCCTGCGGGTACAACTGAAATTCTACCAGCAGATCGAACAATCATCGAACCCGCCGACATTGTTATATTATTGAAAGCTGAATTTGTCAGCGTTCCTGCTAATAAATTCAATGAACTGCTAACCGCAATACCGCCGTTCAAAGTAACACCTCCTGTATTATTAACAGTCAAATTGAATAGACCACCGTTGGTTACAGCCGGTAAAGTTGCAGCAGTAGTACCGTTACTGATTATGCTTGAATTTCCGCCACCCCTAAGGGTTCCGGTTGAACCTGTTCTAGTAAAAGTAGCTCCAAGAGTCAAAGTCTTTCCGCCTAAATCAAATGTTCCTGTAAATTTTACCGGATTGGTTCCGAAGAAAGTCAGGTCATTGGAAACGGTTATATCACTGTTCAATATTACTGTCGGTGCATCATATAACTGAAAAATACTGACTGTGCCCGTAGAAGGGAATTCTATTCCGGCAGTTATCGGAGTCGTTGAATAATCATATATCATATAAATCAAATGTGAACCTGCATTAAAGTTCGGCTTCTGGTCAAATGTACCTGCAGGAGCGGTGTTAGCATTAACACCGCGCTGAATAAAAACATCTGTTAAGGAATTCCCGATTGTAAGTAAATTTGAATTTAACATAGTACCGTCAAAAAGATTTACACGGCTTGATACAAACGGATTGCTTCCCGCTAAAGACAAGCTGACCTGATTCTCAGTACTGAGATCTGCAAGAGGAGTTGTGAGAGTCCCGTTATTGGTAAATGTCTGGTTTACCGTTCCTGCAAAATCAAATCTGATATTTGCACCTGTTGCAGTGAATGTCCCTCCTGAATTTATTGTAAAATCACCGAGCGGGATTATCCATGTATTATTCGCAGTTGTTCCCGAATTCAAAATTATTGTCCCTGAAATTGAAGCCGGGTTGTTTATCCATAAAACCGATTGGCTGTTCAGAGTAAAAGTAGAACCTGCATTAATTGTTAATGTACCTACGGTAATATTAAGAGAATTTAAAGTCACATTGTTCTGAATTACAATATTATCTCCGCTTGCAGGTACCGTCCCGCCATTCCAGACGCTTCCCGAATTCCAGTTTCCGTTGCCGACTGTAAATTTATTTGCAGTCGGCCCGTCGCGAATTATATTTTGAAGTAAAGATTGTTTCTCCGCTCTTTTAAATGATAAAGTATTTAATATTTCAGTTTCCTGCGCATAAATACTGCTTAAACGATTTACGAATAATAAGATCAAAATATAACTCAATATTTTTATTTTTATTTTCATTTATTTAAAATTATGAGTTATTGAATTTTTTTATTTAATTAATACCAATTTCTTAACATTTACAAAATTACCTGCCACTATTTTATAGAAATATATTCCGCTTGACAGATTATAAGCGTTAGCATTAAAGTTTACCGAGTAATTTCCCGGGGCTGTCTGACCGTTTACGAGAACCGCAACTTCTTTCCCTGACATATCATAGACTTTTAGTGTTACAAGACTATTTTGAGGAATAGAATAATTTATTACTGTAGACGGATTAAACGGGTTTGGATAATTTTGACTTAAAGAATATTCCTTGGGAATTAAATTATCACCCGGATTTAAATTATCATTACCTGTATTATTTTCAGCTGCATCACCGCCAAACGGACTAGTTCCGTTTGCCTGAACCGGGAATGTAATATAACTTTTGTTTGTAAAAAATAATAATGAAGTACCGTTTTTTAAGTCCGGTAAAACATTCGGGTTGGTTCCCAGGAAGCTTACATCATCAGGTGCTGTATCGAGATTAGTAACAATAATTTTAATCTTGTTTCCCGCTTTAAAAATATGCCCGTGTGAAAGTCCGTTAATAACCGTGTTTTTTCTCGAGTTTACAATATTCTTTCTGTCGGTATAATTTACTCTCGTAACTAATTTAGAAGTTGTTCCGCTAACTTCATATATTTGAAAATTGAACTGGCATTCTGTTGCACTGGACAGGTAATCGAGACCAATTTGAGGAGTACCAATCATCTTAAAATCCTGTGTCAATGCAGTTGTCTGGTAAGTAAGCGAAGCTTTTTTGAATCTGCTATTAAAAGTTGTTCCTGTGAATTCTTCATTCACTGCATTTTGCATAGTCAAATTCTTGTTAACAGAGTTTGGCAAAATACTAAACAGAGGTAATAAATCTGGTGTTGTACCGAGTTTTCCTCCCAATTTAAAATACAATTTAATATCACTTACATTATTCGGCGGCCATACTGCCGAGCTGTCGTGTACAAACGTCCACATGTTGCTGGTGACCGGATAAGTAGTATAAGCGTAGTGATATATAGGCCTTGTTAATATTCCATTGTCAATATTCCATAACCAATAATAAAACCACTCATTGAAAAAGTTTTCATGCCAGGTATCCTCAGTTGTTGAATAATCTCCACCATGCCCCCGTACTGCACCAAAATAATATCTCTTGGGAGAAGTAAGAATCGGAATTGTACTTAAATTTCCATAAGCATTAAAAAATTTATCCTGCCACGCGTTTTCAAGCATTATTGGAATTGTATTTTGCGGTACTATACTTTGAAAATCCCTGTTCTGAGGGACCCAGTAAGCAAGGCTATCCCATTTATCGGGAGCACTTGAATATACCCAGTTTCTCATAGCTGTAACCTGTGAATTATATCTTGCGGTATCAGGTGTATAATCAATTGTCCATAAAAATGTCATTTTTACAGAGCCGTTTTCAATCCAGCTCGAAGCAAATTTCGGAGAAGTTAATGCGGAAATAATTGTCCTGACATTCAACCCGCCCATACATGCTGCCATATATGGCAATGTACCGCCCTGTGAGCCGCCCATTATCAGTATCTTTGATGTATCAAGACCGGTTGAAAAATCTGTCCTGATAAAATTCACATATTCTATTAAATCCTGTGCTTCGGTAGTACTTATTAAATTCGAAAGTCCACCTGAATTTCCCTGTCCTCTTACACTATAAGTATAAACGACATAGCCAAAAGACGCCTGTGCATTTGCGAATCCTTCAAGGGTTTCCTTTCTATCGCCATATCCATGTATCATTATTACAGTGGGATAGCCATTAGGTAAATAAGGATTCGGGTCGCTCGGATAAAATTTCGAGCAATCCATTATTACGTTGTCTCTCAGTGTAATTGTAAAATCATTTTTGACAACACTCATAACCGCCGCTGGTACCGGCGAATATACTTTTGGAAGCTTAGGGAATTGATATGTATCTCTTATCCGCGGACTATGTGCCGTACCTTTATTTAATTCGTCCTGCGACATGCTGAGGTTAGAAAATAACATAACCACACTTATCAAAATGTAAAACATTAACTTACTTCTCATTTTATCTCCTTTTATGTATTTACTTTTTTATTTTTTAAAATTTATATTAATAATGGGAAGTCGAATCCCATACAACTTTTTTCTTTATCTTTCTATAAACGCTTATTGACCTGAGTACGGCAAAGAAATTAATTGCCGTATCAAGTATCAGCCTGAAAAAGCTGAAGAATGCATATTTAAACCCATACCAGTTATATGTAAAAATAAATCTATGACTCGCCCTCGATACCATAAATATTACGTTGGCAGCCATAATAATCCACAATATTGGCGAGTGACTTACAAGGAATACAGCATTTCCGCCAAATACAAGATTTGTAAATATTGAATACACTAAATACAAAAAAATAACATTGGATAAAAATGCACCAAGCAGGCTAAATAAAGGTTTCCTGTCCCTAAAAAGAAAATATTTCATTGTAATATTCCCTTTCCATTTATGTGCTTTCCAGTTTTGCAGACAAATTCCTGCAATCCATCTGGATCTCTGTTTCACAGAAGACCAGAAAGTATTAGGAAAGAATTCCGCCGTTGAGATCCTTGAAGATTCATTGTTATTATCCAGTTTCACATTGAAAAACCCCATCTTTAAACCAAGCTGATAAAACCTGTATCCGAGTTCATAATCTTCCGTCAGATTCTCATCATTAAAAATTCCTTCTTTTTTAATTTTAGGGTGAAATTCGATTGGTTCGGCCATGCGAATTTCATTTTTTCTTTCACTCTCATTTGTACTTTCAGAAGAAGTATTATTTTCAGATTCCCGGTTTTCTTTATTTAGTTTCTTTTTAAGTTCTTTAATTATCTCGTCTACATATTGCAATTTTTTCATCAGCTGGTTTGACCTGATTTCTTTATCGCTCAACAAATCATCAGTCGAAGATACATCGAGAGTTTTAAAAAATAAATCATACATTTGCACATATAATTTATCTTCGATATTTATTTTGCTTCCATCTTCATTTTGCCGGGTTAAATCATTCTCTTTTATATTTGACTTTGAGTCCAATTCGGAATTATCAGCAATTTCAAAATTATGTTCAAGCAACTGCTTGTAAAATTTTTCAAGTATAAAATCATATAACCGGTTTTCAGTCAAAGTCTGGTGGAATGAAGAAATAATTTTTATAGATGGAATTTTTTCTTCATTATCAATACCCAGAAATTTCATGTAAATATTATTTTTTGCAATTTCAGAAGGTAGCTGGTGGTATTGATAATCAAAAATTTTGGAAAGTATGAGACTTTTAACCAAAATTAGTATTTCAGATTTTTCGTAACGGCCTATTTTTAAATCGTTCAGATTCTTATAAATGAACTCCGAGAACTCATTCCATGCTATGGTGGAATCTATTCTGAGGAGATAATATCCGTTACTTGCATAAGAATATTTTCGGATAAGCCTGTCATAATTTTCCGTAACTTTGTTAATTTGAATTGCTGAACTATTATTAATCATTTAACATTTATTAATTTTTTTAAAAAATTTCTCTTATTCGGAAAATATCATTTTTTGCATCATCTATACTTTTATATTCACCAATAATAACTTCGTATTTTGACTTGCTGTCCTTTGTGGATTCTGAAACGTATCCGTTCATATCCCTAAGAGAAGGATATGTCAGAATAAGATTCAGCCGTTCTTCCGCTGCTTCCTTGCATCCCCATGTAGATTCCTGTATTCCGTAAATCCCGTCCTTTATCGGAATGTAAGCAGCATTATATTTGATATCGATATACCCGTCCTTTATGTTATCGTTGTTTTCAGTTAATGATTGCTGATTCATAAATCCGGTTGAGTTTTTATCGGAAGCAAAAGCATTCTGAACTATAAAACCGCCGTAAATACTTGCTGTATTTGGACCTCCGATTTCACCGCTGCCCAAATAAATTAAATAACTGATCGATGAGAAAAGTGTCAGCATAAAAGCAAATGTAAATCTTCTTACCAGTGTTTTACTCGGTGTTTTATAATTCCCTCTGATAATATTTAAACCATTAAACGGGTCATCCTGATAATTCGTTTTATTGTTTATTAATGTTACATTTGATTCACTTTCAACATTGTTAAAATATACTTCGCTCATTTCGACCTTTTTCCCGAATTGGTCTTTATATTCATAGTCCGAAATTTCTTCCGTATTATTCTTTTTTGCCTTATCATAAAATTTTTCCAGATGGTACATTGCTTTGCGGTGAAAACCCATTCCTGTTCCCGAGAAAGGAATGAATGTACCCATACCCTGCCTGACTATCATATCCTTGGTGTGAATTTCAGCAAATGCATCGCAATATGTCCTGTGAAACAATTTTCCAAGTTTGCTTTTAATCGGAACGACAGGAATTTGAATACCATGATACCCGTTATATCCGATAAGGAAATTATAAAGCTTCATAGAATAAGGATGAATAAAATCTTCGGCATCATGAACTATTATTATTTCGAATTCACCGAATGATTTTTCATAATCAGATATTGCAGCATAAAGGCAGTTAAGATTATCGGCTTTTGTAGTCGGTCCGTCCTGCGGATTAATACATAATTTGACACGGGAGTCTTTTGACGCAATTTCCCTGACAATTCTGATTGTATCCAGGTCATTGGGATAAACTCCTACGAAGATTCTGAAATTTTTATATTTCAAATTCCCGACTGCATAACTCAATGTTCTTCCAATTACGCCGGATTCTTTCCACGCACCCAGCATTACCGCTATTGGTTTTTCCGGTTTATCATACATTTTTGAAAAATCAGGAAATTTGCTTCTGTGTCTCCTGCGTAAAAACCAATATAGAATATCGAGATACAAATCATCAATGCCGCTTATAGCAAGCAAAATGACTGTAACCCAAAGTAATATTTGAAATAAATCGTATATCATAATAATGTTTTTAAATTGATTAAAAATCCGGCTTTAATTTGAAAAGTATTTTTTAAAGGACCGTCAAAATATTTGCCGTCAGGTCCCACAAAAAATGATTTATTTGTTGCTTCGATGAATAAAGCCGGAAAGTTCATTAAATTAGGTTTAAATGTAATTCCGCCACCGGTCTCAATGTAATTATTGTAATCGAGCTGCTTGCTGTCTGCAATAGCCATCTGGCTCATGTAAAACTCGAGGTAAGAAAATCCGCCTGTTAAATATCTGAAAACCTCTTTAAGCTGAACCTGACCGAAGAGATTTCTGAATTTGTAATCATATAATCCTGTAGAAAACAAATCTAGATATAAATATGATTTTTTTGAATTATTGTAATTTAAATAGGGTAACGGGTTACCAATCCTGGTTCCCATATATAAAATTGGTTTGTAATTAAAACTGTTTCGATTAAAATCTATTTCGTGCACATATCCGGTTCTTAATTCCAATCCGAGAAAATCAGTCACTCTGTATTTGAAAAACCCGCCGCCTTCGACATATCTGTCGTTTAATATTTTATGTTCATTGGATTTAGCATCCATATAAACATCTGCATACGGACCGATAAAAGCATTTTTCCATAATTTAAAATTTACATGTCCTGTCAGGTTCGAGATATAATTATCCTGATAAGAATCGTAGATATTGTAAAAATAAATTTCCGTTGACCTGTTTGAATTGTTTATCAGCATATCGTTAAGGTAATAAGAAGACCGGGTGGCTTTATCAAACTCCTCCCTGTTTTTTGTGATAGCTTCAACAAATTCAAATTCTTTCAGGGCATTTTTATAATCTTTAATGTCATTATACAAATATCCTAATTGAAGTGATATCTTTGTATCTGAGGTGTGTTTTAATTTATATTTTTCAAAAATATGTATTGCGGAATTTATGTCCCCCTTGTTAATAAACGCATAACCTTTATTCAACTCATCATCATCACCCGATGTGATTAACTTATTTTTATTTTTATATGACGCAAGAAGTTTGAGTTCCTCATTCGCAGTTTTAATTTGTTTATTATCTCCGGAATTAAACGCCACGTAATTAAAATAATCTTTTGCATCTTCAGTTTTTCCTAATTGTTTATATGCATAGGCAAGCTGAAGGTAAATATTTAAATCTCCGGGATGGGTTTTTAAATAATTTTCGAAAACCTGAGCTGCATCCGCAGTTTTTCCCGAATTCAAATATTTATAAGCAGTTTCAAGATTCTCTTCATTTTCCTGCGCATATACAATCATATTACCTGAAAATAATATGATCACTGAAGTCAGGATAAAAAGTTTTATTAATTTCATTATTTTTTTATTAAATTTCATTTTTAGTTATTTTAACTAACTTTACCAAATTTTGTATTATTATAAATCTGTGAATACTTTCTTACAAGTTCGGAAAATTTTTTCCTGTAATTCGGCATTCCAATCCTCAGTGTCCAGAACGAATTGCATATTTCCCATTTATTCGAAGAAATACCGTTATCCTTCAACACCTTCTCGTATTTTTCAGGATTTGACGGGTCAGAAGAATCATTCCTGAAGGACAATTCACAGTGAATCTTAGTAAATTCCTCAAGTGAGCAGGGAACCCTGCCGAAATATTTCTTTTCGAGCGCGGCCTGATATAACGGTAAGAATTTAGAATATATTTTGCCTTCATCGTCCGGATCATTGATTTTCTCTTCCCATTCTTTCTTTGCTTTCTTCCAGTTATTAATATCTATTCCTTCGTCTTCGATTATTTTTTTATATTTAATATCATCTTCATCGGCATTAATGGTTTTCACGATTAATTCAGTGTATTTCTCAAGTGTGATTTTGTATTTTATTTCTTGTTTCATAAACAATATGTTTTGCTGATTATTCAGATATATACAGTTAGTATATTTTCAAAATTAAATGAACCTTTTTTCAGAGTCTTTTTAAATTTTCTTTTCGCTGATTGTTTCTTAATCAGGTTTTCTATTCTTATAAGTTTTTTTACTATTTCCGAGTTCATTTTTTTCGTGTTTTGCATTTCTGTTTTTTTTATTACAAAAATATAAAGAGTCCTCCGTCTTACAAACATCTATACAATAAAAGGTCGCCAGCAAGAATAAACGGTTAGTACTGAGAATAAATATCATCAGAAAATTCTTTATAATAAATATTTTATATTGTTTTTATTTTGGCAAATCTATTGAACTACATATGCACCTTTATTTGTTGTACTAAGTTAGTGGAAAAACTTAATGGATAAAAAAATTATATACAAAAGTTATATTACTGTTTACATCTTATTATTTGCGTTTTTATTAAATTACAGGGGATTAAATGCACAAAATTTCAGGTACAATAATTTTACATCCGAAAACGGACTATCAAATAATACAGTAAACTGCATATTTCAGGACAGGTACGGTTTCTTATGGATTGGTACTGAAAACGGACTTAATAAATACGACGGTTATGTATTCACAAATTTTCATTCAAACCACTCTGACAGCTCTTCCCTTTCAAGCGATTTTATAACCTGCATAACGGAAGACAATTCCGGCAATTTATGGATAGGTACAAACGGCGGAGGATTGAACAGATTCATAAGGTACAACCAGAGTTTTACACATTATGCATTAAGTAAATCAGAAATATATTTTGACTCGAAGTATGATATTACTTCAATATCACCCGATGATTCAGGAAATATCTGGCTCGGAACTAAAAGTGATGGGATATATAAATTCAATACTATTTTAAACGAGTTTAAAAATTTCAAAAACGGAAATCCGCAATATTTCATTACTCCCTCGGATTCAATCAATACTATCCTATACACAGGTAATTCAAAGTTATTGATAGGAACTCCGAACGGGCTGACAAGTTTTGATATTAATAATAACAGTACTCAAACTTACAGTCAGTCTGAATTTAAAAAATTCAGACTGAATAGCAATTTTATAAATTCCATATTCAGGGATAATTCGGGTAAGATATGGATTGGTTCTGCAAACCATGGTTTTCATAATTTTGATGCTGAAACCGGTTCATTAACATCGTTTGATATTTTCGAAAAGGACAATCCCGATATGAATTGTAAAGTCAGCTGTATAACTGAGGATAAAGAAAACAATTTAATTATGTCCACAGATGCGGGATATAAGATTTGCAGATTTAATAAATCAAATTCCCAGTCAGAATTTATTAATTATGATTACATAAGTTCGAAAATCACTAACGAAAAAGTTCTTAACACATTATTTGTCGACTGCAATAATATTCTCTGGCTTGGTTACAAAAATATAGGGCTCGGAAAATACAACCTTAATAAACCAAAATTTAATTTAATATCATTCAATACAAAAATTCAGAAATCCGAAACAGGAAAAAAAATCAGGTCTCTTTGCACTGACGAAAAAGATAATATCTGGCTTGCTTCAACCGACGGTCTTATATGTTACGACAAGAATATGGATTTTGTTAAAATTTATGAATACATCCCCGACTCTGACATTAACTTCAGCAATTATATTATAAATTCGGTTACAAAAGACGGGGAAGGAAATATCTGGATTGGAACTGAAGGCGGCGGGATGAGTAAATTTGAAACACAAACAGAAAAGTTTACAATTTTCAGGCACACTCAGGGCAATAGCAAAAGTTTGAAATCGAATTTTATCCAGACACTTTTTCTGGATAAAGATATGGTTTTATGGATAGGAACGGAAGATAACGGATTAAGTACATTTGATATCAAAACAAATAAATTCAACACTTTTCAAATTACTGTAGCCGATTCTAATCACATCAATAACGACAACATATCCTCAATATTTGAGGATAAATCAGGAGTAATGTGGGTCGGTACTCATACTACAGGACTATTATGCTATGACAAGAAAACTGATAAGACGATCAGGTACAGGCCCGATGCAAGCAATGCAAACAGTTTAACATCGGACAATGTCTTATCAATTGCAGAAGATAAAACCGGAATATTATGGATTGGTACCGGTAACGGACTTGAAGAATTCGACAGGAATACGGAAAGCTTTATCCATTATATGAGCAGGGACGGGCTTGCTTATGAAGTAATAAATTCCATACTCATAGATGATAAAAACAATTTATGGCTGGCTACAAATAACGGGATTACAAAATTCGATGTACGTGAAAAATATTTCAGGATTTACAATATCTTTGACGGATTGCAGGCAAGGGAATTCTATCAGTCCGGTTGTAAAAACATGAAAGGAGAATTCTTTTTTTGCGGAGTAAACGGCGTCAATTATTTTTATCCCGACAGTATTGCGGACAAACCAAATAATTCGACATTAATTTTAACTTCATTTAAAACCGCCAGTAATTCAGTAAACTATGCGGAAGATATCTGTGAGCAAAAAGAAATAAACATACATCATACCGATAATTCTTTTTCTTTCAGTTTTTCGCTGCTTGATTTTACAAATCCTTCATTTTATACATATGCTTTTAAACTGGACGGGCTTGATAAAGAATGGAATTTCACGAAAAATACAAGGTCAGCTATCTATTCAAATCTTGAACCGGGCAAATATATTTTTTCCGTTAAAGCCTTAAACAGCGACGACGTATGGTCAAAGCCAATTTCAGTTTCAATTAACATATCACCTCCATTCTGGAAATCCTGGTGGTTCTATACACTGCTGATAATGGGTGTAATGTCGGTAGCTGTCACGAATTTTAAAAAAATATATTACTATAAAAGGTACAATAAATTACTTGAACTCGACATATTCGATAAGACTCAGGACCTTGAAAAAACAAATATGTATCTTCAAAACGAGATTACAGAAAGAAAGAAAATTGAAGAATCATTAAGATATTCCGAAGATCAATATAAATTAATTGTTGAAAATGCAATTGAAGGGATTATTATTTTCAAGGATGGTGATATGGTATATACCAATTCCCAGATTAATCAAATACTGGATTATGATTTCGAATACATGTCGCTGGATTCTTTTTTAAATAATATTCACCCTGAAGACAGAGAGATAGTTGAGAGTAATTATTTCAGGTCGTCTGATGATAAAAACATAAAAAATTATTATTCTGTAAGAATAAGAAGAAAAGACTTTTCGGAAATAATAGTTGAAATAAATTCAGTAAAATTACCGGGTAAAGGGAAATACGAAATTATATTCTTTATAAAAGATATTACAAACAGAAAGCGTGCGGAAGATGAAATCAGGAAAGCACTCGATAAAGAAAAAGAACTCAGTGAATTGCGCTCGAGATTTATATCGATGACATCTCACGAGTTCAGAACACCCCTCACATCAATCAATACTTCGGTTGAAATACTCGAAAAATACAGCGAACATCTTACTCAAGAGCAGAAGCAGAATAATCTTTTAAGGATTCAGGACAATATTCAGAAAATGAAAAGACTTTTAAATGATGTTCTCATTATCGGTAAATCCGATGCGGGAATGTACAAGCTAAAACTTGAACCTGTCGATATCAATCAGCTATGCAATCAAATTATAGATGAATTCCACACGTTTATAATGTTTAAAACAAAGCATAAATTCAAATACGAAACTGATAATCTGAATAACAGGGTTCTGCTGGATAAGGATTTAATAAAACAGGTTATCGAAAACCTGTTTACAAATGCCATAAAATATTCAGCCACCGGAAGCACTGTATTCTTTAAGATGAACTTTTCAAGCAGGTTCATTATTTTCAGAGTAAAAGATGAGGGAGTCGGAATTCCCGAAGGAGAAGTAAATAATCTGTTCGAGCCGTTTTTCAGAGCGAGTAATACAGGGAATGTATCCGGTTCGGGGCTGGGTCTTGCAATAGTAAAAAGAGCTGTTGAACTTCATAACGGAAGAATCAGTGTAAGAAGTACGGTTGGAAAAGGAACTGAATTTATAATAACAATTCCCTTGATAAAAGTTGTTTAATACTACCTGCTTTTCCTGAGCTTTTCGCTGTTGCGGCGACTTACTATGAAAGGCTCTTCGACTTTATCCAGAAATACCCTGTAAGAATAATTAAACCATTTCTCGAATTTTTTAACATAATCCAGATTAATTATAGTACTCCTGTGAATTCTGATGAACAAATCCGCAGGAAGAATCTCCTCCCACTCTTTCATCATTTTCTTGACGATAACTTTTTTACCTTCGGATGTGAAAACTTTGCTGTATTTTTCGAGAGATTCTATATAAACCAGAGAACCGATTTTAAAATTCTGCGGATGGTTTCCAACCATTAATAATATCTGAGAATCCTTATCAAAAACATTTTTTACGTGGCCGTTGTCACTTTTATGTTCTTTTTCGTTTCCGTAAAATTGTACTATCTTATCTTTTTTTTTTAGTCTCAGTTCGATTGAATTTAATAATTCATTTGAGCTGAAAGGTTTTCTGATATAATCATCGGCACCCAGCTGCATTCCATATTTTAAATCGGTTAATTCTGCCTTTGCAGTAAGAAAAATAAAAGGAATAACAGATGTAACCGAATCTTTATTCAATTCATTGAATACTGAATATCCATCCAGTACAGGCATTGAAATATCGCAGATTATAATATCAGGTATAAATTCTTTTGCAAGTTTTATTCCACTGGTTCCGTCTTCTGCAACCATTACTTCATATCCTACTATTTCAAGCAGTTCCTGCGTGCTTTCCCTGATAGATTTATCGTCGTCTATTACTAGAATTTTTTTCATTGTTCACTCTCCTATTTACTAAATACTGTTAACATAGTATCTTTCATAAAAGTTAAAAAAAATGAAACAATAATCAGATTTAATCTAATAAAAGAGATATTATTTTAAACAAAACAGAATTACGAATTTAAATTTTTTATTTTTTTCCTCTCATAATGAGAAACATAATATTCATTCTGAGACAAAAAATTTTAAAAATAAAGTTTAACTTTCCAGTATTATATCACTCTCTGTCCGTTAGAGATGAGCATTGTGGACTATCGTGAGAAATAATTCCTCACAATTATTATTCTGAAAAAAGAGAATCTTTGTTTTTTATTTAAAAATCAGCTTTTATTGTATTTTGTATTGTGGCATAGCAATTGTAACTACTCAAGTCATTGATTTATTTCTAAATTTCTAAAATTTTTGGGGGGCTCTAAAGTAATGCAAAAAGCAATTTCCTTCTTATTCATCGTACTTCTTAGTACACAACTTTCCTATTCAACAACAATTGATACGAACAGAGTTTGGGGAGTGACTATTGACGGGGTAAATAATCTCAGCACAATCGTTATATCTTTATCAAATTTATGCAAGAAACCCACGACAAGAATTGTATTCGATGAAAATGTTCCAGCAACAGATTATGTTACAGCCATAAATCAGATACATCCGGTAAGTTTTATCATGGGAGAGCTGCTTGACAGTTATTACATGAATACATATAACTTAACCCAGTATGTTGCCAGAACAAATGAATATTATAATGCATTTTCCAACAGTGTAGATATATGGGAAGTCGGTAACGAGGTGAACGGCGAATGGTGCGGTACAATCACAGATGTGGTTGCAAAAATCGACACAGCATACAGAATCATAAAATCGCACGATAAAAAGACAGAACTGACTCTTTATTACAATAAGAATTGTTATGAAAACGCGCAGAATGAAATGTTTACATGGGTCAGGGCAAGGCTCAGCTCATCGATGAGAACCGGTCTGGATTATGTACTTATATCTTACTATGAAGATGACTGCAACAATCTTCAGCCGAACTGGCAGCAGGTATTCGATACACTTCACGTTCTTTTCCCGAATTCAAAAATCGGAATAGGTGAATGCGGAACATCAAATTCAAGCAGTAAAACATCATATATAAACAGGTACTACAGGATGAATATAACAACGCCAAAATATGTCGGCGGTTATTTCTGGTGGTATTACAAGCAGGATTGCGTTCCTTATACAAATCCTTTATGGTCGATTATGAACAGTGCGTTTGGTGTTTTTACGGGTGTCGGTACAAATAATGAAGTACCTACGGAAGCATACCTGAGCAATAATTATCCGAATCCTTTTAATCCCTCAACAAGGATTGAATATGCAATTCCGAAAAACAGTTTTGTAACATTAAAAATTTACGATAATCTCGGCAGGGAAATATCCACATTAGTCAATGAAATGAAATCAGCAGGTAAATATTCAATTGACTTTAACGCCAATAATCTGGCGGCAGGTGTTTATTTCTATAAAATTACATCCGATAATTTTACAAATGTAAAGAAAATGATTCTTGTAAAATAAGATTTTCCTTTCTGCTAAAAAGAGTTCCGGGAAGATACGTTCCGGAACTCTTTTTTTACATTCTTTTCTTTTTCACAGTATAATTTTTATATCATAATATTTGAAACTTTTTTTTATTGTTCATAGTTTCTAAAAACATTGGAGAACAAAATAAAAAGGTTTAACATGAAAAAAATTGTAAGGATTTTTAGTCTCATAATAGTTTTACTCTTCATTGGCGCCCTTGCAGGTTATCTTTACATCCTGAAAGCATATCCGAAAGTTTCGCCGGCTCAGGATATAAAAATAAATACGACTCCGGAACTTGTAAAAAGAGGTGAATATCTTTTTAATAATGTATGTACCTGCGCCGACTGCCATTCATCCCGCGATTACTCAAGATATACAGGTCCGCTTATTCCCGGAACACTTGGTCAGGGAGGATTTGCATTCACAGAAGATTTCGGACTGCCCGGAACATTTTACGCGAAAAATATTACACCTGCAAATTTAAGCAGCTGGACAGACGGAGAAATTTTCAGGGCAATAACGGAAGGCGTGGATAAAAATGATGATCCCATTTTTCCGCTGATGCCTTTTCTTGCATACGGTAAAATGGATAAGAATGACATACATGCTATCATCGCATATTTAAGAACCCTTCAGCCAATTGAAAATAATGTTGCTGCATCCAAACCGTCTTTTCCGATGAACCTGATAATGAGGACAATTCCTCAGAAAAACGATTTGCAGCCTTTACCCGACAAAACTAACAATGTTGAATACGGAAAATATCTTGTTAATGCTGCAGGATGCAACGACTGCCATACTCAACAGGAAAAAGGTGAGTTCAAAATGGATAAGTATCTTGCAGGCGGACAGGAATTTAAACTTCCCGGAGGTGTAATTGTCAGACCCGCGAACATTACGCCGCACAGGCCGACAGGTATCGGGGATTGGACAAAAGAGCAGTTCATTAAAAAATTTAAATCATTCCTGCAACCTGAATATGCAGCACCGGAAGTGAAAGAAGGCGGATTCAATACAATAATGCCGTGGACTTTTTTCGCAGGAATGAGTGAGGAAGACCTTGGAGCTGTTTATGATTACCTTATGAGTGTAAAGCCGGTTTACAATACCGTCGTAAAATTTGAAAAGAGGCCGGAATAATTTATTCCGGTTTCTTCTTCTCATATTTCGGGATGAACATTGGTGTTTTTTTTCTGAACTCTATATAATCTTTACCAAATCTTTTTTCTATTTCGGGTTCTTCAATTTTTTTAATTTCGATATAATTTAAAATTATGAAAAACGGGGTAACTATAAATGTTAAAGTTACGGAATTGCGGATAAAGCCGAACCCGAACAACAGAAGAAAAAGACCTGTCAGCATCGGATTCCTCGATATACCATACGGACCGTCAGTAATTAATTTTTTAGGGGGGTTCAGCGGAACCGGTGTTCCTCCTGATTTTATAAAATAAAAAATACAATAAGCTGTCAGTGTTATTCCGGAAAATAAAAAAAACAGACCTAAAATCAAATCGACCGGAAAAGCAATGAAAGGTTTTAACTCCAAAGCACCGTCGATACAGAGAGAAAAAAATATAAGCCCTGTTACAAAACTTAAGAATAAAATGGCGCCAACGGGTGTCATTGCATTTCTGATTATCGGTTTCCCCGTAGCAATTTTAAAAATTGTATTTATCCATTTATCCGGCAGAGACATTTGCTATCCTCACAAGATTATTTTTAATTTAAAATAAGCAAATCGCAATAATAATAGTACCACAATATTCCGATATAAATGGCGTAAATTATGAAAATAATCTGTAATATTAAAAATATTTTTTGTATATTAACCTACAATTTAAAAACTAAAAAACCAAAACTATGGGCAATTCTTTACTTGACCCCGTCGAGGGAGTCACAATAGAGCAATGGGCAGGTGCGAATGCGAAACTCGCAGGCGGAGCACAAACAGATGAAATCTTAAAATTACTCGGAGTGGATGCTCCGAAATGGGACCGTGTAAACAACGAATGGCTCACACGCATGAGAAACGACACATCCTTCACCATTTCAACAATTTACGGTAAGGCCTTCACCGAAAAAGCAGTCGGGAATCTTGGCGGCAGCGACCAGATTAATGCCGAATCATATTCATTCGAACAATGGATTGAGCTTATGGTTGCACAGGACGTGCTTGGCAAGCAGGGACGCGATGCGCAGGACGTACTGAAGGATTTCGGACTGACTGTAACGGATTATACAAATATCAGTTCTTACTGGAACACAAAAATGATGGCGGATTTTTCGCTGGCTATGCAGATGCAGACTCTGATGAACCAGTATAAAATAAAATATGAAAGCATGGCTCCGGGCAGTGCACATACAGATATAGATTTCTAAGATTTGTAATATTCATAAAATTCTTAAGATTTAGAACATTTTTTCTGATGATTTAAAATCATAATTCAATTAATATGGATGAAAACAAACTTGTAAAAGAGTTCAACAACGAAATAGACCAGGCATTCCAGAAAGCATGGCGCTCGGAAAAAGGCGGAGACGAAAACTGGAACGGATTCCTGAATACATACGGAGTTTCTCCGCTCAGCAATGAAAACAAGGAATTTCTTTTGAAATCGGAAATGAAAATAACACGCGGTGCTTTCCCTATCGAGCTTCGCGGAGTGTTCGAAAAGATAATCGAAAAATACAGAATCCTGCAGTCTTCTTCACCACTGCTGGCAGGAGCAATCGGAAATTTCAATATGGATGCAAAGGTTAAGGAGTATTACCAGAAGATAAAACCATTCACGGGACTCGGTGATATTTTCAAAAATGCACAGACTGGAACACAGAAATACTCAACCGGAATGCAGGGCGAGAGACAAAAGACAATGACATGCAAAAACTGCGGAGCCCCGAGGCTGGAGGAAATGCAGTACGACAGTTGTCTTTTCTGCGGAAGTAAACTTTTTGAAGCGAAAGGATTATAAATTATGTCACAGGAATTGATAGAAAGATGGGATTCATATCTCAATAAATTAAGAGACAGGTTCTATGAAGTTTTAGACAGCGCCGAAGGTCCCATGCAGGAAATTATAGACGGCGTGCAGTATGATACTATCGTTATTATAAACATTCTAAACGGGTTAAAATATCAGACCGTAACCCAGCTGAGTGCAAAAGCTGACGAAGGATGGAGCAAGATGAGGCTGGAAATTTTAAAAGTAAATGCTAACAGCCTTTTGAAGGAGCAGGAGCCAAAAAGGGGTATTTTCCAGCAATGGATTCAGGACGAATTCGAAAGATACGAAATAAAATCTTATGCCCGGACAGCGAGGAAAATTCTGGAAAACGTAAAAGCCCATATAGACGAAAAGAAGCTTCACCGCTGCACGCAGTGCGGTGCTGAACTACCGATAAATGTTTATTCCTTTATGGCTATAAACCTGAAATGCGAAAGCTGCGGTTCAGTGAACACTTACCAGCCCGATGACAGGGTTCGCGCGCTTGAAT
>Ga0224522_1000271_pt1 | contig 21021 bp, 20 predicted proteins | sample CFST25metaG_FD_182733 | JGI IMG/M metagenome (GOLD analysis project Ga0224522, IMG submission 182733) | Peat soil microbial communities from Stordalen Mire, Sweden - C.F.S.T25 | ecosystem: Environmental > Terrestrial > Soil > Wetlands > Peat | place: Sweden: Norrbotten County, Stordalen Mire...
GAATAAAACTCATGCAGCAGGTATCCGTGGGCGGCATGAATCTCCAGCCATTCGAAGCCTGCTTCCAAAGCACGCTGCGACGCCTGCACGAACTTCTGCTGAATCTCCTGAATCTCGGCAATGGTCAGCGGCTGCGGTACAGGGAATCCATCGTTGAAAGCCAGCGGGCTCGGACCTACCACCTGCCATCCCCTTGCATCCCCTTCAGGAATGGGTTTACCGCCGTCCCAAGGGCGCATTGTGCTGGCTTTTCTCCCCGCATGCGCGATTTGAATGCCTGGCACCGACCCCTGTGATTTCACAAACTTCGTCATGCGCGCCAGCGGTTCGATCTGTTCATCCGTCCAAATGCCAACGTCGTTTGGAGTAATGCGTCCGCGGGCTTCCACAGCCGTGGCTTCGGCAATAATCAGCCCTGCGCCACCCACAGCGCGTGCGCCCAGATGTACAAGCTGCCAATCATTCGAGAACCCGTCCGTGTAACTGTACTGACACATCGGCGAGACGCCAATGCGGTTGCGTAATGTAATGTCTTTAATGGTTAATGGTGAAAATAGATGTGTCATAGAAGCTCCAATGGAGTAATCTTATCCCCATTGTATAAAATATTGATTAGATTTTTATCAAACAGGCTGACAAAAAGTTGATTTTCAAAATGCCAGATTAGTAAATCGTCCGCTCCCCAATCTCAACCACCAGTGTTTCCAGATCACTTTCCATATCGGTAAAGGAGGTCTTGGCTTTGAGGTCGATCTCAAGTAAACGGCGGTAGATCGCTTCGAGCTGCTCCATGCTGAACCGCCGCGCGTGAGTGGTGTACTTGCCGGCCTGATTATTGAAGAGCACCTTGCGATCAACCAGCACCTTGAGGTCTTCGTGTGCGTCCAACGCTTCGCGTACCTGGATGAGCTGACGAAAGCGGTGGCTTACCGCCCCCAGGATCACTTCAGGAGCATCCGCTTCCAGCAGGGTATGCATCAGCTTTTGCGCTTCGCGGGTGTGTCCTTCCACCAATGCATCCAACATTACAAACAGATCAGCCGAGCCTTCGTCCGAGACCAGCTCGATCACATCTTTGGCCGTGATGGCACGTTTGAAATCGACATAGGTCAGCAGCTTGGTGATTTCCTGACTGGCGATGCTTGTTTCATTACCCACATGCCGGCTGAGTTCGCGAGCGGCTTCAAGTTCGATAGATCCGCCCTGACGCTTGACCTCAGCACTCACCCAAGCATCCATTGCCTTCTCATCCGGCAGCGGAAATGCCCTCACCTCCACCTGCGGATGCCCGGCAGCCCATTGCATCAGCCAGTGACCCTCGTGCAGTGTTTCCCATACTTGAATCCATTTGCCGCCGGCGTCTTTGCGCCAGCGCTGATGGTCCTCTACGGCAAGCACCAGATGATTCTCTGGAGGTAAATTTTCAAGCATATGCAGAAATTTTTCGGTGCGGGATTTGTCGCTCTTTGCCAGCGCGGCATCTACAATCACCCAGCGCGCCCCGCCGAAGAAAGGCAGGGTATTGACCGCATTCTGGATTTCATCGAAAGAAGCCAGTTTGCCGTCCAGGCGGGTGGTATTCATCTCAATTTCAGCCGGGTTGCCCGCCCCAGCCAGTAGTTCTTTGACCGCGCGGTTCAGGCTGAAGAGATCATCCCCATGCATCAGGTGAATGCGCACCTGTGAATCATCGCTCATTCAGCCGGCTGCTCCGCTGAGGGTCGGACATCCGCGGTCTGGACTCTGTGCATGACAGGACCCCTCTTTAAATCGCGTTCATAGCGGACGATTTGTTTAATCGCCAAATTTCCGGGCGTCCCTGAGGTAGTCACCTTAGCCTGTACTTTTGGACCCAGCGGCTGTGAGACGATTATCGCTCCTGTCACCAGTAAAATTAACCAGGGCAGGCGGTCTAATTTTTTTTGCAGGCCTTTTTCAGAATGCAGTGTTGCCAGCCAGGCCACACTCCCGGCCACGGCACCGGTGGTGACTGCATTCGTGCCGCAGTGCGCGTGAATGGCCAGACCGTGTTCGCCCGCATTCATGCGCCGAAGCGCTTCCTGGGCAATTTCAGCCAGCTCATCGGTGGAAATTTCCCCGATGATCCAGAAACCTTTTGTATCCGAGTGCCCGGCATATGAACGAGCCGGATACTTCTGGCTTAGTAAATTGATGGTGGCGTGCTCCAGACCATGATTACGGCGGATCAGAGAAATGGGACCCCAGTCTAGGGGTGAAGTGAAATCAGACATCAGGAACCTCCTGTGAATCAATGAACAGTTGAAAAAAGATTACTCTGATAATAACGCAAAAGAGAGCGCTTCGCGCAGCGAACGCGCTTCTTTAATCTCTATACCGGTGGGCAGCGTCTCGCCATGGGTGATGCGGTGAGGAATGATCGCCGTCTTAAAGCCCAGTTTGGCAGCTTCGCGCAGGCGCGGATTCATCTGCCCCACCCAGCGCAGCTCACCCGAAAGCCCAACCTCGCCGATCAGGACGGTATCGGCACGCACAGGCACGTCGCGCATGGAGGATGCCACTGCCGCTGCGATAGCCAGGTCAGCAGCCGGTTCGTCGATGTGCAAGCCGCCGATGACATTGGCAAAGACATCCTGTTCGGCCAGCCGCAGACCCAGCCGCCGTGTCAGCACTGCGGTGATGAGCAGCAAGCGGTTGAAATCGATCCCATTGGGAGTCCGGCGCGGATTGCCCAGGTTGCTCGGGCTGGTCAGGCCCTGTATCTCCACCAGCAGTGGGCGCGTGCCTTCCATCGTCACAGCAATGGCAGAGCCGGGAGTGTTGATCATGCGTTCGGCCAGAAAGGCTTCAGAAGGATTGGTGACTTCCACCATACCCCGGTCGCGCATCTCGAAAACGCCTACTTCGGCGGTCGCGCCAAAACGGTTCTTCACCGAACGCAGCAACCGGTACGACTGGAAACGGTCGCCTTCCAAATAGAGAACAGTATCCACCACATGTTCGAGCACACGAGGGCCGGCAATGACACCTTCTTTGGTCACATGCCCGATCAAAAACACAGCCATGCCGCTACTTTTGGCAAGTTCGCGCAGGCGGTTGGCGCATTCGCGCACCTGACTCACCGACCCTGCCGTGGAATTCATATCCGGTAGATACACCGTCTGGATTGAGTCCACGATCAGCAAGTCGGGTTTGAGTGCACTGACCTGTTCAAGGATCACATCCAGATTGGTCTCAGTGAGTAAAAGCAGATCTTCGCTGAAGGGTTTCCCGGCTTCCCCCGCCAGGCGGGTAAGCCGCAGCGCCCGCATTTTGATCTGGCGCTCCGATTCCTCACCCGAAACATACAGGACTTTCAGGATCTGGCTGCCTTTGCCCGCAGGAGTTGCCATTTCCAGAGCCATCTGCAGCAGTAATGTCGATTTACCAATACCTGGATCCCCGCCAACCAGTACGATTGATCCGGGCACGACGCCGCCGCCCAGCACCCGCGCAAACTCACCGATGGGTAATGGAATGCGCGCTTCAACATCCCCTTCGATTTCGGACATTCGCCGCGGCGTAGATTGTGCGGTCAGCCCCCGGATCGAGGATTTGGCGGCTGCCGCGGGAGCAGCTTCGACCACTTCTTCGATCATAGTATCCCAACCGCCGCATTGTGGGCACTTCCCCAACTGTCTGGGTGAAGTCCGTCCACATTGCTGGCAGACATATTGCGTGATCAATTTAGGCATATCTTGATTATACCTGTGCAGACCAAAAACGATTCCAACTGGAAAGGCTGACCTTCATTAATTCGAACAAAATTTTGTTTGACGCTTTTCGCTAAAATGAGTATATTTAATCCAGTCGTCAGGTGGGAATGAAAATCAATCGGTATGGAACTCAGGACAGTATCCTAACTATTAAGGAGAAATAATATGAGTGACAATGGCAAGAACGATAAGGGAAAAAAAGAGCAAAAAAAATCAGCAAAACTTACCCTGAAGGAAAAAAGGAAGCTGAAGAACGACAAGAAAATAAAGTCGTCGACCGGTTCTCTTTAACCAATCGGCGCATAGTAAAAAGCACAGGGTATCGCTCTGATCCCTTTATAATAAAGAACCGGCTGCCATAAATCATGGAGCCGGTTTTGTCTTTACTGCTGCCCAGTTACTAATTTGCGCTTTCTGAATCCATCACGGTTTCGAGCGACTTTTTTACCGCTTCCCACCTCAAGAAATTATCCAGGTCATTCTTGATCTGGTTGATCACAAAAGCGATCACGGCTGTATCATCGATAAAACCGGCCAGGGGGATCCAATCCGGAATCAAATCGAATGGAGATACGAAGTAGATAATCGCAACCACGATGAGCACGATCGATCCCCAGGGAATGCGTGTGTAGTCGCGATGGATGTATGCCTGGAACAAACGAATCATTGCCATCAGGGTGTTCCATACGTCGTATAGCGGTCCCTTTTTTTCTTCTTTTGCCACGGCTTTTTTCAGCGCTTCATCAAGCAGCTTCTTGGATTTATCCGGATTGCTCAGGTAATCCTCGGCTTTGGAGCGTTTCTTTTCAACTTCATTCTCGATAATGGTTTCTGTAAGTTTGTTTTTATTTTCTTCCATTTTTGTCCTTCAATCATAAATTCACTGCTACATCACTATTTTTCGGTCGGTCAAGTACCATTTGGATCGACCCGCGCCTGTGCCTTAATATAGGTTTCTCAACTTTAATTTACACCATCAGCCAGATCAGGTTGCTCTCCAGCCGGGGATTTGACGGCTGTGATCATTCTGGCCGGCCAGGTAGATTTGAAAATGACCGTTTCCCCACGTGCTTCCGCCGCAGTAATTGCGACTTTTATCTTCTCAACACCGGCACGATAATTCTCTTCACTCAATAAAGCCAGTTGAGAACTGGACTTCTTTTGCAAAAAGAGATCGTTGAGAATTTCGCGTCCAAATCTTGGCTCTCCGATTACATCTACTTGCCTGGATTCAATTCCGGTAAAACCAATCAATGTCATCCAGCTTTGCAGCTGGCTGTGGCTTACGAACCGCAGCAAATCCTGTTCTCGAATGCCCTCAAAGAAATCGTATGCAAACCAGACGACATCTCCGCGGTGCGGATCACTGCCCATTACCGCCAGGGATCCACCCGGTCTGAGCAGGCGATAGGCTTCACGCAGGAACTGCTCCTTATCCTCGAACTGGTGAATCGCATCCACGCAGTAGATCAAGTCAAAGGCTTCAGTCCTAAGGGGGAGTGCGGTGGCTGAAGCTTGCACCACCCGGATGCATTGCTGCCTTTTTCGGGTCTGATTCAGCATCCCCAATGAGAGGTCCAGGCCGGTGAGCTGCGCACCGGTTGGAACCAGCCCGCTCAACCAATGCCCTGTACCGCAGCCAACTTCCAGTATACGCTGCGCGTGAATTCGGGCTGCCAATTCAATAAGGGCTTGCCCGCGAGGTTCTTGATCGGCAGGCAAGGTGTACCTGGCATCGTAAGAATCGGCAATCACTTCGTAATTGACTTTAACAGATGGGGTCGTTTTCATTCACGCGCCTTCGTCTTGCAAAGGGATAACTTCCTCTGCCGTTCTTCTGGAGCCAATACATTCCTTTGTTTTATCTCGACCGACTACTTAATCATATCCTATGATTGCATGAGAATTGTTAGAATTTACAAAACACCCCGGCGGCGCCGGGGTGCATGGTCAATTCAAGGGTTTGATATAGCAGCGGCGGCGTTTGTGCTGGCGATTCTTGAAATGCGTCCACTGTGCCTGCACATCGTTGTTGTCTTCCAAATTTGGATTTGACTCCACCTTTTTAATTCCATTTTTAATCATCGCACGCGTCATTTGATCCATAAGCAAGGCATTGACACCTTTCCGACGGTATTCGTCTTTGATACCCACCAGGTAAAGGTCGGCACGGTCGTTCTTCTTCAATGCCCGCAGCAAAGGAATCCAGCCCAGGGGGAAGATGCGGCCGCTGTTGGCTTGTAATGCCTTCGAGAAAGAAGGAAATGCAATTCCAAAAGCAACCAGCTCCTCTTTTTCATTGAGCACCAGCGGAACGTACTCCAAAACCGCAAGGCTTAAATATTGATCAATATAAGCTTGAACCTGTGCCTCGGTCAGCGGAGTTACTCCATAGAGGTCGCGATAGGCTTCATCAAGGACGCTAAAGAGGGGTTTGGCAAACCGCATTATATCCTTTTTGCTGTGAGCCACGAAAAGGTGAACATTGGAGCGTTTAGCCACCAATTCAGCGGCTTTGGTGATCTTTTCAATCGGTTTTTCCGGGATCGTGAATTCATATTCGACCCAATCAGTATCTTTCTTATATCCCAGGGATTCGAGACGTTTGGGGTAATAGGGGTAATTATAATAAGTTGCCAGGGTAGCCAGTTCTTCAAACCCTTCCACCAGCATGCCTTCACGGTCCAGGTCGGTAAAACCCAACGGACCCTGTACCGCTTCCATGCCCTCTTCTCTGGCCCAGCCTTCTACAGCGCTCATCAAAGCTTTCAATACTTCGGGGTCATCGATAAAATCGAGCCACCCGAAGCGCATATACTTGTGTCCCCATTTCTCTTCGGCCTTGGGGGTCAAAATAGCAGCCACGCGGCCGACAACTTTTCCATCCTGGTAAGCCAGCCAGTATTTCGTTGTGGCGAAGGCGAATGCCGGATTCTTATCCCGGCTCAAGGTATTGACATCATCCATATAAAATGAGGGCACATAATATGGATTCCCCTTATAGAGTTTGGTCGGGTACAAAATAAAGGTGCGTAAGTCTTTGCGGGTAAATACTTCCTTCAATTGAACGTCCATGGTATGAATCCTCTTTAGATAAAAATAAATTATTTGCTTCATTACACTTCGAAGTCTAGTGCCCTGTCAAATTTCTTTCTATGGAGTCTTTGCGTTTGTGGTAAGAATGATACTCTCGAAACGAAATGATATCTTCATGTTTGACGGGGTACAAATAAAATAAACCTGATTATAAATCAGGTTTATCTTTAGGTAAGTTAGGATATTAACAGAGCAAATGAGGATTATTTTCCGGCAATTCTGGCAGCTTCTTCTATCCAGGCAAGCAGATCGGTTTGATTGGTATATTTATAGGCTTTGAAGTCGTTATCGGCAATTTGCGAAGGGATGTCGCCCGGAGCATCAGTCTTGCCTTTTTCGTCAGGCATGCCGTGAATTTGAACCGCTACCAGTCCATTACCACGCGCCAGGGATTGGTAGATTTCGTAATTGATGTACTTGCGTTTGGTCGCTCCGTTCGAGATGAGCACGACTGTCACCGTGGTATCCACCAGTGCCTGGTCGACCATTTGCTTCACTTCAAGGTCACCTTTTACTTTTTGCTCATCCCACAGACTGGAATCTTTGAACCCCGCCGAAGCAGTCGGTACGATCCCTGGCAAGTCTTTAAGCTGATTTGCCTTGAAAACATTTTTGTAATCGAAACTGAAAAATACTCGCCTGGTCATTCAACAATCTCCTGTGCGTGAAATTGAGTCCTACGAAAAAAAACTGATAGATTTAATTTGAGATGTCTAGACCTGTGCATTATAGCACGGGTCTTTCAGATTGCCGGAATATGTTTTGCCATGAATTCCTACCAGTGCTTACTTAAAGTAATCACTTTTTAAAGCGCTCAAATCCGCCGAGGTGCACTGGCTTAAGATACTCCAAAATTGGGAGGAATTTGTCAGCGCCAGATCCTCATTTTTGATGCTGCTGCAATAATCGCGGAGAAAGGCAAAGAAGGCCTCATCGCCAATTTTCAGGCGCAGCGCTTCCAGAAATTCGGCGCCGCGCAGGTAAACCGCATTGACATAAGGACGAAACGAATTGAAATCGTAGATAGTACTGTTCACCCAGCCCTGCGGATCAAAAGCCTGCACGCGAGTTTGCCACCACCAGTCAACCAGGTCTGGGTATTCGTTTTCGTAGAATAGACGCTCGCTGTAGGTGGCCAGGGCTTCGTCCAACCACGGCTCGCGCGCCTGATCGTTCGCCACCTGTGCCCACCACCACTGATGGGCCGTCTCGTGCGCGGAGATTGCGGTCAGGTAAGAGGCCGGTGTGCCTGTGTAGGTATTGAAGTATTCGCTGCCCAAAAAATATAGGCCGTCTTCCTCCATGCCGTCGGGGAAATCGGCTTCGACAATGGTCAGGGTTTGGCGCGGATATGGGCCGTACAACCGGGAGAACAGCGTCAATGCTTTGACGGTTGCCTCCAGACTGGCCTGACCCGCAGTTGTATCGGTGGAAAACACGTAAGCATTGACCAGAATATTCCCGGCCGCGGCGGTCAGGTGGATAAAATTGGTGCTGGCCGAAAGGGTAAAGTTGCGGGCATTCGTCTGGACAAAATGATACCCCTGTGCTGCATCGTTGGCGGCGCTGGCTGCCACGACAAGGTTCGCGGGAGCGCCGTTCAGCGTGAGGCTGACGTCGAAATCAGCAGGTTCGTAGACCTGATATTCACCCACAGCCGCAGGTGAATTGATGAGCCAACCCTGCCCGCTGAGGTAAGGCGGCAGGTACGGGTACCACCCGGACAGATTGATCTGGTGGCTGCTAAAACTCAGTGTGCCGCTGGATGAGAGCAGGTTAACTGAATAATTGAGATTGAGGCCAATGGATTGACCGGGGTTGAGCGGTTGCGGCAGGGGGAGAGTCAGCTTTTCTCCATCCAACTGAGCATTCGCCACAGACGAGCCATCCGCCCACGAAATTGCGCCGGGCTGAAAAACATATTCCTCCTGGTTGGCCTGGACCACAAATTCCAACTCAGAAAGCACATCGGAGGAACGGTTGGTATAACGGACCGTTTCGTTGACGTTCAACCTGTGCTGTAAATAATTGAACTCGACTGCGAGCTTGTACTGCGTACGCTGGCTTGTCTGCACTGTTGCAGCGGTGGGGGGCTGCGCTTTCGGGAAAACTGTTGCGAAGGTCAGGGGAGTTGGGCTCTCAGCTACCTGAGGAGTTGGAGTGTCGAGGAGCGTTGGAGCTGCCTGCGGTGCACAGGCCAACCCGGCCAGGGTGAAGGTCACGCAGACCAGAGAAATCCACAGAATGGATTTAGCATTCCTCACGATTCACTCCCCATTGGCAGGTTCATTCAGCAGCGCGCCGCTGGTCAGGTGAAAATGGAGTTGATGGACCTCCTGCCGCCGCCCGCCGTTGCAAATGATGGAATAGCCTGCTTCCTCCAATCCCAATTCCAGGACGATTTGGCTGGCGACTCGGTAAACTTCATCTATATATTCGAAGTCGGCAGCGGTCAGCTCAAGGAGGCTTTTGATGGGCTTTTTCGGGACAATCAGAATGTGTTTCTCCCAACTCGGCCGGGGGTGCCAGAATGCGATCACTTTGTCGGTTTCCTTGATCCGTTTGACTGGTAATAGGCCGCTGAATTTTCCAAAAGCGGCACCGACGATGAAATCGCCAAGAGCACTCCTGGAAAGAGAAAACAAGACCTTCCCCGCTTTTCCTTGACTCATCATTGATCTCTGTTTGGTTTTTATACTCAGGCATCCAACCCAAGCGCAGCGGGGAGTGTCTCAGCCCAGGCCTGGATGGCATTCCAATCGCGGTGGTCACCTTCAGCCATTTTGCCGGAAGTATCCTTGGAAAAGATATTGCGAAAGAAAGCCGGTAAGGTCTGATAATCCAGTTTCCCGCCAAACATGGCAAGGCTCTTGTTATTGGTTAAATTTACCGCGAGCGGTAGGATGTATTTTGTAGCTTCGGTGCGGTTTTGCGGTGTATCCTCACTCATGGCAAGCCCGACCGAGAAAATTGCGGTCGGTTTTGAAGCGAGCCTGCCTTTGTTCCAGAAGACAAAGCTGCGCATCGCTGCCAGAGGCTTGAACATACGGATGGCAGTTCCCAATACGACGGCATCGTAGCTTTTCAGATGACTCACCTTATTTACCGGGCAGACATCCACCGTGATACCAGGATGGCTCAATACCTGACCTACTTTCTGAGCGACCTCGGCAGTGGAACCATACTTGCTGGCGTACGCAACTAAAATTTTCTTTGGCATAATCAAAGACCTTCAACTAAAAGAATTTGAGTAGTATATCAAACAACAATTTTACAGGTTTCAGGCAGTCATAAATTTTCTTAACGCCCCAAAGGAGATCACCTGACTGATGCTTTCGACGAATCGAATATTCTTTGGTTCCCCGCTGGCGAGTGCCCCGATCAACAGAATTGGCGTCAAATCAATATTTTGAGCGCCGCGGTAAGTGGATAGCACGCAAAATTCCGCACAATACCCTGTAATGATCACGGTATCCACACCAAGGGCTCTTAAGTCTTCTTCCAAACTTGTCTTGTTAAAGGCGTTCCCATAAGTCTTGGTGATGCGCAGGTCGGTGGGGAGAACTTCGAATTCGTCCGGCAGTTCAAACCCCTCGGTACCAGGGACCGGACCTTCGTCTTCATCACTGTGCTGGATAAACACGATGGGCAAGTCTTGTTTTCGGAACAACTGAATGGTTGCTTTGATATAATCCACCGCCCGGTTTAATGATTTCTCGACGACCGGGTCTTCCCGAAAGAATTGTTTTTGAACATCGACCACCAGGAGCGCAAGTTTCATTTTTCCTCCATAAAGAAGATAATGACCAAAATCTCTGAATCTTTACTCATTGTAGTAGATTGACCGCCTCCATGCAACACTTCGCCTGATTCCTCACAAAAGAGAATGCGCCAAATTTCTGCATCTTGACAAAAGCCTTGCGTAAAAGGTGTTGGCTCTTATAATTGAAGAGAAGATTCGGACTGTGAATTCGCGCCGCCTTCTAGGCCGTCTGAAAATTGTTCAACGCATTCAAAGAGCTGGAGGAATTTATGTGGTATTACGAATCCAATCATCAACCGGTAGGACCGGTCAGCCAGGAAGCGATTGTAGAACTGCTGCGTAATGGGTCGATTAATGCCCTGACCCTCATCTGGCAGGAAGGGATGACCGATTGGAAACATCTGGGTGAGACTGAATTGAACGAACTGAGCCGCAGCACCACGCTGGTTTCCCCCATCCTCATTCCCGGAATCTCGCCCCAGACCCCTTATTCGAGAGTCAACCCCGCCATTTCTCCGGTGAATATCAAACAGACTCCGCGGGTGAACCCCAGAGTTTTACGGACCCTGTTTACCTGGTGGAGTAGTTGTCTGGCTTTCTCTGCTGGTTATAATATCATTTCCGCCCTGTTTCCATCCAGTTCTGTGATGGTGGGTATCTCCTGCCTGGCGGAAGTCGTCATCATCGTCTACACCGTAATCCAATTTGTTTTTCTTTACCACCTCTGGAAGGTCGACCAGGACGGATTCGCCAGCATTTCTGCCGGCAAAGCCGTTGGCTTTCTCTTCATTCCCTTCTTCCAAATCTACTGGGTCTTCCGCGCTTACCTTGGACTGGCGATCGATCAAAACCGCTATATTGCCGCGCATTTCGCAGACAAGCCCGGTGTCTCTGCCAGGAAAAGTCATCCGCTGCTGCCGCTTTTTTACCTGCTCATCACTTTCGGCGGCGGAATTTATCTTTACGCTACCATGTTTTCGAGTTATTTTTCGACCAGCACGGCCAATTTTGATATAACCGCCTTAAGTAACTTGATGACGCAATACAGCACTCCTATCACCATCTACTCCCTGGTCACGATGGTGCTTTCCTTCCTGGTGTTCCTGGATTTCTATTTGACCGCAAAGAGCATTGTGGATATCGAAGCCAAACAATAAGAGATAGCCGCGCTCTTCGCTATACACTGATTGGTTTTCTCGCCGGTTCGAATCAGTTCCATTAACACAAACAGGGCATATATATGCCCTGTTGATGATGCTGGGTTTTATTTGGAACAATGATTCTCTATTTGGCGCGAAGACTCCTGAAGATTATCTTGACCAATTTGGAGATGGTGACTGCCACCACCACGATCAGGGCGATCCCAAAGGCGATCTGAAAACACTCCATGCCGAACATCTGGAATGAGCTGCTCAAATCAGTCGCCAGGCGATCAAGGTTGCCAAACGCTCCGGTAAACCCATGAGCCAACAGCCAGGCGGAATGGCCTTTGTAGAGCATAGCCAGTACCACGATTGAAATCAGATTCACGCCCAGTTCTGCTGCCCGGCTGGCCACGTTCCAACGTCCCCGCCAGAGCAGGTAGATATCCAGACCAATACAAGCGACCAGCGCGAGATAAATCCCTGGCAGGTTTTGCTGGATGACCGGATTGGCGTAAAACAGCCCGTCGCTTAAGTTGTAGACGCCAATCTTATCAGACATTACCACCAGCAAAGCCAACAGCAGGCTGCCCGCAGAGACGCCGAAGATTAACTCACCGCGTTTGATCATCTCGTCATTCTTGATGACCGGCAGGCTGCGCGGATCCCATTCCTTATCCAACTTAGGCTGGACTCCGGCTCTCTGCAAAATCATGAAAACGATGACTATTGTGCCAAGGGTGGTGGGGACGCTCATTAACAAGCCGCTCACCAAGGCTGCCGCGGACGCATCTCCGCTGCCTGACCAAAGGGAAACTCCCCAGGCCAGCAATTGAGCGCCAATGGCGGCCGCAATGGCTATCCCTGTGATCAGTCGGAAGAGCGGATAAAGGCCTGGCCCTACCACGTACTGTCCCTCAGGAGCATAAGAGGCGGCTGTCTTCTGGGGAGAGCCGGATTCTTTCAATAAAGCAATCACGTCCGCTTCAGCCGGTTTGCCGCCCGTGCGTTCATCCAGCGTATCTTCAAGATACGACCTGATCTCAGCCAAAATATCTTCACGATTTTTCCTGGGTAAATACTTACCCACTTCCTGTAAATAACGATCTACTAATTCCATTTCTTCCTCCATTTATTTTTCCGGCTTTTCAGCCAGTAGTTTTTCAATTACCTGATTCAGGCTTCTCCAGTCAGCAGAGAGCAGCCTGAGGACCTCTTTGCCATTCTCGTTGGTCTGGTAGTAACGGCGCGGACGCGACCCTTCAAGAATCCACGAGCTTTGCAGCAACCCCTGCTCCTCCAACCGGCGCAGCATGGGGTAAAGGGTACCCTGATCGATCTTGATCCCGTTCGCCTCCAGATCGTTGATCAGCGCGTACCCGTACTTGTTTTCACCAAGCATACTGAGCACAGCCAGCGGCAAAACTCCCCGCCTTAACTCTTGAACCAAATTTTCGAGTTGCTCTGATTGACTTTGTGTTTTCATATTTACAGTATACTATGTATTACACAGTATTACAAGAGTATTAATATATATATTTCATTAATATTAATTAATAGAAAAGCAGTACCAGGTTCAACGACCCTCTTCGTGGGCAGGTGAGCCTCAACAATCATTTTTCGGATGTCGTTTTTGTTTACATACTCTATAATTGGATAGGATAATCTAATTTATGGGCGAGTAAGGAATATTCATTATTAGAAAGGTGCATCAGAGACATCCCTATTAACTAGAACGGTAAGAAAAATAGAATTTGCGGGGATATTAACGGGAGAGAAATACAATGAATAATAAAAAGCTGAAAATATTAGGTGTCACGTTGGTTGGAATGATTTTTTTGTTAAGCTGTTCACCTTTATCGGAAGCAAATAAAAATCCTGCGGCAGAAACGACCCCAACACCGTGTAATACTACTGAATCTCCCTATTTAAAATACACTCCAACCACAGCAGAAACCGCTGTGGCAACTTTGTTTCCGACACCAATGAGGCCTGATATGGCCGGTAGTGCATATAGCAGCGAACAACAGAGTTTAATTGAAAATGGAACTTTCAAAGACACCGAGCAAGCATTAACTGCCTGGTTTATATATTGGGAAAACGCCTCCAATAATCCCTTTCAAACAGAAACAACAGGTATTCATTTTAAATATGTGTTTGATAATACCGGGAAAACTGCCGGAGTTTGTTTAGAATCTATCGCTTATCCGGGTGTTTGTTTTGCACTGCCGATTGTAAATGGAGAAGTGGCTAATATACCGTCAACAGTTACGGGTGAATATATTGTTCCGGTGGGTTATGGGCCTTTGGAATTGAGCGACCAATTAACAGCAGATCAGGTCTCTGCCTTAAAACTGGATGAATCATTAACTAACTCAGTTTTGGATTTTGATAATGGCAGTTGGGTGAGAGTTAAAAATGGTGAGGTGGTGGCGACTTTGGATTTAGTTAGCGCACAGTGGGTGAAAAAAGAGGCGCCCGTTGACGCCAATTTCACCCAATGGGATGAAGCAGAATTGAATATTGGTGGAAATCCGGTTGAATTTTTAATTGGTAAGGAAAATGATGCAGATTTAACCAATAAGTGGAATCTTCAAGGAATAGATATAAATAAGAGTTTGGTTGATTATCAAAAGAAATTTTCAACAATGTTAGGGGCTTCTTTTTGGCAGGTTTATGTAACTCAAAGTCGTAATGATGTTTCGTATGAAGATTTTTTAAAAGATCCACAGAAGTATCCTATAAATATAGTTAGTCCGGATAGTAAGGGCGGTTATAAAAGTACCATTTTTACTTTGGAGCAAATGAAAAAATTTGAATGGAGATTTATCAATCGAGCAGATAATCGGTTGTATTTTACTGATCCAGTTGTTAATAAAGATTCTATCAATGGTTACGATATAACTTCTGATGGCACTTTTATTTTGTATGATACTTGGCCAGAAACAGAAAATTCTTTAGATATAATTTTTTCGGATGGATATCCTGCGAAGGATGTTAGAGATTATGCGGGTGGAAATATATTTGGATTCACTATAATTGAAAAAATTTACGGAATTGCTAATACTCCAGAATTGGGATCTCCTGAAGGTGTGGGTAGTAACCAGGATGATTGGGTAAAAGCATATAAACCCGTGATCGAATTGTGTAACTATCCTACGATTGATGAGATGAAACAGATTACCGGTGGTACTACTGCTGTGGATGGTGGAAAATATTTATCGGAATATGGTTTTTGGAAACTTATATTAAAATAATTCTGTTTATGGTAAAGTAATAGTAAGGAAGTGGCTTGAAAAGATATTAATTGTTTTGTTTTTTAGGAGTGGTAGTGTGTTTGGGCTATATTTATCACACCAGAAATTCAACTAAGACAATTAACGTAGAAGTAGTTTCGGGGATGAAAGAGCTAAAACAGATACGGATTTCCAATCGATTGGTTTTAAATGATTGGTTGGATAAAATTGGATACATAAAGTCGTCGGTAGATATCAGATTGCCAAGAGCAACTAATTCAGAGGCGGTGACCTCATTAAAAATAATTTATATTGACGAGAAACAGAATGGTTGTTCAGCAAGGGTGCGCCTCTAACGCACCAACTTCAACAAGGAGACTCAACGACACCCTTTCAGCTCTTGTTTTTTGTTTACATGCTCTATAATTGGATAGGATAATCCAGTTTATAAGGCAAGGGAGGAATATCCAATATTAGAAAGGCGCGTCAGGGACGCACTAACAATTGCCAATCAATTAAAACAGAAAGGACGATAAGAAATGCCACTATTTGGACCACCCAATATTGAGAAAATGATGAAAAAAGGCGATGTAAATGGTTTGCTCAAAGCATTGAGCGACCAGAAGGGTGCCATTCGGCGTCAAGCCGCTGAAGCACTGGGGCAGCTTGGCAATGGGCATGCGGTGGTACCCCTGATTGCTGCCATACAGGGTGGCGACCTTGATTTTCGATCCGTTTGTGTCAATTCGGTGAAGCAGATTGGTGATGCTGCTGTTGACCCACTAATTGCTGCCCTTAAGTCCCCCGACAAATGGTTGCGTGTGTCTGCCCCTGGCTTTTTGGGAGATATTGGCGACGCGCGTGCCGTGGAACCTCTAATCTCCGCCCTCAAGGATAAGGATGGTGATATGCGAACATCTGTTGCCAATGGATTGGGACAACTTGGCGATGCGCGAGCCGTGGAACCTCTGATCGTTGCCTTAAAGGACGCCAATGACGCAGTGCGTCATCGTGCGGTTAGAGCATTGGCTAAGATTGGCGATGTGCGTGCCGTAGTACCGCTCACCACTGCCCTCAAGGACAGTAACTCGCATGTGCGATTAGCCGCCGACGAGGCGCTTAAAATACTTGAAAAGGAAAACATACTTCAGGAGGCATGGCCAATCGATAACTCAATAAAAGAGAATGAAAGTGCTATGTGGATATTTGCTTGTTATGATCACGATAGAGTATCTGCAATGTCAATGTTTTCAAATACTGCACACTATTTTTCAGAGGAGTATGCTATAGCTACGGTAAGAAATCGTTTCTCCATTAATGAAAACCAGATTGTAAAATTTGTAAAACCGGATATTTGGAATGCTCCAAACGCTGTTGCTACACAAACATCATTTGATATTGATATGCAAAAAGTAAATAGTTCTATATTAAAGTATCTTGAATCATTCAACTATAAAAAATCTGATGTCCTCGATGCTTTAAATGTGTCATCTGACATTCCAAACCCCACATTAGGAATTCTGCTTATTTGTGTAGATTTGCGATAATATAATTTTTAACGCCCATTCATGCGATGATTAACGGAAGAATCAATTGTAAATTCAAAACCTTCCTGTAAAAACCACCCCACAGAGAGCGTAGTGGACGGGGGGGGATTCTACGGCATACTATACTATTGTTTTTCAATATGTAGATCTGCGGTTCTACATATTGTTTTTGTTTATATGCTCTATAATTGGATAGGATAATCCAGTGATTAAACCGAGGGAGAAATAGCTATTTTAAGAAAGGTGTGCCTGTGTTGCACCTTACCTATTAAGGAAAATAAATGGACAAAAAAACTCTGGAGCACCTTTTTATAGATGAAATTTCAACTCTTTATAAGGATTTTCCAGTTGGCACGATTATCTGTCACGAAAGTCCAGATTTTCTTATTAATCAAAATGACTTTATATTAGGGATAGAAATAGAGAATTATATACGTGGCCAATCTAGCGAAGGGTCAATAAAACGTCAAAGAGAAATGATCTTGAAAAACTTAATTGATAAGGCACAATCAGTGTTTGAATCTAGTTGTAGTATTCCTTTATTTGCCTCATTTGTTTGGTTCCCTAATCGACAGCCACAACAGAATACAATGAAGTCATTTGCTGAATCCATAGCCATTATTATTGCAGATCATATTCCATCTGAGGTATCTGCTTTGGAAACTGTCGAATATGAGGAATTGGAAAATTTACCTATCGGAGATTATCTGCATTCAATCAGGATTAATAGAACTAATAAACACTCATCATGGGTATCTGATGGGGGAGATTTCACAGAAATGAGAATTGGTGAAATCGAATGGTTAATCTCATCAAAAAATAGCAAGATCGACCAATACCTTTTAACTTGTGATAAAGTTTGGTTAATAATTGTTGCTGATGGGGAGTATATATCATCATATGTAGATTTAACTCCAGATATTATTAATCATCCTTATCAGTCCAAGTTCGAGCGAATTCTGTTCTATGACCGCGTGAGAAGAATGGTTTTCCAATTATCAACTTGTTAAAATTAACATTCTTCCTACTCCTAACTCAACGCCCTTCACTGCTCTATGTAAGACAACAAAAGAGACTACCTGGTTCAAACTCACCCGGCAGTCTCTCATCATTTACAACAAAATGGCGCTATGCGCCGCCCAGCACTGCCCTGGCTGCCAGTTCAAAGAGCTGCGCCGGCATAAAGCTGAGCACCACCACGCACAGGGCGCAGAAGATGGCGACGAAGTTGGTCCAGTAGCTAGGGTGTAACTCCACGTCCCCTTCGCGGAAGTACATCTGCTGAATCACCCGAAAGGCCACAAAAGCCGCCAGCAGCGAGGTGAGCAGCCCAAGCACGGCCAGCCAGGTATAACCGCCGGCGATGGCGGTACGGAACAGGTAGAACTTGCCCCAGAACCCCAGCGTCAGCGGGATGCCGGTGAACGACAGCATGAAGACCGTCATCGCGGCGGCCAGCAGAGGAGAGCGCTTGCCAAACCCCGCCAGGTTGGTCAGGCTCAACCCTGTGCCGTCGGCGTGTTCCAGGGTCAGCAGCACCGCCCAGGCGCCGAACGAGGTCAGCGCGAACGCCAGCAAATAGAAGAGCGCCGAAGCCAGCGAATCCGCACGCACAGCCGTGTTGCCAAAGGGGGCAAAGGCCATCAGCATATACCCGGCACTGGCGATGCCCACATAGGCCAGCAGGCGTTTGAGGTTGGTCTGCACCAGTGCCAGCAAATTCCCCACCACCATGGTCAGCGCGGCAAGCCCGGCAAAGATGGGGGTCAAAACGGCTGCCTGGCCGGGAAAGACCATCAGGTACAGGCGCAGCAGCGCGGCAAACCCGGCGGCTTTGGCACCTACCGCCATGAAAGCGCTGACCGATGACGGCGCCCCCTGATACACATCAGGAGCCCAGGCATGGAAGGGCACCGCTGCAATTTTGAAGCCCAGTCCAATCAGCAGCAGCCCTGCCCCCGCGATCAAGAAGGGCTCGATTGCCTGCCCGGATTGGATCGCGGCGGACATCTCGGTAAAGCCGGTCGCTTTTGTGGCGCCGTAGAGGAAGGCGATGCCAAAAAGCACGAAGGCTGAAGCAAACGATCCCAGCAGGAAGTATTTCAGCGAGGCTTCTTCCGATTCCACTCGCGGACGGGCAATCCCCGCCAGCACATACAGCGGGAAGGAGAGTAATTCCAGCGCCAGAAAAACAATGATCAAATTCGCGGCTGAAGCCATCAGCAGCATACCGCTCAGGCTGAACAGCAGCAGCGTGTAGTATTCATAGGTATTGATGCCGATGCGTTTGAGGTAAGCCGGGGCCATGACTACTGCCAGCCCGCCGCTTAGTAGAAAAAGCGCATCCAGGAAGACCGAAAAGCCGTCCTGCCTGACCATGCCCCCGAAGCCTACTAACGATTGGCCTGACTGCAAAGCCAGCGTCACCCCCGCGGCGGCCAAACCGAGCACGGCCAGAATGGGGTGCACCGCCGTCCACCTTTTAGGCAGGAACAACCCGATCAACAGCATCAGCAGTGTCCAGACCAGCAGCACTGTCAGCGGCAAAATGGAAAAGATGTCAGTCCAATTCATGCGCGTTCCCTCTTCCCTTTAATGCATCGCAACGGATGCTGCCTGCAGGATCCCCAGCAGTTTATCCACCGCAGGGGTCATCAAAGCAAAGAACGGTTTGGGGTAAAGACCGATCCAGAAGATCATCACCAGCATGGGGGCGAGCATGGCGATCTCGCGCACGCTTAAGTCCTTGAGGCCGGCATTCTCTTCGTGCATGACCGGTCCCAGAAAGAGCTTTTGGAAGAAATGCAGCAGGTATACTGCCGACAGGATCACGCCCACGACCGCCACTCCTGCAATCCAGGGGGTTGCTAGCGCGGAGGAACCGAAGGCGCCCAACAGGATGCTGAATTCACCTACAAAACCGTTCAAGCCGGGTAAGCCCATCGAAGACAGCGTCACAATCAGCGCCAGGCTGCCCAGAACCGGCATGACCTTCCACAGACCGCCAAAGGCATCCAGGTCGCGGGTGTGCCGGCGCTCGTAGAGGAAACCGACCACCAAAAAGAGGGCACCGGTCGAAAGTCCGTGATTGACCATCTGCAAAATCGCTCCGCTAATGCCCTGCGCGTCGAGTGCGAACAATCCCAGCATGACGAAGCCAAGGTGGCTGACCGAGGAATACGCTACCAGCCGCTTGGCATCCTTCTGCCGGAAGGCCACCAGCGCGCCGTAAATAATGCCGATGACCGCGATGATGGCCATCCAGGGCGCGAGCTGCAGCGTAGCTGCGGGGAAGATCGGCAGATTGAAGCGCAAAAATCCGTAGGCTCCCATCTTGAGCAAAACACCTGCCAAAATAATGGACCCTGCGGTCGGCGCTTCGGTATGCGCATCGGGCAGCCATGAATGCAGCGGCCACATCGGCACTTTGATGGCAAAGGCCAACCCAAACGCCGCGAAGAGCCACAACTGCTGCACGATGGTGAGCGTGTTATTGGCGGTGATCTGCACCATGTCGAAGGTACCGGCATGAAGTCCCAGCCACAGGATACCCGCCAGCATCAGCAGTGAGCCGGTCAGGGTGTAGATCACAAATTTGATCGCCGCGTACAGGCGGCGCTCGCCGCCCCACAGCCCGATCAGGAAGTACATGGGGATGAGGGTGAATTCCCAGAAGATGTAGAAGACGGCCATATCCAGGGCCAGGAATACGCCCAGCATCCCTGTCTCGAGCAGCAGGAAGAAAATCATAAAGCCGCGGATTTTATCCGTGATAGATTTCCAGGAAGAAAGAATGGCGATGGGGGTAAGGAAGGTGGTCAGCAGCACAAGCAGGATGCTCAGCCCATCCACGCCCACATGAAAGGCGATGGGGCTGCCCGCCAGGGTAAACCAGGGCAGGTTGAGTTCCATCTGGATGCCACCGTCTGCCCGGTTGAACAGGCTCAATACTGCCAGCGCCAGCCCAAACGTCAGCAGGGAAGTAGCCAGCGCAGTCCAGCGCAAAGCGGCCTTCCATTGCGGTTTGAGCAGCAGGAGCACAACCACCCCGACCAGCGGGAAGAGTGTTATCAGGAGTAAAGGATTCATTCCAAGGATCATATGCTGCCCTTTATCTCAGAACCAGATAGGTAAGAATCGCTGCCAGCCCGACTAGCATCCACAGCGCGTAAGAACGGACGAAACCGTTTTGGAAGCGGCTGATCCAGGTGCCCAGTCCTTCGGCCCCTTTTCCCAGCCCATCCCCGGCAGCGTTGATGACGCCTTCGTCAACTGGTTTAGCCATGAATTGGGCAACGGCGTTATAAGGGTTCAGGAAGAGGAAGCTATACAGCTCATCCACCCACCATTTGTGCTGCATACCGCTGTAGACCGCGCCCAGTTTGCTTTGCAGCGGGTCGTCCTGTGCTTTTGCCTGCGGCTTGCGCCCATAGACCAGCCAGGCCAGTCCCAACCCGAGCAGGGCCAGCAGCAGCGAAGTGCCGGCGACACTCCACACGAAGC
>Ga0224522_1000272_pt1 | contig 20904 bp, 17 predicted proteins | sample CFST25metaG_FD_182733 | JGI IMG/M metagenome (GOLD analysis project Ga0224522, IMG submission 182733) | Peat soil microbial communities from Stordalen Mire, Sweden - C.F.S.T25 | ecosystem: Environmental > Terrestrial > Soil > Wetlands > Peat | place: Sweden: Norrbotten County, Stordalen Mire...
AGCACAGTAACACCCCTACGAATATCCTTGCTTACTATATTAGCGATTTCAGTATTCTTCTGAGAGAAAATAAAGACCTGTACGGTTTGATTTGCGCCTGTAAGCACCAAATCTATCACATAAGCACCAACTGCCATTACAACATAGCCATACACGATATTTTCGATATGTGGAAAGATGAAGTAAGAGCTGGTAATAACACAGACATCAAAATAGAGTATTACCTTTCCAGGTGTTATGTTTCTATATTTATTAAAGATCATAGCAATTATATCAACACCACCGGTACTACCACCTTGCGTAAAGACTAAACCAATACTGGCGCCATTCAATATTCCACCAATAATGGCAGCCATAAATTTATCCTTTACAATGGGCTCCTTAAAATAATATTGTAGCAGCGTGAAAGCTCCTACCATCATCAATATAGAGAATATTGATTTTATTCCAAAACCAAGTCCTAATATACGTATAGCCATTATAATCAGGATGGCATTAAAGAAGAGGATTCCGACCCCAATTGGGATTCCGGTAGAAAGAAAAAGAAGAGAGGAAACACCATTAATGCCTCCACCCACAATATGCGAAGGAATCATAAATCCCATCCAGGCCAGTGCATTAATAAACACACCTAAGGTTATGATGGAATAAGATCGGACCTCTGAAAATATTTTATTTTCTGTTGACATTGTATTCGTTTTATTTTGCAAATTTCGTAAAAAAGAGGTTGTCCCAATGTTTGAAACAACCTCTTTTTAACAATTTCTATTCTTTGATTATTTTGTCAGCGTTTAAAGATTAAGATCTGCAAGAAATTAAACCTCAATTTATTTTCAGGTGATATTATCGAACAATAATTTCATCCATCAATAACTTGGGATCGCGCATTGTAGTAGTATCTGCCTTAATGTTTATCCGGATATATTTCACTTTAGAAGTGCTAAAGTTTGCTGTATATTTAATCAATCCTGTACCCATATAATCCGAAGAAAGATTATTCTTAACATCAGAAAGAGGAGCATACGTTTTGTTATCTTCCGAAACTTGAATTTCAACGGCTGAAGGATTAACCAAATCTTTAGCTTTATCTGTCAAAATATTAAACTCGATATCTTTCAATTGTTGAGATTTCTTAAGATCAATGGTGATCTCATTTTCTCTCCCCTGCAAGGAGTTCCAGACTAACGGATCAGAATCAGCTGTACCTGAAAAGCCATCAACTAAACCCGGAAGCGGAAATGGTTTTGCATCAAGTCTATCCTTCCTTAAAACTAAAAGATCAGTGTAAGCAGCCTTATGCGGTTCAACTAATCTATTTATCATGATGTCCTTAAGCTGACCCTCAGTAAATACGCCTGCAATAAGATGTGTTTTTTTATGGATTGTAATAGGTCCATCTATTACTTCAGAACCGGCAGTAGCTAAATTTCCATCCAATGTATACCTTATCAGCATATTTTGACGTTCAGATGATAAGTTAACAAGAATCTTTTCACCATCTTTATTTGCTTTTGCATCTATTTCTATTCTGAACGATCCTTGAGAATAGTTTACCCCCATAATACCAAGTCTTTTCAAACTATTATCTAAACGAGAGGTAAAAGATTCATAATCCTTTTGAGCACGAGGTGTCCATAATACTTCAGATAATGCCAGCATACGAGGTAAAAGCATATATTCAACATAATCAGGAGTCTTCATATATTCTGTCCAGATTTGTCCTTGTGCACCCAGAATATGTTTAGCTTCTTCAGGTTTTAACTGATCGGGGACCGGTTCAAAACTATATACTTTCTTGAGCGGTAAGTATCCACCTATAGCAAGTGGTTCCGTTGCAGGATCAGCTTGATAATGATCGAAATAAGTGAATTCATTTGCTGACATAACTACATCATGATGTTCTCGGGCTGCAGCTATACCACCATCCATTCCTCTCCACGACATTACGGTAGCCTCCGGAGCTAATCCCCCTTCCAGTATCTCATCCCATCCAATAATGTGTCTTCCTTTTGAAACAACGTACTTCTCTATTCTCTTAATAAAGTAACTCTGAAGTTCATGTTCATCTTTTAACCCTTCAGCCTTCATCCGAGCCTGACACTTGGGACAATTATGCCAACGTGCTTTTGGTGCTTCATCACCTCCAATATGAATATATTTTGAAGGGAACAAACTCATCACTTCATCCAGAACGTTTTGTAAGAAAACAAATGTAGAGTCATTTCCGGCACAGAAGATATCATCAAAAACGCCAAAAGTAGTAGCCACTTTAAATGGACCACCTGTACAACTCAATTGAGGATATCCGGTAAGGGCTGCAACAGAATGTCCTGGCATCTCAATTTCAGGTATGATCGTAATAAACCTTTTCGAAGCATAAGCAACAATATCTTTAACTTGTTCTTGTGTATAAAAGCCACCATGGGGAATTCCATCATATTTAGTAGAATTACCTGCATGACCTACAACCGTTTCCGACCGCATAGAACCCATTGACGTCAACTTTGGATATTGCTTAATTTCAATACGCCAACCCTGATCTTCAGTTAAATGCCAATGAAAAGTATTCATCTTAAACATCGCAAGTATATCAATATACTTTTTAATGAAATCAGCTGGCATAAAATGACGACCTACATCTAAATGCATTCCGCGATATCCGAAACGAGGTTTATCCATCACCTTAATTCCTTCCATTTTCCAACTTACACCCTCAACCTTGGAAGTGCTCATTATTTGTGGAGGAAGTAATTGAAACATAGACTGTAATCCATAAAACAAGCCTTTAGCTGTAGAAGCAGTGATAATGACATTCTCTTTCTCAACTGTTAAATGATATCCCTCTTCTCCAAGGGCTGCATCGTTAACAATACTAAATAGAATCGCATTTTTTGGAGTTGTCTTTATGGCATCACTAGTATGAGGTTTAGTAACATAACCAGAAACAGTATCCAACCTATCGGTAAAGAATGTAGCAACTGCCAGCGCTTCCTGATTTGATGGAATAACTAATACCTTTGTTTTAGCAGTTATTATAAATTCACCTTTTAGTGATTTTACAGATAATGGGGCAGGAATAATCTTTACCGGATCTGATTTTGCATAACCACTTAAACTTGTACTCGAAATAAAAAGGATTTCAAGAAAAATAAATAATTTTTTAGTGTAAAGCATCATATATACCTGATTTTTAGAAAAATTAAATTAGCATGTCCAAATACAAATCCCTTATTTTAATAATTAAATATTTTACAAACTTATAAATATTTAATAACACTTTTGTGTTTCCACTATTATTATATTTTTATCTCTTCAAAAACGTCCAAGAGATATCAACTTAGAAATAGCTTTCCTAAAGTACTACATTTTATACAAAAAATAATGGCTTCTAAAAAATCATCATCCTTTATATGATTCCCGTATCAGTAGTTCAGCAACTTGATCAACTTCAATACTTTCAACACATTGACAACCTTTAATTTTACGACATGAATAGTTTCGGGGACAAAATTCTTTCTCAAAATGGAAAGCACGTTCTCCAAGATTTTCCCATCGTTGCGAATAAACGGGAGGCATTGGGGGAAAGAATCCAACAGAAAGCTTTCCGAGGGCTGCCGCTACATGCAATGGTCCTGTTCCGCTTGCCAATAAACCATCAGCCATAGAGATAAAACTAATGAACTCATTTAGATTCATTAATCCTGCTCCATTTGATATATTTGATGTTGATTGAATAAGATCATTAAAATGCTCTTCTATAAATGGCTTTTCTTTTTCAGTCCCTGTAAAAATAATATTAAACTTTTCAGAAGGTAATTTCTGGCACAATTCATAGTATTTATGAGCAGGCCACTCTTTTCCATGTCCATGTGATTTAGGGTGGATGATCAGGTTAAATTTATCCTTTCCGAGTAAATAAGCCAACTTATCTGAAAGAGGAGCAATCTTTTTCATGCCATAGAGAGAGGGGATCTCAATTTTAGTAACTTCGGTTGGAATATCCAGCGGTTTTAAAAGCTTAAAATTTAATTGACTCTCATGTAATAATGAATTCCGCCGTGTGAAGTTTACCCAATTGGTACAACTTAAAAGATGATGAAGTTTTCTGAATGAACCTATCCGTAAAGGTATTCCTGCTTTCTTAGCAAGAAATCCCAGTTCTTTATCAGGAAATATAAAAACAATGGCATCGATATTTAACGATACAAAATCTAATTTACCATCAATCAAATCCATTCTATCTACAAAACGATCCACAAAAACAGAGGATTCAATTATAGAACGTGTGTAATCACGACCAATGAAAACGACTTCTGCATCAGGATAATACTTTTTAATCCAACCTGCCACAGGGAGCGCAAGAACGACATCGCCTATATTATCCGTACGACTGATCGCAATTCTATTCAAATTTGCCAACATAATTATTAGGATATTAATTAATCACTATGTTTTACGAACAGTGATATTAGCCAATGCAAAGTAAGTTTATTTGACAAATGGAACAAAATAAATATTTGCACTTATTTAATTAGTAAGTTCATCATCTTTCGAACAGAATTATTTAATTCAAAAAAACACCACCTCAAAATTAAATTATTACCCTAAAATAATTTCATATATTTTATTCATTTATCTTGACTTACCATATTACTAAATTGTATCTTTGGGTATAACATTAACAATTTTTAAAAAATAAACTTTTTAAATTAAAAAAACGATGAAAAAATTTATGACAATGTTATTAGCAGTACTCTTTCTTGCTGCAACGACTATGGCCCAAACCCAGCCTAAGCCTAAGAAAAATGTAAAAACAGTTAAAACAGAAGTAAAAGCCGAAAAAAAGGCAGAAAAGAAAGTTGCAAAAAAAGAAGTGAAAGCCGAAAAAAAAGAAGTAAAAAAAGAAGTTAAAGCAGATAAGAAGGTAGTGAAAAAAGAAGTTAAAGCTGAAAAGAAAGTTGTGAAAAAAGAAGTTAAAAAAGAAACAAAGCCAGTGGTAAAAAAATAGTACTTAATAAACGAATTAAGAAAAGAGAGCGGTTAATTTTATATTAGCTGCTCTTTTTCGTTTGATACAACAATGCTTTTAACCAATCATTTCCATAGATTAGTCGGATAAAATAAAAAATATTCTTATTTATATTGATGTACATTCATTTCCTTCCCATCGAAAACTGCATACGTGAAGTTATGAATCCAATCTCCTAAATTAATCATCCTACACCCCGGAGCAACCAATTCGTCAGTAGGTTTATGTCGGTGACCAAAGACAAAGAAGTTAATAGCTGGATTTTTAACTAACATATCAACACTAAATTGAAAAAGTCGTTCTTCAGAAAGTGGTATTCCCCCATTATTCTCCCAGTTGGCTTCTTTAATAATATTTGCAGTCCGACTTTTTCTTGAAAAATAAAGTGCTAGTCGGGTACCAATATCCGGATGTATCCATTTAAACAACCATTGGTTGGGTTTAAATTCAAATACTCTTTTCAAAAATTTATAACCATGATCGCCAGGACCTAATCCATCACCATGCGACAAGAAAAACTGGAATCCATTTATCAACTTTATCTGAGCCTCACGATGAAGCTTTATATTCATCTCTTTCGCAAAATAGTCAAAGGCCCAAATATCATGATTTCCTCTAAAAAGGTGAATATCAATCCCAGCATCGGTTATCTCTGCAAGTTTACCAAAAAGTCGAACAAAGCCTTTAGGTACTACTGTTTTATATTCAAACCAAAAATCAAAAAGATCGCCCATCAAATATATTTCTTTAGCATCATTTTTGACTTCATCTAACCAGGCTACCAGTAATCTTTCACGTTTCAAGCTAGAAGCGTGTTCTGGAATTCCCAGATGAAAATCAGAAGCGAAATAAATTTTCTCTCCTTGTTTTAGTTCAAGTTTATCTGTTTTCAATGTTTATCTCTTTTTCAGTAATACTTTAATCTTCTTATCCAACTTATCATAAGAAGGATTTACAAATGCAATTTTTCCATGCCGATCAATCAGAAACGAATATGGAACACTGATAATATTGAAGCGATGACCAATTTCAGAATACCCTTTATCAAAATCATTAATCTGCCGCCATGAAATCTTGTCCTTCCTTACTACATCTCTTAATAAGTCACGATTCTCATCCAGCGAAATCTCAATTACATCAAATCCCTTATTGTGAATTTTTTTATAGATACCATATAACATCTGATTTTTTTTCCTACAAACAAAATTTCCAGCTTCCCAAAAGTTAATCAACACCACTTTTCCCTTGAGAGAAGATAAACTAATTGGTTGACCATCTATGCTAATTGTTTCTATTGAAGGCATTTTAGCACCAGGCAAAAGCATTTTTGAAGTCTCAATCCTTTTCTGGATCTTATTCTCAATTTCATTTACCCTAAGGTGATGACCCTGAGCCAATTTATTATTCGGATACGACTTCGCCAAACAACTATCCAACAGTTTATAAAAAGCAATATCATGTTCTTCGTTAAACAAAGGGATATTCGAAAACTGTGAATTTATGATAATTAGAGAGGCCAAGGATCCTGGATTTTTATGAAGGAATTTTGTAGCTGCATCTCTCCGTTCTTCCATTACCGAATTAAAAACAGAGTCCAAACGAATTCTGTTAGCCATATATTCAGGGGTCTCATGGCTATTTCTAAAGATTATTGTTAATGAATCAAGTCTGTTTTTTTGTTTCCTCGATCCTTTCCAATAATCCAAATAAAGTTTTGATTCTTTAGAGCCTTTTACACTCCAGGTATTTGATAACTTTAAAGCATCTCCTGAAACATTTATCGTTTCTCCTTTATTTGCAATAATCACAGCATAATCTGTACTTCGAAGACCTAAAAGATAAAATGATGTTTCACTAACTTTATGTCTAAAACTATATAATCCATTTTCAGCAACGGTTGTTGAGTCCAGTATATGTAGTCCTGTTTCATCCATTTCTCTCAGAAAGACAAGCTTTCCATCTCCATGTATTAATTCTCCATAGACTACAAATTCATCAGCTGAAGCCTTTGGCACCCTTGAACATGAAAAAACAAATAATGAAACAGTAAAAATAAAAAGTAAGGCAACCTTATTTTTCAATTTTCTCATGATGATTTAAAACAATTGGCAAAAATAATCAATCTAACCTAAAATTGCCCATTATTATGATTTGGTAACATAATCTAAAACAATCTTATCAAATTTTTCACGTTCGCCAAAATGGAAAGCAACTTCTATTGGTATATAATAAACAGGCAACCCTTTTAATACAACGGTCAGGGAAGGATCAATTAAACGCATTGCATCTTTTTCAGTTGTCAACAACACCTTTTTGCGTGTAAATTGCTCCTCATACTTTGCTTTTATGGATAGAATATCTTTTTCGTTAAATAGATGATGATCAGCAAAATGAATCGGAATCAATTCGTTACACAATCTTTGTAAATATTGTTCAAGTGGGTAAGAATTAGCTATACCTGTGAAGAGAACAATCGTACTAATTTGATTAAACCGTAATAAAGGAAGGCTTTTAAATAGAGGAACAGGTAAACCATATGTAATAAAACTAAAAAAGACTTGTTGGTTAGGTTGTGGCTTTATTTGTTCCAAAACATCGCGTTTTGCTAATGGAGAAAAAACAGGGTCCGTCTTCGTAACAATGATAATATTTGCTCTGGCAGCCCCTGATATAGGTTCACGTAATCGTCCGGCAGGCAATAAATAATCTTTTGAATACAGACTATGATAATCCGTTAATAATATAGAAAGACCTGGTTTAACATACCGATGTTGAAAAGCATCATCAAGTAAGACAGCTTTAATGCCAGGATATAAACTTTTTAGCTGTTGAATGCCATGGCATCTATCTTCATCAACTGCTACGCGAATATTATCAAATTTGTTGATATATTGTTTAGGTTCATCCCCAATTTCAATAGCAGATGAATCATTCGTCGCAACAACAAATCCACTTGTTTTCCTTCTGTATCCCCTACTAATAACGCCTACTTCAATCTTTTTTCTTAACAACCGAATTAGATATTCTACATGAGGAGTCTTACCCGTACCACCAGCCGATAGGTTCCCCACTACAATAACAGGAATGTCAAATTGTCTGGATTTGAACACCCCCTGGTCAAAAAAAAGGTTACGTATCCTGATAACAAGACCGTAAATAAAAGAAAAAGGCAATAACAGAAGTCTTAGCAAAAACATGGGTGCAAGTTAGTAAAGAACATTAACAAGTCAATTAAGTTTGAGTTAAATTTTAGCCTTAATACATAAATTCGTAACTGCATTTTAAAAATATAAGCTAAAGTACCACTTAGATCCTTAAAAAAGTATGGTTAGAAAACAGTACCTTTATCACATTAATTACTTCTTTCAACACTTAATTGTAAAATTAAACAATTAAATACCAAATAGGTTAATTAAATATCAGATTAACATTTTTTTTACAATGACAATAAACGATATCGTAAAATCTTTAGAGCTATTAGCTCCTTTATCATTACAAGAATCATATGATAATGCAGGTTTATTAGTTGGAAACAGAAATCAAATCTGTAGTGGGGCATTAATAACGCTGGATATAACTGAAGTTATTATCGACGAAGCCATTACAAAAAACACAAATCTGATCATTTCGCACCATCCACTCATTTTTAGTGGCTTAAAAAAGATCACCTTAGATACCGCAACAGAGCGTATTGTAATGAAAGCCATCAAAAATGATATTGCTATTTATGCAATTCACACAAATCTCGACAATAGTATTGAAGGTGTAAATGCCATGATTTGTTCAAAACTCAATTTAGTCGATTGCAAAATTCTTGATGCTGGCAAAAAACAACTAAGGAAACTGGTAACATTTTGCCCAACAGCTCACACTGAAAAAGTCAGAGAAGCGTTGTTTCTTGCCGGAGCCGGTCATATTGGAAATTATGATTCGTGTAGTTTTAATACAGAAGGTATTGGAACCTTCAAAGCATTGGCCGGAGCCAATCCGTTTGTAGGCAATATAGATCAACAGCATCATGAAGAAGAAACACGAATTGAAACTATTTTCCCTTACTATAGAGAAAAACAGGTTTTAAATGCACTATTCTCAACACATCCTTATGAAGAAGTAGCCTATGATATCTATTCGCTGGAGAATAATAATCCCAATACAGGAGCAGGTATGATCGGAAAATTACCCCAACCGATAAGCGAAATCGAATTCTTAAAACAATTAAAAGAAACTTTCTTCACAGGATGCATAAAACATTCTCATCTAACAGGCAAAAAGATTGAGAAAGTTGCAGTTTGTGGCGGATCGGGCAGCTTCCTGTCTACGAAAGCTTTACACGCAGGAGCGGATGTTTTTGTGACCGGAGATATTAAATATCATGATTTTTTTATGCCTGAAGGCCGCATTCTTCTAGCAGATATTGGTCATTATGAGAGCGAACAGTATACAAAAGAGTTATTATTAAACCATATTACGAAAATATTTCCTACTTTTGCAGTTCTAATTTCGGAGAATAATACGAATTCGATTCATTACTTCTAAAATCAAATTTTTTGGATCTATGTCAAAGGAAATCAAGGATAATCTTTCAAATGAAATTCAGCCCGAGGAAGTCAACAACATTACCGGTATAACGCCAGGCGAAGCAGAATCGGAAGAGAATATTGAAGTGTCGATTGAGCGTAAGTTACACGCCCTGTATACTCTACAACAGATCGATTCACAGATCGACAAGATCCGTATCATCCGTGGGGAACTACCTCTTGAGGTGGAAGATCTTGAAGATGAAATTATCGGTCTGCAAACACGTATTGATAATTATATTGCCGACATCGAAAACTCGGAGCAACAGGTTAAAGAGAAAGAGTTTGCAATTAAAGAGAGTTTAGGCCTGATCAAACGCTACGAAGAGCAACAAAATAATGTTCGCAACAATCGTGAGTACGATTCTTTAACAAAAGAAATCGAGTATCAGAATCTGGAAATCCAGCTCGCTGAAAAAAGAATACGCGAGTTCTCAACAATCTTAACTACTAAGAATGATGAAATCACTAAAGCTCAGAAGATTCTTGAAGAGAGAACGAATGATCTCGAAATGAAGAAATCTGAGTTGAAAGACATCGTAGCTGAGACTGAAAAAGAGGAGGATTCACTTTTAAACAAAAGCGAACATAATCAAAAGTTCATCGAAGCTCGTTTACTATTAGCATACAAGCGCATCCGCAAGAATGCACGTAATGGTTTAGCTGTTGTACCTATCGAACGTGATGCATGTGGTGGTTGTTTTAGTAAAATACCTCCTCAACGTCAACTTGATATTCGTATGCACCGTAAGATAATCGTTTGCGAGTATTGTGGTCGTATTCTTGTTGATCAGCAAATAGTAGATGCTGTTAACGGAAACTAATTAAAAAAAATATTTTTTCTATTTTAAACGGAAGTGTTTTGAACACTTCCGTTTTTTTTATCTTTATCCAATAGAAAACATACTATACAATGAAAAAAATTCTGGTTATTCTACTATTTCTGCTTTCCCCTACTTTGTTAAAAGCATCTTTTGAATTTAACAAAAATTGTACTGAGGCTTACGATCTGATTCTGAGTCTTCGCTTTAATGAGGCGCAAAAACTTATCCTTTCAGAAAAGCACAACAATCCCGATAATGCCATTCCTACTTTTCTCGAAAATTATATTGATTTTCTTAGTGCCTTTATTGGTGAAGAAGAAGGACAGTTTGATAAATTAACCTCCTCTCTATCCGGACGAAAGGAAAGAATTGAAAAAGAGAATTCCAATTCACCTTACTATCGTTACTGTCTGGCGACCATGGATATGCAAGTAGCCTTTACCAGAATGAAGTTTGGGCAATATGTAAAGTCAGCTACCGAGATAAACAGAGCTTATCGCTTACTGGAGAAAAACAAACGTGATTATCCTGATTTTATACCCCAACAAATAGAATTGGGCATGTTGCATACCCTTATCGGAAGTATCCCCGATAAATACACATGGATAAAAAAGACAGTGGGCTTAAGAGGTTCAGTTGGCGGTGGAATAAATGAAATGCAGGAGGTTTTAACCATCTCTAACAATAATCCACGTTGGAAGTTCCTTCAAAGCGAAACCCTTTTCCTGCTTAGTCTGGCTGCCGTTAACCTTTCAGCCGATAAAAGTTTTTCTGAAAAGCTCCTACACTATTATAACACGGATGATGGCTTAGATTTAGTAAAGTCAAATCCACTTATGTCGTATTGCAAATCGATCATTTGCTTTAAAAGAGGGTTAAATGATCAGGGGATACAGGTTCTGTTAATGCGCCCCAAAGGACCTAGGTTCTTTCATTTCCACTATCTGGACTACTTACTGGGTGTAGCTAAATTAAACCGCTTAGACAACGACGCATGGGCATACCTTATCAACTTCACAGCTAATTTTAATGGAAAGAATTTTATCCGTTCAGCCTATCAACATCTGGCCTGGTACTATTTATTAAATGGTGAAGAAAAACGATATTATGAATTCATGAATCGAATTCACCTCACTGGAGATAACACTACAGATTCAGATAAAAAGGCTTTACGTGATGCAGAGTCAAAAGAACTACCCAACATACAATTACTAAAAGCACAACTTCTTTTTGATGGTGGCTACTACGACAGAGCCCTTGCGGAGTTAGCCGACTTCAACAAGAACCCTTCTAAATCAGAGCACTTTCAGTTAGAATATCTTTACAGAATAGGTAGAGTATATCACGAATCGGGTAAGACAGCTGAAGCAATACGGTTTTATAAACTTACTATCGATAAAGGAGAAGACAAACCCTGGTATTTTGCAGCAAATGCAGCACTTCAGTTAGGTCTAATCTATGAAAATCTCAAGAACAAAGATATAGCCCGACTTTATTACCAAAAAAGTCTTTCCATGAATCCGACCGAATACAAAAATAGCATTGCTCAAAAAGCACAAGCAGGATTAAGCAGATTAAACAGGTAACAAAAAAAGCTGTCGGAATGCACCGACAGCTTAAGAACCAACAAAAAACAGGTTAGAAAATATTTTAAACGGTAAAGATTAAAACTTTACACCAAATGTTAGCATTAAAGTATTATTTGTAGTCTTTACAGAGGCTGCGTTCAGTTTAGAGACACCATATAGATAATAATCTTCTGTCATCTGATAGCTTGAATAACCAAGATCTAAAAAGTAATCAGCCGTACGAAATCCCATTCCGAAAGAATATAGATTACCTTCTCCATCATTGACATTTGATTTATATGGGCTTCCAAAAAAGCCATAACCAGCACGGAAGCTAAGCATTCCAAGACGATATTCACCACCCAGTCTAAAGTTACTGGTGCTGGTATATTTATCCTGAATACGTTGGTTCTCTACGGTGAAGTCAGATGAAGGGCGTAAACGTGAAGTTGAATAATCTACTAGTTCATAATCTGCAGAAATCAATCCCGATTTTCCTAAAATAATAGCAGCACTACCAATAATTTTCATTGGTGTAGTCATATCAAAAGTATAGTTTCCATCAGGCGAATCCTTCGTACCATTCAAGCTTGAAGTCTTGAAAGTAGAGACGATAGTTGAATTATAGTCGATATTAATTTTGCTAAATAACGCAGGTGTATGAAAAGCAGCACCTAAACGCAACCAATCAGAAGCGCGATAGATAACACCCATTTTTAAATCGTAACCGTTTCCCTTTATTAACTGATAGTCATATTTGGTCATTGATGTAAATTCGGGAATCGTGTTACTGGCACTTGGTGTTTCAGTAAAAGTAGATTCTTCTTCATAGCGTAAAGAGAGAACACCCAATGAGACACCAAAATAGAGACGATCCATATAGTTAGCAGAACCGGCAAATACTGTTTCGCCAATACCACCTTTAGTCTGGATAGATTTAGTCTGGTTGACCCCAGGGAAAGTGCTTACACCTAAAACATCAGCAGTATAGATATTCTGATTGGTATTTGGTCTGTAGATCAGATTAGCATCATAAGCCAGTTGCGTATCAAATGGGCTTAAATCAGCAGGAGCTGTACCATTTGCTTTATTTACATAGTCGGTTAGAATTGATGATGATGTATTCTTTCCAGAGATCAGATAGTTGTTATTAAAGTTTGCTAAACGGTTATATCCGAATCCAAACTGAAAGCTTTTCCATTCACTATTTGTTCTATGATCAGGATTATCAAATACCATTACAACACCGGTACTTCCAACATTAAAACCATATTTAGTATCTTCATTCAGAAAGCCACCAAAAGTAGATGATGCTTTATTTGTAGTGAAAGTGGGAGTAAAAGAGAACTCAGAACGTTTATATAAACCCATTCCGGCTGGATTCGTACTTGTAGCAGAGAAGTCGGCACCTACGGCACCATATGCGCCACCTAAGCTCATAGAGCGGGCCGAACCGCCATACATTAGCCTGCTAAATCTAAGTGCATCAACTTCGTTTTGCGCCATCAATGTAGTTGAAGCAGTGAGCAAAGCTATTAGAGAAATTACAAGTTTTTTCATAGTTGTATATTTTTAAATGTATTATTAATTACCTACGTGGTCCATTATATGAGCCGCCTGATCCAGAACCTGAATTCGATTCACGCGAACTCGAAGGTGAAGGTGAAGAAGAACTCGATGAGGGTGATGAGTAACTTTGAGAAGGTGCAGAATAACTTTGTTGAGATGGAGCACTATACGAACGAACTTCAGGAGAAGGGCTTGAATAACTCTGTGAAGGAGCACTGTAATTTGAACTCTCACGTCCACTTCTATATGAAGAAGGAGCTGCACTCTGTTGTCTGGGTGGTGCATAACGTTGTGGGTCTGAAACTGATCTTACAGATTGGGCTGCTCTCGAATTGTAGTCATAAGGACTTCTATAACCGGGACTAGTATATTCGTTTCCTGAACGAGGACGAGAATATGCTGGGTTATTATAGGTCTGTGTCGTTGGTTTGTAATATCTCGAAGGACTATTTACAGTACTTCCTGGATATGCAGACGATGTTGGTTTGGAATACCTTTCTTGTTGTTGTACGTATGTACGTGGATTAGCAGGCCCCTGTTGAGGTGCATTTACCGGACGAGAATAGCCATTCGGGGTTTGAGCACCACTATAATATGTTCTTCCATTCGCATTTCGAGGAGCGTTTACCGATTGAACAGCAGTTCTTGCATTTGAATTGCTTACACCTGTAGGACTAAACAGATTACTATTTCCACCTTTTTCACGTCCATTTTGTCCGGCAGGCATAGTAGCAGCATCAAAAGCTGCTTTTTGGCCTCCAATAGGGACACCACTATTCACTGCATTTGTTTCACGACCGTTTCTCGTTCCATTTACACTGGTAGGGATTTGGCCTCCGCCACCACTACCACCTGCAGCAAAACCATAACGTTGTGTTGACTTTTCAGTTGATGTAGGACCATTAGTTGAACCTCCACGGCGAGGGCCATAATATCTTGAATTATAGTCAAGGTTGTTGGCGTATCCACCACCACCATAGCCATAACCGCCACCATAAAGACCGCCATAACCATAACCACCCCAATAACCGCCATAGTAATTATAACCTAGACCATAGCCATAGTAGGGAGTAAAGTATGGGTCAAACATTCCATAGAATGAGCTATAGAAGCTGCCGTAAGGAGAAAAACCGAATTCAAAGCCAAAGCCTGAGTTACCCCAATAAGAGTTGTAAGGACTAAATCCATAGGATGAATAGATGCTTGAACCCCAATAACCAGGATTCATATCATACCAATAACGATTGGTATAATAATCGTTGTAATAATCACCGAAATATCCATTTTGGAAACGACGTATACGCGCACTATATCCATAATCATAATAATCATCATAGTTGAAACTTGATGATGTATACTGATCATAGTTTTCATTCGTCGCTGATTTTACGCCATTTTGATCTTGACCATACGCTTGTTGTGCTTTGACATTACGACTTTCACTTTGAAGCAAGGGATCCTGATTCTGGGCTAATGCTGTAGAATCAGCTATAATCTCAACCTTAGAGGTCGCTTTTTGGAGATCGGCCCTATTCATCTGCTCAGTAACAACAGGCTTGTCTTTAGGACTATAATATACATCATCATAGCTAAGACTTCTATTCTGGACTGTACATGCAGTAAGGGCTCCAAGCACAACCACAACTGCAGATAAAAATTTTCTCATGACATTTTCCTCCAATTCTTAAGATATATTGCAACTGCCGAGGCTTAATCTTCTTTATTTTGTAACTTTGCGACGGTAATTATTTTATGATTTTATTACAAATTTTGTACCAGATTAAAACAAATGGCTAAAGATTTTCCTACACGAGCAGAAAATTATTCACAATGGTATAATGATCTTGTGATCAAGGCAGACCTTGCAGAAAATTCTGCAGTAAGAGGCTGCATGGTTATTAAACCCTCAGGCTATGCCATCTGGGAAAAGATGCAAGCTGTACTCGACAAAATGTTTAAAGACACTGGTCATGTAAACGCTTATTTCCCATTATTCATCCCTAAATCATTCTTCAGTAAAGAAGCCAGTCATGTTGAAGGCTTCGCTAAAGAGTGTGCAGTAGTAACCCACTACCGTTTAAAAAACTCGCCCGACGGCAAAGGTATCGTTGTTGACGAAGATGCAAAACTGGATGAAGAACTTATTGTTCGTCCTACTTCAGAAACCATCATTTGGGATACCTATCGCAACTGGATTAAGTCGTACCGCGATTTACCATTGCTAATAAACCAATGGGCAAATGTAGTGCGTTGGGAGATGCGAACCAGATTATTTTTACGTACAACTGAATTTTTATGGCAAGAAGGGCATACAGCACATGCAACACGCGATGAAGCCATCGCCGAAGCTGAACAAATGCTACGTGTTTATGCTGATTTTGCTGAAAACTATATGGCAGTTCCCGTTTTAAGAGGTACTAAATCACCCAACGAACGTTTTGCAGGAGCCTTAGAAACATATTGTATCGAAGCCTTAATGCAAGATGGAAAAGCACTTCAGGCCGGAACCTCTCACTTCCTTGGCGAGAACTTTGCCAAAGCATTCGATGTAAAGTTCCTCAGCAAGGAAAACAAACTGGAATATGTATGGGCAACTTCATGGGGTGTTTCAACCCGTTTAATGGGAGCGCTTATCATGTCGCACTCTGATGACCATGGGTTGGTGTTACCTCCAAAATTGGCACCTACTCAGGTTGTAATCATTCCTATTTATAGAAATGCCGAACAACTCGCCGAGATTACACTCACTGTAAATAAAATCAAGGCTAACCTTCAGGCAAAAGGAATCAGTGTTAAATACGACGACCGTGACACCCAAAAACCAGGATGGAAATTTAATGAATATGAATTCAAAGGCGTTCCTATCCGTATTGCAATAGGTCCACGCGATATTGAGAATGGCACCGTTGAATTAGCCCGTCGCGATACGTTGGAAAAATCAGTATATCAGATTATCGACATTGAGAATAAAATTGAACATCTTCTGGTAAGCATTCAGGATAATCTATTCCAGAAAGCACTTGCTTTCCGCGAAGAGAACACCCGCAAAGCAGATACATGGGAAGAGTTTAACGAGATTCTAGATACCAAAGCCGGGTTCATTCTTGCACATTGGGATGGCACACCTGAAACCGAGCAAAAGATTAAAGACGAAACCAAAGCAACGATCCGTTGTATTCCGCTCAATAATCAACCCGAAGAAGGAAAATGTATCTATTCAGGCAAGCCTTCTACACAAAGAGTAGTCTTCGCCAGATCGTACTAAACAATATCATATATAATCATAAAAAAGAGGTTGTCAGATTAAATTGACAACCTCTTTTTGTTTACAGTCGGTGTAGTAAATCACATTTTAAAATCACTTCCTTATGCTTTTTGTAGTAGGCATATACGGCAGTGCAATAGCCAGCAAAATACTCCCCACACCAATCCATTGAAGTGTTGAAACCTGCTCTCTCAATATAATAACCGATACGATAACCACAACAGGTAATTCAGCAGCACTGATAATCGTACCCAGCGCCACCCCCACGGCAGGAAGTCCGGTATTCAGAAGAATCGGAGCCAATACGGCGCCAACAAAACCAAGTAGCAAACCCCACTTAATCATCTCCCAATTCCCAATCGACGAAATAAAAGTTCCGGGATGAAAACAAAGTAGCGTTATAATTAAGGCCCCAACCGACATATAGAAAGTCCGTTTAAAAGGAGCGGCTTCATTCACCGTACTACCACTTACGTAAATCACCATCGTATACGATACTGCAGAAAGTAATGCCCATGCAACACCAACCGTGTTTAAATGTGCATCTTTAGTTTCCATTGCTCCTGAAGCAAACCACGTCCCTATCAATAAAATCAATAACGAAATTAGTTTTTCATTGCTCGGTCTCTTCTTGCTTTGAATAACCTCCACCACAACACCCATCCAGGTAAACTGAAAAAGAAGAACAATCCCTATTGAAGCAGGTAATAGCTCTAATGCCTTGTAGATAAATACAGTTGTGAGACCCAGAAAAGTACCGGCACCCATCAGTAGAAGTTTTTGCCGACCTGTCGGGTCAATATATTTTATATTTTTTGTTCCCGTAAAATACTGAATCAGAAGTATTAGAGCAACCATCAAGGTGCCGAATACAACCTGACCGATGCTTACAACAGCAGCAGTTAGTCCGGCTTTATATGCCAATTTAGCAATCGGCGAAAGCAAACCATAACTCGAAGCCCCCGCTAAAACCAAAAATGATCCTTTAAATTTACTAACGTTGACAGATGAAGTGTGTGTATTATGTGTGTTCAAAGATTTTTTTTATTTGTGTTCTACAAAGGTACAATTGATTTGTTAATACCTATAACATTCTAATCATCTCAAAACAAAAGTATAGTCTAAAACCGTACTTTTGCACAAAATCATAAATAATGGATCCACGCCTTGCTGCTTTTCAACAGCTTCTCAATATAATGGACGAACTCAGAGAAAAATGTCCCTGGGATAACAAACAAACACTCGACACTTTACGATATCTTACCATAGAGGAGACCTACGAACTATCCGATGCCATCATCGAAAAAGATCTGGATGAAGTTAAAAAGGAGTTAGGCGATCTGTTGATGCACATCGTATTTTATGCAAAAGTAGGATCAGAACTCAATGCATTTAACATTCAGGATGTAATAGAAGGAATCAATGAAAAGTTAATCCGCCGCCACCCACATATATATGGTGATGTAAAAGCAGACGATGCCGACACAGTAAGTCAAAACTGGGAAAAGATAAAAATGGGTGAAGGCAGGATCTCTGTTCTTTCAGGAGTCCCTAAATCTTTGCCTGCCATGGTAAAAGCCTATCGCATCCAGGAAAAAGCCAGAGGAGTGGGTTTCGACTGGAAAGAAACAGAACAAGTCTGGGCCAAGGTACAGGAAGAACAACAAGAAATGCTCGATGAGCTTGCCGTAGAAAATAACCATGAACGGTTAGAAGAGGAGTTTGGCGATTATCTTTTTGCTCTGGTAAACTATGCCCGTTTTATTGGAGTAAATCCTGAAGATGCACTCGAACGATGCAATAAAAAATTTATACAGCGTTTTCAATATATTGAAGAAAAAGGGAAAGAAGAAGGAACAGCCATTCATGAAATGACACTCGACCAGATGGAAGTGTTTTGGAATCAAGCTAAAAAAGAAGAAAAACAATAACCTCACAAAAGAATCAATTTGAAAGCACAATCATTATCAATCATCGTCTCACTGCTGTTCATCTTTGCATTTTCATCAGTACAAAGTCAAAATATAAATTTTACGGTTACTAATTTACAGGATGGACTTAAAAATGCGCCTGCGGTATCCATAGATCCAAATCTGTTAAAGACAGACTCCATTACACTTCATAACAACTACTTAAACTACTTAAACACAGCGTTGACAGCAAAAGACACGCTACCCGGATATCAATATACCCGACTTACTTTAAAAACTATAGGATCAGGCTACCGTGATGCCGGTAAAGTAACGACTTCGCCACTAAGATGGACCGGAAAAGATTGGTTAAAGGTGCTTGCGATCGGAGGAGGAGCATTTGCTTTGCATCAGTTAGATATTCCTGTGTATGATGCAGTCAACCGAAACAACACATCCTTTGTTAAAGGATTCAGCAATGTGCTGGAGCCTTTTGGAAATGGGTTATATATCGTTCCTTCTCTTCTTGGAGTATATGGTATAGGAGCCATTACGCACAACGAAAATCTAAGTGGGTTTGCCATAACTGCAGGAAAGGCCGTCCTTATCACCAATACATTAGTATTATATGCCAAAGTCTTAGCACATCGTCACCGTCCAAATGATGATACACCTACATTAAAAAATCAATGGGATGGACCGCGATTAGACCTTAAAAACGGATCATTTTTCTCTTCGCATACCGCTACAGCCTTTGCTTTAGCCACTGTTATTTCATCAAACTATGGAGATCACAAATGGGTTTCTCCCGTTGCTTATACAATGGCATCATTGGTAGGGGTTTCGCGTATAACCGGAAACGACCATTGGGCAACCGATGTCTTTATTGGAGCCATCGTTGGATATAGCGTTGGAAAGTTCATCGACAAGCTTAACAGATCTAAAAAGATTAAACTGGTGGTTGGACTATAATTTAATCCTCGTCACTACTTTTCTTTTTCTTTCGAAACAGTCCTTGAATAAAATTGCCAAGAATAGCTTTGATGGCATCCGGATGACGTAAAATATTACTAACGCCATAATCAATCAACAAGGCCGAGATTCTACGGAATGTTTTATAATTTGAGCCTTTCAGAATTCGTGAGGTCAGATAACCTGCAACCATACTAAAGCTGGCAGTTATAATATTGGTTCTGAGTTCAGACGAAGTAGTAAGGTCTTTAATTGTATTCTTTAAAATATTAGCAGGTTTCAAACTATCATAAGCATCACCAAAATCTGTTTTTAGCTGCTCACCCTGAAGCTTTTGTTCTTTTTCTAATGCAACTATCGTTATATTCAAATTGGCTGAGGCATCAATCCCTTGTGTCTTTTCTTCTCTCGGCACAAATTGTTCTATCACAGAATTGCGTAATGGCTTTTCAACCCAAACTTTTCTGAAAAGATAAAAGATAAGACCGGCAAGCGAATAAAAAGCACCAACAACCAAAAAGCCATAATAGGTTTTGTGTAATAAATCTCCAACCCAAAGAGCAATACCTATATTTACATTTACAACAATAAAAACAACAAATAATACGATGATCAGTCGCGAAGCCAATGATGAAATCACATCAGCCGATTTATCAACTGTCTTTAGTTTTATTAACTCGAGGGATGTTTTACTGAATTCTTCAGTTTTCTCATAGAGCTCATTGATTATTGTTGCAGTGGATTCCATTTTAATACTATTTTTAAACTAATTGATACTGTTTCAGACAGAAAGAAGCTGCCACAAAATTCATTTTTAAACAAACCGACTTTGCACAGCAATTTATATTCACAAAATCAATAAAAATGATTTCTGAGGCAGCTTCTTCTTATTTATTCTAATCATTTAACGGGTTATTTCATTCGCCCGTTTATTCATTTACCTCTTCAACCACTTTATCTTTACACTCACATTTTTTTGTGATGTGATCGATAACGTCTTCAATCTTTTCTTTTAATTCATCGGTTAAATCCTTGCCTTTTTGCGAGATCTTTCTACGCGTTTCAGTTCCTTTATCAGGAGCGAATAAAAGAGCAATTGCTGCACCGGTGGCAACTCCGGCCAATACACCTAAAATTACTTTTCCTGTACTCATTGTTATAGAATTTAAAGGTTAGTAAATTGTTATATT
>Ga0224522_1000278_pt1 | contig 20492 bp, 25 predicted proteins | sample CFST25metaG_FD_182733 | JGI IMG/M metagenome (GOLD analysis project Ga0224522, IMG submission 182733) | Peat soil microbial communities from Stordalen Mire, Sweden - C.F.S.T25 | ecosystem: Environmental > Terrestrial > Soil > Wetlands > Peat | place: Sweden: Norrbotten County, Stordalen Mire...
ACGCCGAACGATTTGATTCCTTCGTCGATGAAAAAGACGATGTCAAACGCGTCAAGCCGAAAGATCAAGGAGTTGTTGAAACGGACGAGCAAAAGGAGAACCAAGAAATCTACGACGGCTCCCTCGAGCTCAAAATCGATGAGGGCACTCAAGAACACAACGACTCCGTCGTCGAAGAGGTGGATCACGACCCATGGGGCAAAGAACCCGACTATGGTTACCAGTATAGTGAAGAGGTCGTGGACAAAGAGGTCGCTTCGGGCGAGGGAGTCTATACGCCTGAAGGACGCGAGGAACTCGTCGAAGATGACGAGATCACTAGTGAAGAGGCTTTCTATATGGAGGGCCGCGATAAAGTCTTGAAGCGAAAGGCGAAGAATTTCACCGACAACCCCGAAATCCAGCAGCAGTGGAAAGAGGATTAGTACCGTCAGCTGGCCCTGTCAGTGAAATGTCGCTATCGCTTTAGTGAGCCTTTTTAGCCTTTTACCGAGAAGCGGGGGGTTCCAGCGCTCGGCGTGAATCGACGTAAGATAGGCTTAAGAACTATTCCCGTTTCCGTTCAGCTCATTGTTTAAGAATTTTTCGTACCCAGCGAGATCCAAAAGTCCGTGGCCGCTCAGGTTGAATACGATTACCTTCGCTTCGCCGGTCTGCTTGCATTTGATGGCTTCGTCTATTGCTGCCCTGATAGCGTGACTCGATTCTGGAGCCGGACAAATGCCTTCAGTCTGGGTGAAAAGCGCGCCTGCCTTAAACGTTGCAAGCTGCTCGTAGGACACAGCGTCGACGTAGCCGAGGTTCTTTAAGAGACTTAGGCTTTGTGCATCGCCGTGATAACGAAGCCCGCCGGCGTGTATAGGCGATGGAACGAAATCGTGTCCTAACGTATACATTTTGACCATCGGCGCGAAACCAGCCACGTCACCGAGGTCGTACTTGTACTCGCCCTTTGTAAGCGTAGGGCAACTCGTCGGCTCCACGCCTATGAACTGCGTGCCATTTCCATTTCTGATGTGGTCGCCAAGAAGCGGATATGCAAACCCGGAAAAATTCGAACCTCCGCCAACGCACCCGATCATGATGTCAGGATTTTCTTCTGCCTTCTTAAGCTGAGCAACCGTCTCTTCCCCAATAATGGTCTGATGAAGCAGAACGTGTTCCAGTACCGACCCCAGCGAGTACTTGGTCTGTGGAGAGGCTAAACTCGTTTCAGCTGCTTCGCTTATGGCAAGCCCAAGAGAACCGGGATGATCAGGAGATTTGGCGAGTGCTTGTCGTCCGCTTTGCGTCAAAGTTGACGGCGAAGGGATGACTTCGGCCCCGTAGAGTCGCATGAGCGTTTTTCGTGCAGGCTTTTGATCGTAGCTCACCCTGACCATAAACACCTTGCACGACAGGTCAAAAATTGAACACCCGAGCGCCAGAGCGGTGCCCCACTGCCCGGCACCGGTCTCCGTCACGAGGCCCTCGCTGCCATCAATCTTATTGTAGTACGCCTGGGCAATAGCCGTGTTGGGCTTGTGCGATCCTGCAAACGAAACGTCTTCCCTCTTGAAATAAATTCGAGCAGGCGTTTTCAGATAGTCCTCAAGTCGCTTCGCTCGGTAAAGCGGCGTAGGCCGCCCGACTCTTAAATACGCTTCAAAAACCTCATCTGGAATATCGATGTACCGGCTGGTCGACACCTCCTGTTTGACCAACGAACTCGAAAACAGCGCAAGCATTTCGTCGAGTGTCGCGGGCTCTTGCGTGTGCGGGTTTAACGGAGGGGGCAGCTTTGCCGGCAGATCAGACTGAATATTGTACCAGCTTCTAGGCATCTCGTCTTCATCTAACAGAATCTTTGACTCGCTCATGTTTATCACGATGTACTTTATTATACTCTAAAGATACTCTTTATACTTTAATGTATATTCATATCCTATTTATACTTTGCGCGTTAACCCTGAACTTACGGCGCGCACCGCATTATGGGCAGCGCAGCTTTCATATTCCCGTATTTAACTATAATAACGTACAATGCGCAGTGACCAACATGTTTAAGGACCGCATACAAGCAGGACATGTACTGGCTGACTTGTTGGCACGATACGAAGGTCAAAGCGCAGTGGTCTTAGCGATTCCACGCGGCGGCGTTCAAGTCGCATTTCCTGTTGCTGTGCGTCTGCGCGCTCCACTCGATTTAGTCATACCGCGGAACTCCCGGTCCCCTCTAATACCGAAGCGGGGTTTGGAGCGATCACCGCTGACGGATCTAGAGCACTGAACGACGACCTCATCACCTATCTAGGATTAACAGACTCCGAAGTCGATGAGATTGCGGCGGAAGTGCTAGCGGAAGTAAAGCGCCGCGAAACCAGATACCGAGGCGACAGGCCTTTCCCCGAGTTGACTGATCGCATCGCGATAGTCGTCGACGATGGACTAGCTACAGGGTACACGGCACTTGCGGCGATAAATTACGTAAAAAAAAGAAAACCCAAACGGGTGATTTTGGCGGCGCCAGTTGCTTCGAAAGGCGCTGAAATACTCGTCAAATCTCAGGTCGACGAATACATTTGTCAGTTAACGAGCGATAGGCAGTGGTTTGCCGTGGCAAGCTTTTATGAACGATTCTACGATTTGACTGACGAAGAGGTACTGACGTGCATCAAAAAGTACGAACTTGTCGCTGAAGGGTGGTGAGATCCTACTTGTGCTTGATGATGATTGTCGCCTCGCGCAGTTCGATCACGTCGGCCGCGACACCTTCTACGGCGCGCTCCTTTCTGATAACGAAATCTTCCGGCTCGAGTTGGATCCCACCAATCGTCACTGATCCCTTCCCAATTTCATCTGCGATCTCCTGAGCGGGTGTTTCGCTTATAAGCTGCACGATGTATTTCGCTTCCGACTTAAAGCGCGGGCCCAGTGAGCCGAGATTGGGCCTAATTTCTGTGACCATTTCGTGGATATCTGGTTCTCCTCGTTTGTAGGTTATGTCGGCGTTGAGCGCATTGTCGATATCAGATGCTCCATCCGCAATATCACAGTCTGTGTAAACGTAAACGCCCTCAATTCGGGCGTTCAGTGCGATGCGCTGTTCAGATTTCCACCGCCTGACGCTGCTAATTATTTCTTTCATCAGCTCGCCCGTGTGCCGTGCCTCTTGTACCGCTGAGGCGGATGCCGCAATAACGACGCTCTCGGAAGCGGCGCTGCAAGCGAATTCCGATTCCGCTGCAATACTTTCCTGCAATTTTATGTTAAACTCCGGCCACGCCTGCAAGTGAACGCTTCCCTCGCCCGGATTGATGTGCGAAAACAACTCTTCTGCAAAGAAGGGGCAAAAGGGCGCTAGCAGTTTCGCTATCGTATCAAGTGCGAGATGCAAAGCGGCAATGCTGTAACGGTCTCGTTCATATAGTCTACCTTTGGCGGCCTCTACGTAATGGTCCGCCAAGGAGTTCCACACAAACGATCGGATATCCTTAAGAGCCTCGTCAAAGCTAAAATGATCCATGCTCGAAGTGACTGATTTTACCAGGCCGGCAAGCTCATAGATTAGCCAGATTTCCGTCGAATTTTTGGACCCAAAAACGACTGTCTCCGCGCCTTGGCTTAGGTGTATCATCGCGAACCTGAACACGTTCCACAGCTTCGTCAAAAACCGTGAAGAAGCCTTAAGATCTTTTGTGTTGTACGGGACGTCGGATCCGACTGAGCCGCCGATTGCCGCCCATTGTCGAACAGCGTCGGTTCCATACTGCTTTATTACGCTCTCCGGAGCGATGAAATTGCCGAGCGACTTGCTCATTTTTTGGCCGTCTTCACCGAGTACCATCCCGTTGACGACGACACGCTCCCATGGTTTGCTCCCCACCAGAGCGTCAGATCGCAGTATGGAATAAAACGCCCAGGTCCTAATAATATCGTGACCCTGGGGGCGCAATTGAGTTGGAAAATGTTCTTGATACGCGGCGTCGGGCCAGCCTGCGACGTTTAAAGCCGAGATCGACGAGTCCATCCACGTGTCGAGGACATCATATTCAGGCGTAAAGCTTGACGAGCCACACGCGCACTCGTTTCTCGGGGCTTCTTCAGTGGGGTCCAACGGTAACCAGTGTTCGTCCGCAACGAGAACGCGTCCGCACCGGTCACAGTACCATGCCGGTATAGGCGTGGCGAAAACGCGCTGCCGCGAGATGCACCAGTCCCATTCGACGCTTTCTGTCCAATTCTTCAGGCGGTAAAATGCGTACTGCGGGATCCACTGAATTTCAGCCGCGCGCTGGAGAATGACGTCCTTGTCGATCTTGACAAACCACTGGTTCTCTGAAAGAATCTCGATTGGGGTTTGACATCTATCATGAATCCCGACGTTCTGCTCGACGTGTTCCTGTTTCGTCACGAGCTTGTTTTCAAGCAGCTCTCCAATGATGCGCTCTTTCGCTTCGCTGATGCTTACACCGTCGTACTTAGAGTCGGTGACGCGGCCATCCTTGCCAATGACTTTTTTCAGCGGTAGGTTGTGCTTCTTCCACCATCGTACGTCCTGCTTGTCACCAAACGTACAGATCATCACGACTCCCGTGCCAAAAGCAGGATCGACCGCTTCATCCCCTATGACCGGTACCTCTTCGTCGTAGAGCGGCGTTCGAATACTCTTGCCGATCAGACGCTCGTGCCGTTTATCGTGCGGGTTTACTGCGACGGCGACGCAGGCGCCCAAGAGCTCGGGACGCGTAGTTGCGATCTGCACCGATTCTGCGTCGATCCCTTTGAAAACGATATAATAAAGACTCGTTGACCTCGTATCGTAATTTACCTCAGCAAACGCGATGGCCGTTTCACATCGGGGACACCAGTTTACGGGGTGGTCGCTTTTGTAAATGCGGTCGTCGTGGTACATTCGCACGAACGATTTCTGCGTCTTCTCAAAGTACGTCGGGTCCATAGTAACGAACTCTTGCGACCAGTCTATTGAAAAAGCGAGTCGTTGCATCGTTCCTTTCATCAAAGCAATGTTCTCTCGCGTCAAGCTTTGGCAAAGTCCTCTGAACTCGTTGCGGGAGATCTGGTTTTTTGTTACGTTGTAGGTAGTCTCGACTTTCACCTCCGTCGGCAATCCGTGACAATCCCATCCCTGAGGAAACATCACGTCGAAGCCCTTCATGCGCTTGTATCGTGCGATAAAATCGATATAGCACCAATTGAGGGCGTTTCCTAAATGAAAATTACCAGTCGGATACGGCGGAGGCGTGTCGATTATGAAATGGTCTGCGCACGGTTCTCCGCGATACCGATACATGTCCGGGTTCCACGTTGTGAGCCATTTCGACTCGATATACTCATGCTCGTAGTTCTTCGGTATGGCCATATTCACTCACACGTGTGGCTTCAGACGGTTCATAGCTGATAACTTCTCGTCTTGCTCACTAATAACGTTGTTTGAAAGGGTTCCTATGCCAGTGATATCAACAGCGACGGTATCACCAGGTCTGAGTGGTCCCACACCGGAAGGCGTGCCGGTAGCGATCACGTCTCCCACTTCGAGGGTCATGATACGCGATATAAATTTGACGAGATAGTCTACGTTAAAAACGAGGTCTCTTGTGTTTGAGCTCTGCCTTTGGCAGCCGTTGACACGTGTCGCGATGTGGGCATTTCGAGGATCTAGGTCGGCTGCGATAAACGGTCCGAGAGGCGCGAACGTGTCGAAGCTTTTCGAGCGCGTCCACTGACCGTCCTGAATCTGAAGGTCTCTGGCGGTCACATCATTGAGGCACGTATAGCCAAATACAACGCGCTTCGAATCCTCAACGTTTGCGCATCTCTGGCCGATAACGACAGCCAGCTCTCCCTCGAAGTCCACCCGAGAACTAAGGGAGGGATGTACGATGCTGTCTCCTGGGCCAATCACACTCGTGGAAGGTTTGAGAAATATAGTAGGCCGTTCCGGGACCTCGATTCCAAGTTCTCGCGCGTGGTCGATGTAGTTCAAGCCGACACCCACAATCTTGCTAGGGCAAGCAGGTGCGAGCACTTCTAATTCAGACAATTCGTAGGTGCTCCCGTTGCCATCAACGCGCGTTCCTTCCACAGTCCCGAAAAACGTCTCATTGTGGAGCTTGAACCGACCGATCACAAATTCACCTTTCTGCCCGTCGCATCGTGTATATATACCCCAAAATCGCTCTCTTGTAGCTGTGCTCCTGCAAAAACGGGGCCATCCGAGCACACGCGCAGGCCTGATGGATCTATGCAGCAAGAACCACACAACCCAACGCCGCACTTAATGTATCGGTCCAAGCTGAACTGGCTTGGCACACCGGCGACCGTTGCGTGATCTAACACTTTGCGCATCATCTTTTCAGGGCCACACGAGACTATTTCGTTGTAGCTTTGAATCATATCCAGCAAATCGACGGTCGGGCCTTTGTGGCCAGTAGAGCCATCATCGGTGGTTTTCCAAAGCGATCCAGCACTCTTGAATCGCTCAGCGAATAGCAGCTCGTCCTCTGTTTTGGCACCCAGAATAGTTATGACATTATTCTTTAGCGCCTCAGCAAGTGGCGCCAGTGGGGCAGCGCCCACCCCTCCGGCCACAAGCAGCACAGGCGGCTTGGTCACGCGGAACCCATTTCCGAAAGGGCCTCTGATACCAAGTGTGCCACCGACGCCCAGCGCGCACAACGCCGCCGTGGCATCACCAACTTTTCTAACGGTGATGCCATTGGAGTACGACAGACTCATTGGTATCTCGTCGACGCCTCGAATCCACACCATGACGTACTGGCCAGGAACAAAACGAAAAGAGTGATCGAAAAATAAGGTCTTAATATCTCTTGATTCAGTTTTGATGTCTGTAATCTCCACATTTCTGACATACATCGTCCATAAAAAGGACGTAATCTGTATTTTAAGTTTCTCCTGACTCGTCACGCCGCAGCTTATCCGCTGCTCAGCGTCCTCATTACGTTCGAGTCACCCCCGAGTATCAATAACGCCCTGTCAATCAAAAGAGAGACGAGAACAATAGCATAAAAAAACCGCGCGTACACCCCTGCTTGGGGATGATGTACCAAGAAGTCTCGTAGCGGGAGGTGCCGGCCGTCTTCAAGAAGATGCCGCGCTCATTCGATTGAATAACCCCCTAACAATACAATTAAGTCTCTAAAAGGGCATCGATCATGCGAATAGGAGCTACGACATGGTGAAAAACGCCGAGGTCATCGGTTTCGGGGCGCTGAACTGCGACAGAATTTGCCGGGTAGACGATTTGGCACTCCCCGGGCGAGAGATCGGCGTGGTTTCGGCCACCAGGCAGCCAGGAGGCTCTGCAGCGAATACCATAGTCGGACTCGCTCGCTTAGGCGTCAGAACTGGATTTCTAGGAACGGTAGGCAATGACAGAGAGGGATCGCAGTTGTTGGACGATTTGCGGCGTGAAGACGTTGATGTGGACGGCATCACGATATCGGAGGGGGATACTGGCTCAGCGTTGATATTCATCGATTCGCTCGGAGAGAGAGCTATCTATGTCCTCCCAAGCGTAAACGATGCATTCTTCACCGAAAATCACGATTATGCTAAGCAGGCTGAAATATTGCACGTCAGCTCCTTTATGGGCATTGATCAATTCCGAATGCAAATCTCGTACGTTCGCCACCTGCGCAGGTCGCGAACAAAAATATCGTTTAGCCCGGGTAGCATTTATGCGAAGCTCGGACTAGACCAATTAAAACCACTAATTGAACGTACTTTCACGCTTTTTCTCAACAAAGAAGAAGCGCAACACTTGACCGGATCAGCACGAGTCGAAGATGCAGCGACTCTCCTGGACTTGGGAGCAGACATCATCGCCGTCACACTCGGTGACGCTGGTGCTTACGTGGCAACGCGAAGCGAGAGCCTCTATGTCGCTCCTTACGCATCGCAGATAACCGACACCGTCGGGGCGGGAGACGCGTTCGCAACAGGGTTCCTGTACGGACAGCTGACCGGCAAGGATTTGCACCAGTCAGGTCTTTATGGCAACTTTATGGCGTCAAAATCTGTCGCGCAGCTTGGCGGTAGAAAGGGACTTCTGCGTAATTTTAGAGAGTTATGCGGCTGATCAAGTGCACGAAACACGCGGTGCAGGGTCGCGCCGGCGCTGCGATCGTGGCAGCCAGACGTGGTTGAAAGCGGTGCTCGGCAAGCGTGCAGAGCGCCTTCTTAACTTCGCATTCTTAAGAAAACCTAATACTAGTCCTTAGCTATTTTCCTACGGTTATTTCTATCGCCGAGACGTTTGTGTTACCGGTCTCGGTGCTAAGATTCTCAGTCGAAGTCTCTATTTTTTTCGTCGTGACGTCTGAGAGGAAGCGGTTTATAGAAATCTGTTCCACGTCAACTGCCCGCGAAATAGCTCTCCCCCGAGCTTTAATCAAGACCTCGTCGGCTCCGTTGTTAAACTGCGTTACCACGGCTAGCACGTAATTCATTACAGGTTTGTTGCCTACGTAGATTATGTTGTCGTCTGTCATACTGTGCCTCCCTTGAGGATCTAACAGACACAAAAGCATTATGATAGATAAAACTTTCTAACCAAATTCGGCGCGCTTCAACCAAAAAATGCTTAGATTGGCCACTATTCGACAAACGGCTTCATCTTTAAGGCGTCTTGTTCGAGCAGTGGTGATTCACAGATTATGGTGGCGTCGCAAGCATTTTCTTTAAGCGCGCTGACAAGTAGCCTAAACTGCGCGAGGTCGACGGGCAGATGCCGGCGCTCGTTTCCGTTCGAAAACTCAATCCCGGAGAAGTGGCTGTGCAGGTGACTGTGGTCACTAAACAGAGCCTGAAGGATGCGCGCGTAGTCCTCAACGGTGTGCAAGCACCCATTGCACCGTGCGTGCAAATGTGCAAAATCAATAACGGGGCGTATGTCTGGCAGCTCCTGATGCAGTTTCTGCAACTCGTCAACCGTTCCGAACTGACTTTGCCGACCTAGGAGTTCGACCCCGAGCTCCGTCTGCCCAATACCGCGGTCCCGCATATAATCAAGCAAACCCACGCACGCGTCTTTGACTAACTCGTAAGTCTCGTCTTTGGTATACTTCTTCGTATAATATGCCGAATGAAAAACGACGATTCGTGCTCCAAGCGCGTGACCCCTGTCAACGGACAGCCTTATGCGATTCTTACTGTCTTCGATGATCTGCGGATCTTCTGAAGCAAGGTTTATCATGTACGGAGCGTGGACGGAGAGATCGATCTTAGCCTTGCGCGCTATATTGCCCACCTCTACCGCTGTTTCCTCTTTCATTGATACACGCCTGACAAACTGAACTTCAAGCGCGTCAAGTCCAATACGAGATAAGTACTCGACGCCCTCTGCCGTACTTTTGCCTTTGAGCGCTAAGGGCACGCCGGCGATTCCGACCTTGATCATCGACCTATACACGCACTGACCGGCTATAACGCTGACGATATCTCCAAGCATCAGTGCTTTGAGAGCTGCCGAACTCCCCTCCAAACGAAAGTTAGAAGTTTGAAGAGCCCAAGTGTGTTGCTAGATACCATGGACGAAATTGACACGGCGGCAGAGAAACCATTGCAGTTTAAAAAAATAAACGAGGTTTCAATGAGCTTTGGGACGATAATAATCAGCGTGCGAAGCACTGATGAGTCTCTCGATAAAGTGCGAGACACCACGTTCGAAATCTTGAGAAAGGTGCAAGGAAAAACCACGACAGAACATAATTACTAGACGGGCGCAACGCCTGTGTTTGTGGCCGCGGCCGCTTATTTTGCACCAACCTAGTCAAGGAGCTTGGCGCTGATGGAACCGACAACGAAAGCGGAGCTTGAAAAAACGCTGCGCGGAGTTAATGAGTTGTACACGTCTCTCGATGGCACCTTAGACCGATCGCTGACTGAGCCCTATATCGATGCGAATCAGTACGTAAAAAAATACAACCATTATCGCAACGAGTTATTTTCACTGCTTCCAAATGAGGACGTTGCGGACATTCTGACTGAGATGTCTCTTTATGAATATACTGGCGACGACCGGACAGACGTCACAAACGTGAAACAGCTGTTAGTTGAAATATATCTCAAAACCTCGCAGCTGATGGCGTATCTTCAAAATCAGCTCGAACTCGATTGGTATCTAACGGCGTAGCAGCGAACGGCCTCTCCGTGATATCGACGCCGGGGTTGGGATTTGAACCCAAGCGATGCGTCCTCTACAAAAGCCCAGCAGGCTTCTTTATGCAAGGCATCAACAGGTCTCGAGCCTGCCGCGTTGGGACTCGTAACCGATTAGTCCGCTCTGCCACCCCGGCACGTGCCGATACGCGTGATTCTTATATCAAAACTCCTATAAAGCTTATTGTATGCCAACAAAGGACCCCTGTGTCACCGTTCGTCTAAACGGGCGGGAAAACGTGGTCAACATTCCCGCTGGGGCAAACTATGAGCAACTGTTGCTTGAGCTCAAGCTGAATCCTGAAGAAGTCTTGATTTTCGTAGACAATGAGCCCGTGCCGTTCGATGCGCCGGTGCAACCCGGAACCGTCCGCGTGCTAAAAGTCGTGTCTGGTGGCTGATCAGTGCAGTTGGCGCTCTCACGCCAGTTTCTTTTTTGTCCGGCTGAGCTGGGCGGATGGTATTGCGGAGTGCCACAGGAAATGGACCTGCACACAAAGGGCTACGTCTTGCAGTTGTATCTCACACAATCTCTGAACGGGGGATCTGGTCAAGCTTGACAGATTGATCACATTGTGAGAAAAACGGTAAAGCGGCAATCGCGCCGATAATGCCGCGCCCTTGCAAACGAACTTCTACGCCGGCCGCATCGGCTGCTTCCATAGCCGCTGAGAGCGATACTTCACCCGAGCGAGCGGCGTCGCCGTAACTTACGAGGCTTTTCGCGCCAAATGAGTTCAAAACAGCCATGCCTGTTTGATCTGAAAGCGTGTAATCCTCTAACAGTTCTTGAAACTTTCTGATGGGCTTGTTAGCGTTCAAACTAGCAAACTCCACAACTGTGGCCACGCAATTTTTCGTCTTCGCCTTTACAGGGTAGAGCTGCACGATGGCGTGGGACACATATCGAAGTGTCTTATCGTCGACCATTGCGGCTATATTATTTACAAGCGACCACGTCGCACCTTCTTCTTTCGTGTCGGTATCGTCTACTCCAACGATGACGCGCGACCGTTTCGGCAATATAAGCGTCCCGCGACTCATTTTACTACCTCCTGCAGGCGTCAAATCATAGTCGATGACGTCGCGGGCTAGCGCCCGGCACATGGTAGCGCCCACGCCGCCCCCTCCGAGACCCGCGTACGTCACCTTCACGGTATCGTCAGACAGTTCAACCGATTCAATTCCCCCAGCGGAAACCGAAGGCCTGAGTTTTAGATTGGATATACCCACTCTCAATAGATAACGCGTCGTACTTCCTACGGTACGGCTTGAGATGATTAGCGGACTCGTTTGGGTATAGTGGTAGCGCGCCCACGCGGCGCCCCCGTAGCAGTTGGTTACTTCAAGCAGCTCGACACAGTCTGTTCCTGCGATCGCGAGTATGTCTTGATAGGGCACTATCCAGGGCAGCTGACTAAAATCGGGGGCAACCATCAAGAGAACCTCAATCCTTCTTTGCGCCAAAACGATTTAAAGCTGTTCTCAAAGCGTCCGCAACCATAGTGCTGGCTCTCCTCACGGCCGGGCTCAGGCCTTCTCCAAATTCTCGGTCTGCGGGCTGAATCCCGATTACAAAAATGCCGGCGCTCGTTTCTGACTGAAGGTATTCCCCCAACATCGCGAGCGAAGGCCGATGCGTTGTGATCTCGATACCCTCAAGCTCGTTCAGCTCAAAGACGCGAAACTCGCCGGGAGCACCGCCGAAATCGGCTGCGTCTATGAGTATCACGCAAGCTGGATTGAAGCGCTTGACGCGACCTGTGAAGTTCTCTGGTACTTCGTGACATTTCACCAGAGAGATCGAGGGATCATCAATGAGCGCACCTAGCCCATCAATAACAGCAAGTCCGACGCTATCATCGCGTCGAAGTTCGTTTCCAATGCCCAAGAGTGCGATCTTCGTGCCGGCGCACCTCTTCAGCCGGTGGCTAACGTCAGACTCGAATCGGTCTATCACGGTCGCACCTAACGCAGCTGATTATCAAGTTTAATGACTGCTTGGACCACGAGCTTCGCATCTCGCTTTTTCAGGTCATAGTCATGGGTCGCGAGAAAAGTCTCGATCCCGATACGCCCCTGTTTGGTTACAAGTGCGCGTTGTTCTGCAATGCTCAAAAGCAATGGAATGCTTCGTTCCAGGTAGAAGGTGCTCCGCGCTAAGCCTAAGAGCGCGTCACTTGTGCCAGTATCGACGACGCCGGTCTGCACAAGCGAGTGCAAGGCCAACCGGATATTCACGAGCGGATCAGATACAGGCGCGAAAGTAACTGGGTTGTACGCTACGGCAACTTCATCATCAGCTTCGATAAGACCCTGCTTGAAGCAGGCATAGATTTTCCCAACTCCGATCATCCCAAAGCCGTCAAGTTCCGAAGCACGCAAAGCCCCCATGCTAGATCCACCAACAACGGTCACGCCTGACCGCACAGCATGAATGATTTCCCGATGCGAAACAGCTGCGCGATTATAAAAAACCCCGTCAATCAAGCCGATGAGTCGTGCCCCCGCTTCAGCGGCGCTAGAGATATCCCCTCGTACGGCAGGAGCGCAACAGCGCGGCCGCTTGTCTATCGACGCCACTTCAGACCACGATAAGCTCGGGCCCGTGAATATTATGCAGTCGTGCTTCGCCATCCTCTAGCGCGCTTTCCTTTTCGCTCTCGATCTAAGAAGTAAACCTCAAACCCTGGAATGATAACACGAACCGCTGGAACGCCGATGGCACTCACTGTAATGTCAGAAACGATAACACGGTCTGCCACGTCGATCAGCCGCCCAAGTGTGAGCTTGATGTCATCGTCAATAGAGTCCGTAGCTAACGTTTCGATTGCGTCGAGCTCAAGGGTCTTGCTTGGTTCTGCCAACCAGTGCTTGTTGAGTCTTTTCATCCTCTCATAGCCGATCAACCGAGCCATAGACTCTCGGTCGGTGTCTTCGCGCGCACCGTGTATCTGTGTAGCTCTCGACTGAGCTACTTCGGTCAGTGCTCGGAGAGCTGCGATTTGCGGATCAGTGTGGCTTCCGGCTCCCATGACCAACAGAGCCGCATCACGCATCTTTTCATCATCAGAGGCAGCAACAATCGTTGGAGTGTCCGTGTCAGTAGGGACCCACCACAGCTGTACGCGGATCTCTTGTGCTTCGAACTTCTTGATGATATCGCCTGCCGGACCTACACCCACATCGAGACCGATGCCTGGATTTCGGTTGATCTCGGCGATGCTCACCGCGTCTCTTTCGACGACTTCCATGAGACCGTGAAAGATCGCCTCTTCAATCACGTTGCCTGAGGCAAGACCATTGGTGTTGCTGCGGAATAGCTGCCATCTGCCTTGGTGCGGCTTGTATGGGTGAAAAACGGCGTTAGCCGGGACGAGCACCTCCTCGTCGTTAAGAAGGTCCCAGCTCGGAAACCACTCGATCTTGGTGTCTGGAGAAAGATGGCCTGGTAGTATAAGGTCGGCCGGGTTAAGGGCGCTGTTGTCAGCTGAGAGGTTTTCATATGAGTCGAACAACAGTTGCTGCGTGAAATTCTCGACTTCGGCAGAAAATCGTTCTACAGCCTCCATGATCACTGAAACGCGCGCCTCCGATTCGGTAACACCCTTGCCGGCATAGACCGATATCGCGCCGTCTGCCGCTGAAGGCCTGATCGCAGAAAAAACGGGCAGACCAACGCGATCAAGTCCTGAAATATCGGCTACGCGCGTTATTCCGACCTCAGGTATTACCGCCTTTATCCGCTCAAGGGTTTCTGCTGGCGGCATCACCCTGTGAGTGTCGACGCAATAGGTCTTTGGTGCAGAGTTGAGTTCGATTTTACCTTTCATAGTGCCTCGAATACGTGCCGCGATTCGCTATTTGTTTGCCGTGGAGAGGCTTAGAGCGCGACCCCTCCCTTGTACGACATGCATTACCGCCTAATAAATAGATCGATAACTGGCGTTGCCGCGTATCGTAGCGAAAAGGACTGAATTAACGCACTCGTGCGCTGCCGACTATCCCCGTCGGAAGGCTTGAGCAAAAAATATTAACCTTAGAGGTTCTCAACCTCCTCATCGAGGTTTCCTTTGAACGTTCCGATGTTTTGCAGTATGTTGTACCAGCGACGAGAGACGGAGTACGTGAAATCCTCAAACACGATGTGATTGATCTCCTTAAGACTAGCGCCCTCAGCAATCGTAACAAACGTGTAATCAAAATCAGAAGAGTAGATCTTGAAAATATCTCCCAACGATCCCGTTATTTCGTGTGTCCCCCCCTCGTTGTCTTTCGTCACGCGCGCCCAGCTAGGGCCGAAACGGGGATGAATCCCTAGCAGTTTCCAGACACTCTTTGGACCTTCGATGATGAAACTAAGTTTCTCCTTCGAACCAATCGCTGTGTCCATCGCATTCCCTCTCGTTAAGCGTCAGCCGAGACGTTGGCTTTGGCTGGAAGTACCTTACGATTCGACTTTGAAAAACTTTGGGGTGCAGTTGGTTAACACCAGAAAAGACATTAGTTCAGCGCGCCTGGCACCCCGCGCGCCATTGTCGACAGATACTAGTACCAAGAGGTAGAACTATATTCGATGCCTTCAGAAGCAGAAAATGACACTAGCGAACAAAATGAGGACGTTTACGAGCTTGTATTACCACCAGGCATTCCAAGCAAGGTCATAATCGCAGCGTGCAAGGAGTTCAACACGGACGTTGTTAAAGCCTATGCCGATGTGGAAACTGGACTTGCTGACGTGACGTCTCGTGACCTTCTCGCTTTTAGAGCAGACAAGGAAACCATAGAGAAGATCCGGGAATTCGTCGAGGAAGAGACGAGAAAGTTCATCAACGAGTAACAGTGACGAACGCTCGCTTTTCAGCACTTGGGTAGAGATCAACCGCCTGGTTCATCAAAGCCTTCCATAGTCACGTGAAGTAGCTCTCTTTTCTGATCAAGGCGACTACGGAACTCTTCGAGCGATTGCGCTTCTCTGTCTGCGGTTTCCATCCCTTTGCTCACAAGCTCTAGGTGCTTAGGATCATAATACAGATTCGTCGAGTCAATAAGCACCCAGGTTGAATCTCCGGCGACGTGGATCTCTTTAACTTTTCCGCGTGTGTGTGTGCCCGCGTACTTCACGTGCGAGCCAACACTAATGGCCTGATTCTTCATATCGTAAGCAATTGAATCGCTCATTCCGTTTTTCCTCTCTATCTCTTAGTTCGTTCGCATTCGTATTAATGCTTATGGAACGCGTTTGAGCGGTATTAGCACAAGTTTCGCCGACGGTCTGGTTATCCGGCTCTTGCGCTCAAGCACTCCAGAAAGACAAAAATGCAAAAGAAGAGAAAGGTGCTGGCGTTAAACAAGCCTCATCAGCGGTGTGTTTTCCGTCTGCGGTTCGACCCCCAGCTCTCTGACGCTCTCCTCAACCATGATGTCGATCATCGCCATAGCGGGGAAGATGATCGTTGCCAAGTCGATCGGACCATACAAGAGATAGTCGGCACCGACGATGCCACAGATCATGTTTGCGCCGATACTACACGGTTCCCACACCTCCGGGTGTCCGGCCTTCCTGTACCTGCGCAACCACGTCCACGCATCAGGGATGTTGTGTGGTCCACCGCCGGTCGGCAATCCAATCGAGCCCTTGAATCCAACCATCGATCGGATTGACTGTCCCGCGCCGGCGCCGAGCGAGAGCGAAGCGACATCGAGCAGTGGCCGAGTAATACCAACCTCTTCACTGGATTGCAAAAGCCCCTTTTCCTGCCCGGTACCGCCGACGGTGAGCATCTCGATTCGGCCTTTGACGCTCACGTCCGTCGGGTTGAACGCTAAAACGATTGCTGAGTTGACATCCGTTTTACCTATCGCTTCCCACTCTTCTGGCAGCGCACTTGCGTTGACGGAGTTATAAACGGCGAGGTTTGCCGCGCCGATTTCAGTCGCGTATTTTGCCCCGAACATGCGCACCGACGGCACGCTCGAATCGATTAGGAATGCGATGCCGGGGGCGATTTCCAGGTGCCAGTCGATGTACTTTTGCATCGCGACTTCGGTCTCAGCGATCACCTGGTTCCAGTAGCCGACGCTTGTCTGGTCCGACAGCTCGACCTGAACGTTCCATTGCGCTTCAGCGGCTGCTTTGTCAAACTCACCAGCCTTGGCGTCCGTAACCACCTTATGCTTGTCGTAGAACATCGAGCTGGCGAGCACGGTCGGATATTCACCGGGCTGACCGCCAACGTGAAAACCGCCTATCTCGAAAACGGTTTGCTTTTTGTCGTATCTAAACATGCTATATGAACCTCCTTACGTCGTCATTCACCCGAATAGCCTAAACAAGGTTGAGAGTTGCGTAAGCGTGTTGAGCACGAGGAATAGGATGATTCCTCCGATGAGGCCATAGGCGATGCCTATGTCCCTACCCACGCGCTGCCCGTACCGTTGCGCGACTTCGGCCATTGTAAACTCCAGTCGCTCTTCGATCGAGTCGAGTTTGTGCTGGAGCTCCCGGTAGTCTGCTTGGTCCACAATTACCTGTGGGAATTGCTTTGGCATTTTCTCACACCTCACTTTAGGAAGTAGTAGAGCAATGGCAGTCCGGCGATAAGGCACGCGCCCGCGAACCCCAACGCAAACCCGAGTATCGAGCTGCTCCCGTACCCGGAGTCAAGTTTGAGGGTTCGCGTAGTAATTAGCGCACGATACCTTATGTCGTTCATCAGTGTGTCTAACGATGCCATGCTCGGCGCCAGGGGTTTAGCTATGCCCTGGTCGAACTCAATGGCTGTTGTCGGCTCGGCCGCTTCGCCGGCTGGTGCCTGCTCTCCGCCGCCTCCGCCAAAACGTTCTGCTGCCATTTTTCACCTCAAGCTAGGGCTAGTAACCCCAAGATTCCGATAGAAATGAGCAACCCTATCACAATCCCCTCGATCTTTCCGGCATAGACGCCGGCGGCGTACTTGTTTAAGTTCCCAATGGTCTTCATGTGGAACTGCAAATTCTGTACGCGGGATTGCAGGGCCGCTATTTCTGCTGCCATAGGGGCCTCTACAATGGCCTCCTCGGTTTCTTTTTCCTTTATCTCAACGACGACCGGAGGTTCCGGATAGGCTCCAGGATCTCGTCCTATCAGCTCTTTGACCTTCGCGGATATCGCGCTGACATCCTCGTTGTTAATCATGCTGATGAATTCGACCTGTTTTTGGAACCTCTCAAGATGCTCTTCGTTTAGGTTTTCTATGAACGGGATTGCTCCCTTTGCATCGATTATGCGTCCTTCCTTCACGCCGTTCTTGTACAATGCCTCAAGAGATTGACCGGTCACGTGTCCCATGATTTCCGAGCCGCAGAGGATCAGAAACCGAATATTCGGATTCGAGATGATGTTCACTATGACCTTCTCGAGGCCGATATTCTCGGTCTTTGCCGTGCCTTCAATCCCTGCTCCGATGTCTGTAAACACTTTGCCGAAGTGCGACCCTAAGGTCACCACACAGACAGGGCTCTCTGGATCGCCAAAGAAGAAATCTCCCTTGGTCACTGGCCAGTTAGGTGCTGGGGCTGTTTTTTCTGCCACGGCTACATCCCCCCTCTGACGCGAAGGATGATGGTCACGAGCGCGAGGAAAATCATGGCGACAGTGAACCCATAGAACGCGTTGGTCCACAGGCCTGCCCAGTAATGCGCCCGTTCTCTGCCCGGATACGTGTCGATGAGCGGCTTGCCGGTGCCAAGCGAGTTTACCACGCCATCCGCTATGATGTCATACTCCTCGATTTGAGCCGCAACGGGCTCCAAGGAATAGAAAACGAGGTCGTCCCGCTGCTTGGCTATGACAAACTCCTCGACATCCATCTGCAAGCCGACGTCGGAAGACATGTCAACGAATTTCATGCGACTTCCTCCTCCTTCGGTAACAGACCGGTCGACAGCACCGCTGCTGCATCCTCTCTCGTGTCCGCAAAGAACCGCAGGTAGTAGATGATCCAGCCGAAGATCGCGATAATCATCGTGGGCACTGCAGCCTGGACGCCGTTGATCGCACCCGACGCGATTCCGGCGACGAGCATAGCGATGAATCCTGTCGATAACGCGAGATTGAGCGTCCGCTTTTGTCTCTCGTCGGGCCCAAGGCAGGCGTTAAACGGATGGAGCATTGCCATCCCGCCGACAATGAACACTGCGATGATGAACCCTGACGCGACCACATACTTCATGATCACGTCGAACGCGAAGCCACCAGCGATCGCAGTACTGAGACCCAGAATGATCAGGGACGCTGCCATTGCGATTTCCATCATCGACCTTTCCATTATGGCGATGTTCATCTTGATGACGCGCCGCGCCATGACACCGTTCACGATGCCGATAATCGCCGCTAGAATCAGGGCGATTATAGGAGCTGCCCAATGCACGCCGTAGTTCAGTGCCACTGCCAGCCCGAGCAACACGGCCACTTGGCCGGCTCCGAGCGACAGCAGGCCTATTGAGGGCACTCCCGTCCCTAGCCCGTAACTTGCCACTCGTCTGACAGCGTCTGCGCCCCAGAAGACGGCGAGCACGGCCCCGAGTGCGGCAAAGAACGAAAACCACGCCGTCCCCGTCGTACTGTTCAGGTAGTTGGCGAGGTAAATGCCGACAAGGCCACCAACAACCCCGATAATAAGGAGCTGCCGCGGTGATCTTTCACCTTCAGCCATGTCAGATCCCTCCAGGTAGCATTACGACGATAAGCAGCGCAAATAGCCCACCGACTGCCGATACGACCAGGCTCGCTGCGATAGACTTCGGCAACCGCCTGAACTTCGGATCATGGAATCCTTCGATCGTTCCACCGATGTTGTACGACGCCATCACGCAGTTGAGGAAGAATATCCCAATCGCAAAGGCTGCAGCGAGCGAGACGTAATAAGGGGCCGGATAGCCACCAAACGTCGCGTTGAATCCTGATATCCCCGCGTACGATGCAGCGAGCGCGAAGTACACAAGTGCGCCGCCGACACCGGCGAGGAACGCCCCTATGATGCCGCTGATGAAACTGACCGTCGGTGTTCCGTGACCCTCAGTACCGCGCGATACGTATAAATCCTGACGCCATTTTGTGATGGGGTCGTATTTCACTTTAGCCGATGCGAGCGGCACGCCGGCACCGTAAACGTACATGACGTTCGCGATGAAGGCCAAGATCGAGATCATCAGCGCTGCGCTTACACCTCCCATGACGATGGTATACCCAAAATTCCCGCCACTCGAAGCATAGGCAGAGCCTGCCCCGATGAGCCCCGTGAGACCTGAAGCGGCAGCAAGCATCGTCGTGCCGGTTCCTACGCCCGTTGCCTGCGACATAGCCGCGGGAGCACCACCGACGGGGATAAAGTGAACGCCTGCTCCGATCAGAATCCCGCCGAGTATTATCCATACCCAGTATAAAAGACTAAACATCGTGCATCACTCCTCTACCTCTTCCTTGTACGTTCCGTATCGCTGCCGCGAGTAGCGTTCGAGGTACGTGTTCATAATAACGAAGATCGCGACGATTATCACGCCAGCGAGTGCTGACCACCAGCTCGTCACCACGACTTCCTTCCAGAAGTGCAGGTAAACGACGAGGCCAAATCCCAGCCCTGTCAGTGGTCCTCCGAATTTAGAACAGAACCACGCGCAGTCTATGGAATTCCTGAGGCCAGATTCGGCTTTGCGCACGACGCTGCCCGAATGTGCAGCGTTCACGCCGGAGCCATACGGCCTGTCTTGGTAGTACCGATCGGTTCCAAGGTGGACGTCTCCCACTGCGGAACCTACGCCTCCAAGAGCGATCCCCCAAATAAATGCAAGCACGACAAAGGGGAACGGACTAAAGTGTTGTGCTATTAGCACCCACGACAACAATAAGACGCTAAAATTCGCTACAAAGCCGTGTGCCATCAACACGGGCGTATGCGTTCGCAGGACGTCCAAATAGATTGGCTGCCCAAAGCGCGATTGACTTGCCACTCTGCCCATATAAGACGTCGTGGCGTAAACGCCGTGTATCAACGAGGTAACGAAAGCACCGGCTACAAGAGCGAAGAAGACGCCGATCAGACCGCTGTTACCAGTAACAGACAAGACCGACAAAGCTGTTGACGCTCCGATTGCTGCGTAGAACGGATAAGAAGCTGGTTCACCAGAGATGGCCTTGTTATAAAGCCTGTGCAGATAGCCCATTTGTGGGGCTAGCTGTACTTGCGAATTCGGGTTACTCTGTGAACCGACATCGGATTCGAGATCCTCTGCCACGCCAGCAATCAGGGCCGCAGCGCCAACAAGGGTCA
>Ga0224522_1000280_pt1 | contig 20374 bp, 20 predicted proteins | sample CFST25metaG_FD_182733 | JGI IMG/M metagenome (GOLD analysis project Ga0224522, IMG submission 182733) | Peat soil microbial communities from Stordalen Mire, Sweden - C.F.S.T25 | ecosystem: Environmental > Terrestrial > Soil > Wetlands > Peat | place: Sweden: Norrbotten County, Stordalen Mire...
GTCTTATGCTGCTATTGCATCAGTGATTGATACTGCGGAGTTATCTGGTATTCATGCTTTTGATGCGATTCAATCCCTTTTTGGCTCACCCTCTTTGCCTATCCCCATTCTTGGTGAGTAGATACGAATAAACAATATCTTGCGCTATATTTAAAAGTCTTTATTTAATAATTTCAACTATTTAATCTAAAACTTATTTTTTTAATCTGGGTATAATGATTATACAACAGATGAACATATTTTGAATCATTAAATTTGTCTAAACAAGGGAACTTTTAAGAAGGTGTGACGTCTCTCTAATTGAAACAAATAATTTCCGGAGGATTTTTATGAAAAAAACAAGTCAACTTTTAACAGTCCTGATTGCGGCAGGTTTCCTCTTAGCCGCTTGTGCAACTCAAACCCCTATTGCTGGCGCAGCGGATACGAGCAAAAATAATGCGTCTTCAGGCGCCAGTGCAAGTGATGCAACTAATACCGCTCTTACCCCCGGTACAGCAAATAGTGGATCTGCGGACACCAGTTCGGGTAGTGGAGCCGATATCGTCATCACCCCAGGCATCAAAGGGACTTCGGTGACATTGAACGTGGGGCAAACTTTTGAGATTCAAATCCCCACCATTCCCACACCCAACTACGAGTGGGTACCGCAAAACCTGGATACTGCCATGCTCTCTCAAATCGGCGGCTCTGATTATATTTCCGCTTCTGGGACAGGCAGCACTTCCAACGGCGGTTTCTCGGTGCTTAAATTCAAAGCGCTGACTAAAGGCCAGACCACGATCAGCTTGCTTTACGTGCTGTCTTCGGCTGATAAGAGCGCTCCCTCTCTCAGCGCGCAGTCGATGTCCATCACGGTCAATGTAAATTAACCGCCTTCTGTGTAATTCTAACAGGCTAAATTGGTAAGGAAAAAAACAGGGCTGCTTTGAGCAGCCCTTTGTTATTTCATCCACTTTATCGATCTGGTCTTTACCCGGTTATTTGGACTTTCCATCCGGCGCTTTACCGGAGGCCGCCTGCGGCACCGCAGAATCATCAAAGCCCACACCTTTTGCACTGCTGCTAGCCTGCGCAGCCGGTGCAGTAACAAACAATCTGGCATAATCTACGTACAGCTTATCACCGGCAGTCCCATCCGTATAAAAGGTGAGCCCAACTTGCCCTGAAGGGAATGTGGTCAGTTTGCCATAAGCAAGGCGGACACCGTTCAGGTAAAACTGGGTAAATCCAGTGGTCGAATTATAAGTAACCCTCAGGATATTTTCAGTGGGTGAAATCCCAGTAAAGGAATGCCAATTCACCAGCGCATAGGCTGTTCCGTTGATGTATTCCCAGAGCGAGAATTCACCATCATTGGAATATAAGAATTTGTAACCGTTGGACCAGCTTCCGCTGTCGGTCAATGACGAAGGTGTCCCGTTAAAATAAATCCCGTTGGCACAGGTAGGGCAGCCATTCCGCTTCATCTTGACTTCGTAAGTTAAAATATTGTACGAATCCGCCTGCGCGGAACTCGCGAAGTAACCCGCCTGATCAATCGCCTGAAAATAGCCGCCGCCGACCCCCCAGGTTCCATGGACTGGGTTCCAACCTGAGGAAGTACTGGTAAACGTGGAGTCGAAAGCCATCAATTGATTAAAACTTTTCGCAGCGCTGTAGGCTTTCCATGCCCCACTGATATAAGCCCGCACTTTCCAGGAATAGGTGCCGCTTTTCAACAAGGTTCCAGGGGTGATTGAACAGTCGGTCAAGCTCGACCCACATGAGCTGTTTGGAACGGTGATCGAATAAATCTTCTTTGTCCCCTGATAAAGCACTAAATTATATTGGGTCACACCGTCGATTCGGCTCCAGGTAAAGGTTGGCTTTACAGATTTGATTACGCCTGTCGGAGAAACTGGCGTCGGAATATCTGTTACTGAAAATGCCAATGAGGAGCTGGGTGTTCCCCAGGCTCCGCTGATGTAAGCGCGTACATTCCAGGTATACGCATCATTGGGTAAAACTTCCGATGGCGTACTGGAACAGGTGGTTGTGCTGCATACGCTGGAGGAGGCCGTCTTCGAGTAAACCTGCGTTGTGCCTTTGTAAAGTACAAAATTATACTGCGTGGCTCCGGAGACCGGTGTCCACATATAAGTTGGGGTGCGGTCCGAAATTGTACCGCCAGGTGATTTTGGAGCCAGGGTGAGTGATATCGTAGTAGTCGCATCCCCTGGGTTATCCGCTGCCACTGATGAATTCACCGGCAAAATTTTATCAGCCGGCTGATTCATACCACCAGAAATTTTTTGAACGCTGACATTCATAAAATGACCGCCCAAGCTCGCAAATAGAAAAGCGAAAACTACCATTGAGGTAAGTATGATTATCGATAGAGTTAAATATTTTGATTTCATCATTTTCTCATCCTTTACTCGCTGCTAAGAACGGGTGACTAAAAAGACAGGGTATTTTCGGTCCTTTATAAACAATCTACCTCGTTCAACCAGCCGTCCGAAAAAACCAGAGATAGGGGAATTTTCCAGGGACAATGAAAAATTCATCCATCTTTGATTGTTCGTCATTGCAAGAAACAGGCCAAAAAGCCAGGTTCAGACTCGACCTGGCTTTAATCCCTTTTAAGTTTTACAAATCATTGGACAGAGTATGAGATGGATTAGTTACAACCCGTTTATAACCAATTTCTAGCTGATTTTCAATATATTTTTTTATCCATACCATTTCAGTTCTCTTCAGACATGGGAAAAATATGAAAGGGATCACTTCCCTTGATTCGGATAGCCCATTTCTGCTTATAATTTCGAACCCTCTGCGAAGGTGCACCTCCCGACGCGGACCCTTTCTTCATTATTATTGGTTTGGAAGGTAAAATTTTCTTCTGTCTGCCGTGCCGCCAGGTGGAACCAATCTCCCGGTTTTCCGAGATCGGTATTCCATTAACCGTCAGCACCAGATGGATCAGATTTACTGAATGTTTAACCCGCCTGTATGGATGCAAGCAAGAAATTTCCGGCTTTAGATCACTCGTCTTTCTTCTCCTTATCCTCTTCCTCTTCCTTTTTCACGTCGTTCTTCCCTTCGAGCCCTTCGCGGAACTTGCGGATTCCCTGACCCAATTCGGAACCAACCTTGCTGATTCTGCCGACACCAAATAAAAGCACCACAATCACCAAAACAATGAGTATTTCAGGCCATCCGAAATTCATTTGATTTCTCCTTTTTATCCATTATAGTGTCAGATTCAGCTAAAGCGTATCCCTGATTGCCCTCACACCTGCTGATTCCATGGCGAATAAACTTGCAGCTTTGGTCTTTTACACCAGGCTGACTATGAACCTCTCCAATCATAATCCTTTCTCAGCCGTTCAACACTCCAGGTCAGCACTGTCGCCAAAATCACACGGGTTTCTCGTCTTCTAGCTGCTCCGCTGGAAAAATACATTTCAGACCGGTTGACAAGCAAAACGCCCAGAAATGGGCGTTTTGTTGGTAAGTCAAACATTTCTTGCCTTACATATGCATCGGTTTGCTGTCTGCCGGTTTGTTTAGATATTTTTCAGGTTCCTTGTCAAAGGATTTTTTACAACCCTGTGAGCAGAAATAATAAGTTTTTCCCTGATAATCTGATTTGGCAGCAGCAGTCTTGGAATCGACGTCCATGCCACATACCGGGTCTTTTACCATATTTAATCTCCTTTACCTATGGAGCAAGCCTTGGGAGTGCTTTCCTGCTCCTCTGCAATTGTACAACATTCTCATACCGGATTCCAGAGCTCTTGTACTTAGTTCAACCCCTGTTAAGGATTTTTCGCGTCCCTGGCGGAGAATAATATTCCAATTCGTATTCCACACTGGACTTCAGAAGAGCAAGAGAATTGATTTGTAACACTTATTGCTTTTTTTCTGTTCGCGGAGTAAAATGTAACAGTTGATGCAATTTAACCTGTAAAGATTGGTAATAAAGCACCATTTCATTAACCCTGACGCTGGCGGCTCTTTTCCTGGCGTCTATGGAAAATTTCTATTCGCTTGAGATTTTTTCTATGTAAGTTGAGATTTTAACCTGTCAATTGGAGAAAGCAAGTATGCCTGAAATCGAAGGAAAAGCAGCAGAAAAAGCCCATATACGCGACCTCCCGCGGAATGTCTGGGCAGTTAGCCTCACCAGCTTTTTTATGGATGTTTCCAGCGAAATGGTGGTCAACCTCATCCCCCTTTTCCTGGCCAACGTACTGGGAGTGCAAACCAGCATCATCGGTTTGATCGAAGGAATTGCTGAAGCCACAGCCAGTGTATTAAAGCTCTTTTCCGGCTGGCTTTCCGATAAACTAGGCAGCCGTAAATGGCTGGCCGTGGTCGGGTATGGGCTGTCGGCCGTCTCAAAACCATTCTTCTATATCGCCAGCAGTTGGGAATTGATCGCAGGCGTGCGCTGGGCAGATCGCATTGGCAAAGGCATACGCACTGCCCCGCGCGACGCTTTGGTCGCCGATTCCGTCACTCCCAAAACCCGCGGGCTCGCTTTCGGTTTTCACCGCGCGATGGATACTGCCGGAGCGATGGTCGGCATCAGTATCGCCGCCCTCGCTGTGTGGCTGGCGCAGAAAACCTCCCTTGATCTCACCAAACCCACTTTTCAGACAATCGTCTTACTCAGTCTTTTACCCGCGGTTTTAGCAGTGCTGTCCCTGGCAATTGGCGCTAAAGACGTCACGGTAAATAAACAGCGGGCGCTCCCGCGTTTTTCCATCCGCGCCATGGGCAAACCCTTTACGATTTTCCTGGTCATTGTAAGCATCTTCACGTTAGGTAATTCTTCTGATGCCTTTTTGGTGCTGCGTGCGCAAAACCTGGGCATCACTGTGATCGGCATCTTGTTGATGCTGGTCATGTTCAACCTGATCTACGCATTAATCTCCACCCCAGCCGGCTCTCTTTCTGACCGGGTTGGACGGCGCCGGCTGATCATCGGCGGCTGGTTGGTGTATGCCGCCATTTATTTGGGATTTGCCTTTGCACAAACGGGCTGGCAGGTGTGGGTATTATATGTAGTCTACGGGCTTTATTATGGTATGGCCTTTGGAACAGCCAATGCACTGGTGGCTGACCTCGTTCCTGAGAATCTACGCGGCACTGCCTATGGTACTTATAATGCGGTCATCGGTGTTCTGGCTTTTCCGGCTTCATTTATCGCCGGTATCCTCTGGCAGGGAATCGGTTCCTGGAGTGGGTTCGGTCCCTCTGCTCCGTTCTACTTTGGCGGTGGACTGGCTTTGATCGCGGCTCTATTGATGGTCTTCTGGATGCCAAAAACCCAGCTAAGCTAAAAACTTATTTTAAATAAAAGAAAGCGCTGCAGATTCGTCAAATCCAGCAAAAAAAGTCGTCTTCCCAGCCCTATTGACGTCTGGTATAATCAGGGCTAATGACTAGTCCTGTCTGCGGCGCTGCTGCGGGCACGGAGACTTGCAAAAATCTATTTAGGAGCAATTGTCATGGCATTGACAAAGGAAGACAAGACAAAACTGATCACCACTTACCACCTTCACGATACGGATACGGGTTCGGCCGATGTGCAAATAGCCATCCTTACCACCCGCATCAACCAGCTAACCGAGCACCTGCGCGCCCATAAGCACGATAATGCTTCACGCCGCGGTCTGCTGATAATGGTTGGTACACGCCGCAAATTGCTGGCTTACCTGCGCCGTTCCGATTTTGCACGGTTCACAGCAATCACTGAAAAACTCAACATCCGCACACGGTAATGGAATGAATCAGGCGAGTAGATGGTAAACAGATTCCATCTACTCGTTTTTTATCACCCGCCTTGCGGGAAGGTATCCGCCGGTTGGGTATTGAAATATAGTGAGGACTTGTGCAGTCCTCGATATTTTTCAGTCCCTGACCAGGCGGAAATGTAACAAGGGAGAATAATTGAATGAAACCCGAAAGTAAGAAATATATTGCCACAGTTGGTGGTCGACCGGTCACGTTTGAAACCGGAAAATTGGCCGCTCAAGCTGGTGGCGCAGTTACCGTCCAAATTGGTGATTCGGTTGTATTTGCCGCCGCCACCATGGGAGACGAACCCAAAATGGGTCAGGATTTCTTCCCGTTGACTGTCGAGTATGAAGAAAAGATGTATGCTGGTGGAAAAATCCCCGGTTCTTTCTTCCGCCGTGAAGGTCGTCCAGGTATGGATGCTGTGCTGGTTTCGCGTCTCACCGACCGGCCCTTGCGCCCCCTATTTAACAAAGATATCCGCAACGAAGTTCAGGTAATCATGTTCTCGCTCTCCGCTGATTGGGAGAATCCGCTGGATGTGTTGGCCATCAATGCTGCTTCTGCTGCTTTGATGATTTCTGACATCCCCTGGGATGGCCCGGTGGGAGCTGTGCGTGTCGCTCGTGTTAACGGCGAGCTCATTGCCGACCCGACTTACGCCCAAATTGATGCCTCTGATCTCGACCTTCGCATCGCCGGTACCAAAGACGCCATCTTGATGGTCGAATGCGGTTCCAACGAAGTGGATGAAGAGACCATGGTTGCGGCATTACTTTTCGGCCATGAAGCCATTAAACCTCTCGTAACCGTTCAGGAACAAATGGCTGCTGAGATTGGTAAACCCAAACGCGAAGTCACCTTCTTCTCGCTGGATGAAAACCTGGTGGAACGGGTTTATCAACGTACCATTGCCGAGATGAATGAAGCCCTCGAAACGCTGCACGGCAAACATGAGTTAATGGCTGCTATCGACGCCCTGCGCAACGACGTAGTCACAGAAATGACCGACTCGGAAGATCTCGAAATGGTCGCCAAGACCAAGGAAGCCTTCGAAGAAGCCTACAAACGTGTCGTTCGTGCCCGCATCCTTGATCAGCACAAACGTCCCGACGGTCGTGAGATTGCCGAGATTCGCCCCATTTGGTGCGAGGTCGGCGTCAGTCCTCGTGCTCACGGATCAGGATTATTCACCCGTGGTGAGACTCAGGTCTTGACAATGGCTACACTGGGAACTCCCAAAGAAGCTCAGGAAATCGACAGCCTCAGCCCGATGGATTCCAAACGCTACATGCATCATTACAACTTTCCGCCGTATTCCACCGGCGAAGTCAAACGCTTCGGCGGTCAATCCCGCCGCGAGATCGGTCACGGCGCTCTGGCCGAACGTGCCTTGCTGCCGGTGATCCCTTCCGAAAAGGAATTCCCCTACACTTTACGTTTGGTCTCAGAAGTGCTAGCCTCCAACGGTTCTTCCTCCATGGCCTCGGTTTGCGGTTCCACCCTGGCGCTTATGGATACCGGAGTCCCCATCAAAGCACCGGTCGCCGGTGTAGCTATGGGCCTGATCAAGGAAGGCGATAATTACGTCGTCCTCACCGACATTCAGGGCGCTGAAGATCACCTCGGCGATATGGATTTCAAAGTCGCTGGAACCACCCAGGGCATCACTGCCCTGCAAATGGATATCAAAATCAAAGGCATTACGCCTGAAATTATGCGCCAGGCTTTGAGCCAGGCTCACGAAGCCCGCCTGTTCATTTTGAATAAAATGCTGGAAGTCATTCCAGTTCCACGGCCAGAGCTGAAGAGCTTCGTGCCGCGTGTCACCATCGTCCAGGTCCCCATTGATAAAATTGGTGCCATCATCGGACCTGGCGGCAAGAATATCCGCGCCTTACAGGAAGAGACTGGCACCAAGATTGATATCGACGACGACGGCACAGTTTATATCGCCGCCACCGACAGCAAAGCCGAAGCCATCGCCCGCGAACGTATCGAGAGCTTGACCGAAACTGCACAGGTCGGACGCATCTATACCGGTAAAGTGGTGCGTGTGGCCGATTTTGGCGCTTTCGTACAGATCCTCCCCGGATTAGACGGCATGGTACACATCTCCCAACTGGACAGTGAACGCGTCGAGAAGGTGGAAGATGTTGTCCACATGGGTGACGAGCTGACCGTCATGGTCACCGCCATCGATGAGAACGGCAAGATTCGCCTGTCCCGCCAGGCTGTGCTCGAAGGCTGGACGGTGGAAGAAGCCCAGGAACATGACAAGGGCGGCAAGAGCGGCGGCGGTCGTCCGCGCAGCGGCGGAGATCACCGTCCCGGCGGAGATCGACGTGGCAGCAGCGACCATCGCTCAAGCGGTGGTGAACACCGCGGCGGCGGCTTCAATCGCGGCAATGATCGCGGCGGAGAGAATCACAATCCGCAAAGCTAATAACGATTAAAGGACTGCTCTGAAAATCAGAGCAGCCCTTTTTATTTTCTCATTTCAACTGTCATTGCGAGCGCAGCGAAGCAATCTCTTTTCCTGACACCTACAGAATAGCCCCGTAAAAAGAGTAAAAACTAAAACTCCTTGATAGATAGAGAATCTACAGATTTCACAGCCGAGATTGCTTACCGATGGAACTGGCACAGGTCGCCCTGCAAAGAACGCAGGTCTCGCAATGACAAATGATCGCTTTTTATCTTCGGTGAGCAGCAACTCCTTGACTATAGAATATTAGTTCTATATAATAAAGAAGGAAAGGAAATAGCCAATGAACTTTTCTTCTATCGTTCCTTCAGAACAAGTAGCACTGGGGTTGACCGAAAAGGACCCTCTGACATTAATCATCGCCCCGCACGCCGGGATGCCGCTGATGGTTGAATTGGCTGCGCGCCTGGCACTCAACGGCACTGTCCGCGTACTGGACGGCGGTAACCGCTTCAATATTTATCCGGTGGCACAGGCCGTACGCCGGATCACTCCCCGCCTTGAAGAAACACTGGCTCATATTTCGCTCGCCCGCGCCTTCACCTGCTATCAAATGCTCACCTTGCTGGAAGAGACTCCCGCGCTGCCTACCCCTACCCTGGTGCTCGACTTGATGAGCACCTTTCTTGACGAAAATGTGGCCCTGCCAGAAAGCCTCCGGCTCTTTAAGTTGGGAATCGCCCAGCTTGAACGGCTTAGCCAGGCTGCCCCACTGGTCGTGAGCGTCAAGCTGCCCATCGCTCTGGTGGCTGACCGCATGCCGCTGCTCGACCTGCTGCAGCAGGCGTCTACCCGCGTGATTCACCTCGAAGCACCGCGTACCCGGCCAGCCGAGACGTTACCCCTCTTCGGTTAAACAGCAGAAAATTTCATTAACAGTAGCTAATTCAGGAGAACAACTTATGGGCCGGACTTTACCGTCAATCACTACCGAGTTTGAGCAAGAGCAAGCCTCTTTTGCCCGCTTCCGGCGCGCGCTGCGCCGATCTGACCAGCTTGCTCTGGATGACCTTTTTGCCTCCGCACGCAATCATCTGGCAGCGGCGGCTTACGCTGCCAACGCATTGCCGATGGAAACTTTTCTTTTAGCCATGCTGCTCGAAGAACATAAAGAAGTAATGCGTTTGCGCACGCTGGTCGAGCAGGTGACCGGAAAAAATGAATGAATGCCGGGGCTGGCTGCTGGACTTGTATGCCGACGAAAAGGACGGAGTGGTCCTCTGGTTCATTGGCAAAAAAGGGGAACGCCTGCGCCTGCATCAGCCGTTTGCGGTTATTTTCTCTCTCGCCGGGCCGCCTAAAAGCCTGCGCGCAGCCTGGCGTTGGCTGCGGGAACAGCCCGAAAATCCAGAGCTGGGCCGCAGCGAAGGTCACGACCTTTTTCTGGCAGAACCGGTGACACTGCTGACGGTAAAGGTTGCCAGCGCAGCCGCTCAACCGGCCCTCTTCAAGCGCTGTGCTCAGGTATTTCCTGATCTGGTATATTATGATGCCGATGTACAACTCTGCCTGCGCCACGCAGTCGCATACGGCACATTCCCGCTGGCTGATTGCTCCGTCGCCTATGACGACAATAATCTCATCCATGAGCTGCATGTACTTGATTCCCCCTGGAAGGTTGACCCGGAATCCGCGCCATTAAGGTGCATGACCATCGAGCCGGATTGCGACCCGCAGCACAACACTCCGTCAACCATACAGGTAACCTACAATAAAAATAAGTGGGACTTCCCGGTTAATCCCGTCAAACCCTTGCTGATCGATATTGGCGCGGTCCTTCGGCATTACGACCCGGATATCTTGATCACCAATTGGGGCGACACCTGGCTTTTCCCCATGCTGCTGAGTGAAAGTGAACGATCAGGCATCCCCATTCCCCTTAATCGCGATTCCAGGCAGGGAATTCTATACCACCACGAAAAATCTTACTTCAGCTATGGCCAGATTGTCTACAAAGGCCAGCAGATACACCTCTATGGCCGCTGCCATATTGATCGAAAAAATTCTTTTTTGTTCAAAGACGGGGACCTCGAAGGTGTGCTCGAGAGTTCTCGTGTCACCGCTCTGCCAATCCAGACCAGCGCGCGTACATCGCCGGGCACCGGCATCTCTTCCATGCAGATGGTTACGGCCATGCGCAACCAGATTTTGGTACCCTGGCACAAACAGCAAGTGGAAAGGCAAAAATCAGCACTCGATCTTCTCCACACCGATCAGGGCGGCCTGGTCTACCAGCCGATCATCGGCGTCCACACGGATGTAGCTGAGATCGATTTCATCTCCATGTATCCGAGTGTGATGGTGCGCTGCAACATCTCCCCTGAAATTCCTCCGCCGACCTTTCTTGGTTCAAATGAAGAACCCGGCCTTATCCCTCTGACATTGAAACCGCTGCTTGACAAACGGGTGGCGATCAAACTGGCGTTGGGCAAAATGCATTCGTGGGACCCACGTCACAAAAGATATAAAGCGGCTTCTGCCGCCTACAAATGGCTTCTCGTGACCTGTTTTGGCTATTTGGGTTATAAAAATGCCCGCTTTGGTAGGATCGAATCTCACGAGGCGGTGACCACGTGGGGGCGCGAAGCTCTGCTGTTGGCTAAGGAAGCCGCCGAAGATATGGGGTTCACTGTGCTGCATATGTATGTGGACGGCCTGTGGGTAAAAAAAGAGGGGATAGACCGCCCCGAGCAGATCACTCCGCTGCTGGATGAAATTTCAAAGCGCACCGGACTTTCGATTGCGCTGGACGGTATCTATCGCTGGGTGACTTTTTTGTCCTCGCGTATGAACACAAAAGTACCAGTGCCCAACCGCTATTTTGGCTTTTATCAGGATGGATCTTTCAAGATGCGCGGCATCGACGCCCGCCGCCACGATATGCCTGCCTTTATCGTCGATACCCAGATGGGCATGTTCAATATCCTCGGACGAGCCGAGACCGCGGCACAAATTCAAGCGCTGATCCCGCAAGCCCTGGACTTGCTGCGCGGACGCCTGAACGACCTGCACGCCGGGCGCATCCCGCTCGACCAGCTGGTTATGGGGCAGCACCTCAGCCGCGAGCTGGCTGCCTACAAGACCCCTTCCCCTGCCGCCCGCGCCCTGATGCAGCTCCAGGCTGCCGGTAAAGACAAGCACCCCGGTCAGCGTGTACGCTTTCTTTACATTCGCAGCGGCGAAGGCGTCTTTGCCTGGGATTTGCCCCAGAAACCCGACCCGCTCACGATTGACGTGGCCTATTACCGCAAATTGCTCATCCGCGCCGCCGGTACCCTCTTGCAGCCCTTTGGTTGGAACGATGGCCGCATCAAAGAGTGGCTCAGCGGCAGCTTGAACACGGAATTCGCCAGTTACAGACAGGAGGGATTAACAGCACAAGGGCGTAATATGCACAAGCTGGTTTCACCTACCCATTTTCCCACAGCTTGATTGTAAAAGTAAAGAGCCCATGGCATCAGACTTGACCGGGTCTTGTCTTTCTATTTTCTTGAAGTCGGCAGTTGCGGCATGTGCGGTCCTTCTTTGCCGAGCAGTTCTGACAGGGCAGCACGCATGGCGGTGCGGTCATCCCACGGATATTCGACCTCGCCAAAGCACATGGACTGTTCGTGACCTTTGCCAAATACCGCCGCCAGATCATCAGGTCCGGCCATGCGCAGCGCGAGCCGGATGGCTTCACCGCGGTCGGGCTCGCGGAACATCGTCTGCCCCTCCACGGCTCCGGCGCTGAGGGCGGCTCCGGCCATCTCGGCCAGAATGTCATCCAGCGACTCGGTGCGCGGATCTTCGGCTGTGAGAATGGTGATGTCGGCCAGGCGGGCGGATGTTTCGCCCATCATGCGTCGTTTCTCGCGGTCGCGCAGCCCGGCTGAACCAAATACAGCGATCAACCGTCCTTTGCTCATCACCCGCAGTGTATGCAGAGCTACCGTCAGCGCATTCGGCGTGTGCGCGAAGTCGACGATGGCCGTAAACAACTGTCCACATTCGATGCGCTCCATGCGCCCGGGAACTATCGGCAGGCTGGCGATGGCTTCCGCTGCCAGCAGCGGATCAATTCCCAGACCGCACACGGTAGCGCCAAAAGCCGCCAGGCAGTTTGACACATTGTACTCACCCGGAATCGGGCAGTGCACAGGCACAGAGAACCCCTGCCCCTGGATGATGAAATCGATGGCATCCGCCGCAGGTTGAATTGCCGCGGCATTTAGCGTACCTTTGCAGTTGATACTGTAGCTGGTCGCAGCGCCGGATATTTTCTGCTGCAGCACAGGATAAGAAGCATCATCCGCGTTCAAAACGCTGTAGCGCGGGTTGCCTTGCGGCTTTGTATGCGTCTGTGCCAGACTCTCAAAAAGCATAGCTTTGGCTGCCAGATAACTCTCAAAGGAACCGTGATAATCGAGATGTTCATGAGTTACATTGGTAATTACTGCCACGTCGTACTCGCACCCGGTGACCCTGTGCTGCGCCAACCCATGCGAGGTGGTTTCCAGCACCACGTGGGTCATCCCCGCATCCACCATCTTTGCCAGATAGCGTTGTACATCCGGCGATTCCGGCGTGGTGACGTGAAAACCGGTGTCAATGATTTCATTCCCGATCATGGCATTCACTGTCGTGATCAGTCCAGTGGCAATGCCCGCCCGTTTGAGAATCTGGTAAATGATATTGGATGTGGTGGTTTTTCCGTCCGTACCGGTCACGCCGATGACGGTCAATTTGCGGCCGGGATACCCGTAAAAAGCAGCCGCCACATAAGCCATCGTTTTGCGGGCGTCTTCCACCCGTAAATAAGGCACGGATAAACCTTCAATCGGTTGAGTCCCCAGCACGGCTGCCGCGCCTTGCTGAATGGCGTTGCCGATATAGTGGTGGCCGTCGGTATTGCCCCCGCTCAGGCACACAAAAACCTGGCCCGGTTTCACCTGACGAGAATCCAGCGCGATACCGGTGATAACGACACCGGCAACCTCCCCATTCATCTGGCAGGGAGTGGGTAAATCCTGAATCAGTTTACTCAATTGGCATTCAGTGTTCATCTGTATGTCTCACCTGTTTTGGAAAATGGTTTTGAAATATTGATCATTCGATCTTCATTATTTTTTCTTAGGAGAAAGTTTCTGCCGGTTCTTCGACGAGACAAACCAAAGCAACAGACCTGCCATGAATACGACTGCTGCGCCAATCCGCGCTATCAGAGGAGAAATGCCCCAATAGTCATTGGCAGAAAAGCTGAACTCCTTGCCGTACAGCGCATAATTGTCCCTGGTAGCATCGGTCTGATAAAGCCACAGGATACCTGGAGTGAGACCAACGGTATAAGCTTTTACCTGCCAGGTAAATAAGGTGGAATCACCTTCGTCCAGGCTGCGTTTAACTATCCCTGAGGGTGACACTTCCACATTGCCCATCTCCAGCCGCGCACCGAGATGCAGCAAAGCCGCCGCGTTCGAACTTGTCTGTGTAGTTACTTTCAATGAAAAGCTGGTATTATCCCCCGCCCAACCACGGTCCGGAATTCTGGCCGTCAACTGCGCCTGTGTTCCATCTGCCAGACTGAGGGTCTCGGTTACCACTTGTGCATGAGGAAAAAGAAAAGAATAAATGCCAAAAAGCAAACCAATTGCAGCCAAACTGAGCCCAATCCATTGATTCCAGCGCATGACCTGCATTATACCGTTAACCAATAACCGGCGCTTACGCGCCGGTTATGAGAGAAGAATAATTCCTAGAGTTCGATACTGAAATCGGCATGATTGCCGTCTTCCCCGCCGAAATCGATGTGCGTTCGGCTGCCCTTTTCGCCATCGATATCAATTACAAAAGGTTCGTCTGGCCCCATGGCTTTTTCCATCTCATCAATGATTTCCTCTATGTGCCTGGCCTGAACCTTTTCAGGCATATATGTGCCAAAAGTGTGGAAGATCCAGCGGGCAAATCGCAGCGGCAGTGGCGCCCAGATAGAAAAGTCCTTATCCCCTTGCTCGGCATGTGAACAGATTCGTACCGCTACCCAACGGCTGTCGATAATCTGCCAGCCTAGATAGACAATCAGGCATGAGACCAGCATAAAGAACAGCGCAAACCAAAAACCCACTCCCAGACCTGAGCGAGCATAGCTGCTGTACAGCCAGAAACCGGACAGGGCCATGAATGCCACGCCTAGCCATAGAAAGATTCCCCAAGCAGCGCGCCACCCTGCTGGCACAGACTGCGGTTCTGCGGAGGTTGCCTTGGCTGAAATGGTTTCATTCGTTGTACCTGCGGCTCGCGGGGCTGCGGTTTCCTGCCCGTTGGATTGAACCGGCAGCGGCTGTTTTTGCGCCGCACCGCTTTCCAAAATTTCCAACAGGTGCGCCCCTTCTTCGATACTGAGCGTGCCCTGTTCTACACCGCGTAAAATCTCGAGTTTACTTTCTTCCAGTGTCATGGTTACCCTTCCAACGCTTGTAAAAGTTTTTCGGCTTCTTCAACCGAGATCTTCTTATCCTGCAGCATTTTGAGCACTAGCATGCGCTCTTCATCTGACGCGGCCTTTTTCTCCCTGGCAGCCGGAGCTCCTTTTTCGGGTTCGAACCCAAATCCGTAGACTTTGCCGTCGTGACCAGGAATGTCGGACCGGGCGAAACCCTCCATTTTATCCGCTGCCTGGCGCATGGCACTGCTGGCTTCCCAGCCGGCATGGCGCAACTGATGATTGACACCTTTCATGCTGCGGCGGATTTTTTCTTCAATTTCTCGGCCAAAATCCCGCCAGGTATCGCCTAAATCGTCGAACACAAATGAAAACTCATTCATCGCTTCTTTCCCTTCCTTAATGGTCAAATCTCCGCCTGCATTCAACTCCACGGTAGCACCGCCTTCGCCAAGGGGCAAAGAATAACTCTCTTCTTCCACATCCAGATGCTGACCGCAGGCATGCACGGAGATCTCTCCGGATGCGCTGTTGAGCACCAATTCTGCCGCTGTATTTTCCGCTACGGCTACATCGATATCCCCGCCGGCGCGGACTTTGGTACCACCAATCTGCGGATTGGCGAATTGCAGGTGAACATCGCCGCCCGTGGTGAGCTGTACCTTGCCTTGTACGCCTGAAAGCTCAGCATCGCCGCCCACCCCATAAACCGAAATGTCGGTGAGTTTAAAACCGTCCAGATCGCCGCCCACGCGTTTGATATCAATTGGGCCGCTGATTTCCTTGAAAACGCAATCTCCACCGATAGAATCCACGGATATACCGCTCAGACCCTGAAAATGCAGGTCGCCGCCCACTTTTTGCACTTCTACTTTACCGCTCATGCCCAAAATACTGGCATCCCCGCTGACGCGTTCCAACACCAGGTTGACCGTAGCTGGGATCTTCAACTTGGTATCCGAGTTGGCGTGCAAAAATATCACCCCATTCTCATCCTTCATGCGGAAAGAATCACCATCGTCAACGGTAGCGATTAATTGCGGCTGGTCGCCGCCCTCAATAAACAGGTCATCACTGGTTCTAACCACCAATTTGGCATCACTTTTCATAGGTACGATCGTTTGCTTCATCTTTACCATCCTCAATTTTGATATTCGAACTCTGTTACCAGAGGCTTTATTAATTTTATTACAGCTATAATAACAAATATTGAGGTGATTGTCAATATATATTCAATATTATTTAACTATACATTGATTTTCTGATAATCGCTTCTTTGCTGGATTTCTTCCATCTACACAGCTTCTCGGCGGTATAATTAAGCAGCTATATCCAATTTACTGTAAAGGAAACCTTATGAAGCAAAAAAATTTCTTCCTCGCAACCGTAATTGCACTGATTACGCTCTTAACCATGGTCGGCTGTGCCCAATCTGCGCCAGTTTATGCCCAGGGCACCGAAAAAGACAATGCTGTGGCTGCTGCCGCTCCCCTGACGCAAGATATGTTGGACGGAATCCAGAAAAATGATTTCGCTCTGTTTTCCAAAGATTTCGACGCGTCCATGGTCAAAGCCATGACTCAGGATGGGTTCAATTCGATTGTGAAGCAATTTGCCCCCTACGGCGACTTCAAGAGCAGCGAGATTGTGAACGTCCAGATTGTCAGCACGTATTACCGCGTCAACTACAAGCTGACTTATACCAACAAAGTATTCACCATGGGTGTGGTCATTCCCATCAATGGCACTCCCGCGGTATCAGGTCTCTGGTTTAATTAAGACATCTACACCGCATTTATCCTGGAAAAGGAATACCTTTGAAGCGGAAAATTTACTTCCTGATTCCATTGGCTGCCCTGCTCGCTTTTTTGAGTCTCACGGCTTGTACAAGCGCACCTGTTTATGCGGCAGGGACTGAAAAAGACCAGGCGGTGGCAGCGGTAACTCCATTCACCCAAGATATCTTGAATGGTCTGCAGAAAAATGATTATGGCCTGTTCAGCAAAGACTTCAATCCCAACATGGTCAAGAACTTTCCACAGGATAGTTTCACCAAAATGGTGAGTTATTTTGCTGATTATGGAGCCTTTGTTAGCAGTGAACTGACCAGTGTGCAAATCGTTGACCCCTATTATCAGGTTAATTACAAAGTGACGTTCGCTAAAAAAGTGCTGACAATGGGTGTGCTGATCCCCAAAACCGGCACGGCTGTGGTCTCTGGTTTGTGGTTCGAATAGACCCGGCCTGGAAAAAGCAAAAGACAGCACCCTATTCAACAGCGGGCGCTGTCTTTATTTATGGAATATGTCAGCCAATCAAGCGGAAACTGGATCGCAGGCTTTGCAGTGCTCTAAAACCCACTGCATTAGTTCTTTGTTCCCGTTGATATAGCACTGACTGTTCACCTCAAAAATCAGCACCTGATCGTGTTGATCGACGAAAGGCCAAATCCCGTCGAAAAACTCTCGGGGCGGATCTGCGGATTGCAGCAGTATCATTGAGTCCGAAACTTTGATGTTCGGATAACTGTGCAGCATACCTTCAAACGTGGAATAATCTTGGTTCGGACTTTTGAGTTCATATTGGATCAGCAGTACAGGCATTTTCTTCTCCCTTCTTGTTACGCGAAAAGACGACTTTACCTACGTCATTCAACAGTGAACAGTCGAGAAAAGTATCAACAAAATCTAGAACGGTTTTTCCAGAAGATCACCAGAGCAAAATCAGCTGGAGTTCTCTCTCTTCATTATATCCATTTCAGCCAGCAGAAATTCATTTTTTTCGATGTCAAATGTGGAGATTTCAACAGGGAAAATAATAAGATGCTCAACCAAACATTTTAGAGGATTGGCAATCCTCACAGTTTTATTGTGTTGCCCGGCTATTCCCGCTGACTCAAAATCTGCTACACTGATGTATACTTTACTGCGAAAAGGCATTGATGAATATCAGACGCGCGCTATTACTTGGGCTCATTATCGTTTCTGCGGGCTGGATCACTGGCTGCAGCATCCATACTTCATCCGCCAAAGCAAACGATATCGGTGTAACTCTTCCCAGTCAGACCTCCACTGAAGTCTTCCCCACTTTCACTCCTGCATCAACCAGTACTCCCGCGGCAGCGGTAACACCTGATGCTCCCAATCCAACACCAACTCAAATTAGTTTTACGTCGGGGATTTCCGCTGCAGAAGCGTCCTTTCTGGCTAATCATGAGATCACGCAAGGGGATAAGCACAAAAATATCCTCATGATCACTTATGACGACGGCGGCGCTCCGCGCGACATTGAAAGCTTGATGGATGCCGCAGACCTATATCAAGGCAAAATTACTTTTTTTGTCACAGGTGTCTGGTTGACGAAACACCCTGATGCCGCTAAAGAGATCGTCCAGCGCGGTGACCTGGTGGAATGCCACGGTTGGGACCACACCCTGATGAGCACGATGGATGAAACCGATTTCAGGAAACAGATCGTGGATTTTTTGACCGCCGCCAACCAAATTCTGCCCGGCTATCAAGTCAAATATATTCGTTTCCCCTATGGGTCGCGCACGCAAAAAGACCGCGACATTGCCGCTGAATATGGGCTGCAAAGCGTGATGTGGAATGCAGAAATTCGCCCCGATGAAAAGAGCCTGGCTGACCTGGAGAGCCGGATCAAATGGGGAACCGTATTACTGGCTCATTCGACCCGGCCCCTGGATGTCAATTGGGCTTACAACTTCTTCAAAACCTTGCATGAAAAGGGATATGAATTCCTGACTCTGGATGACGGCAGAAACTCCGCTGATGTCTGGAATGGAAATTAGCTTCTGCCCGCGCGCGGCTCAAGATCTCCGAAATAAACCAATCCAATTCGAGTTTTTCCTTGCTCAACCCGTCTTCCGTTGACCTAGACGTGCGCTTTTCGCAGCCACAGCGCCAGCAAAACAGCTCCCAGGGGCAGTACAACCGCACCGCAGAAAGGCAGCTTCGGTTTGGCTGCTGCCTGTGTCGCGGCAGGAGGTTGAGTCGCGGTTGGAACCGGTTTTGACACGGCAGTCTGAACAGCCGTGATCGTCTCAGGCGGTGTCGGCGTCGCGTCTATAAGCGGCAGCACGACCGCCTCAGGCGCAGTTGGGGTCACAGTCAGCCACGGAAAGTTATACCCTGCGCCATTGGAGATCATCCCTTCCGGGAAAAACGCGGTGAGCATGTTGGCAATTTGGTTGACGGTATCGTCGCCTGGAGCCAGCTTAAGCGCCAACCTGATCTCGCTGAGCGCGTGCACGGCATCGGCAGTCGTATCCAGTTGTTCCTGGTTCCCATAATAGGCATAGAATCCCAACAGGTCGGCATACCCGGCATGCCAGAGCGGATCTTTGGGCTTGAGAGTCACCGCTTTGTCATAAGCCTGCTGGCTGAGCGCGTACAGGTTCTGCGCCCCAAAATCGGTCGCGATATGGTAAGTGCGGAAACCGCGCCCTTTGGAGGATTCGAGTAGCTGCTTATACTGTTTGCCCAGCATGCCCCAGGCTTCGCCGTCGTTGGGGTTTTGCGCCACCGCTGCCTGGTCATCGAGCACAGTCTCCCACACCGAGGGTTGGACCAGTTCTATCTTAAAGTTATCTTTAGCAGTGGGTTCCAGATTGGTGAACGACCAGTGCATCTCGTTGCCTGAGATCGTTCCTCCCCCGGTGGTGATGCCGTAATCCGCCACGGAATTTCTGACGATATTCTGCTCATTGACAGGGTAAGGCAGGCGCACGGTCATTTCCGCGCTGCCGATGGAATCCTTCCAGCCCGCGCCCGTGGAGAAGATATAGTAGAACCACACATCCGGGGTAGAGCCCGAAGCTTCGAGGGTATAGGTCACTTTGATTTTGGTGTCCTGCCCGGCCGGGAAGGTGACCGTGAAGGCCGCCCAAGGCACGGTGTCGTCAAAGCCGAAGGGGTCGCTGCCGGTGGTACGCCAGGTATCGACCGTGTTTCCATTCACGCTGACCTGAAAATCGCTGATTTCGGGATAATTTTGCCAGCCATCGTTACCGCTGATGGGGAAGCGCACGTCCATGGTTTCATCCTGGCTGCCCAAGTTGTGCATGGTGAAATCGGCTGTGACCAGCGCTTGACCCATGCTCTTCGCTGGCGCTTTGGCTTGCACGTCAATGAGCACGCTCTCTGACTGCATGCGCACCTGCGTGGTTTCACTGCCCGGGCCAGGGTTCGCGCCAGGCGGCTGCTCCGGCGGCGCCACGTCCGCGTGGACAGGGGCAGTCACGGCCAGCAGCAAGAAGAACACCAGTACGATTGACAGGCGTTTCATAGTTTTCCTCTCGGTACGATTTTATTAATTATAGCGAGTTATTCGGGGGTTTAATCAAAACAAAAATCACCGTGTAAATGGCGATTTACGTCAGGGCGAAAGGAGGTGTTTATATTCCGCAGAAATACCTGTCCCCTATTGAGGGGAAACCTTTGATCTCTCCAACAAGCAAAAATATCCGCATCAAAACACAAAACTAACCTTTTCTACCATTGAAACCTCAAAACTGAATCTTAGCCTTACACCGAGTTGGTGTAACATTCTTTCTGTAAATTGATGAACCTTAACAAAAGTGGTGAGTCAGAAGTATCCTAAATAGGTTACCACACCAGAAATAGGAGACTGAAATGACTCACCAAGAAGATTAT
>Ga0224522_1000281_pt1 | contig 20217 bp, 16 predicted proteins | sample CFST25metaG_FD_182733 | JGI IMG/M metagenome (GOLD analysis project Ga0224522, IMG submission 182733) | Peat soil microbial communities from Stordalen Mire, Sweden - C.F.S.T25 | ecosystem: Environmental > Terrestrial > Soil > Wetlands > Peat | place: Sweden: Norrbotten County, Stordalen Mire...
CCAGAAATGCTGCATCACTTCATCCGACAGTATGCAGCTCTTACTCAGCAAGGCCGCATCCGGAATGACCCTTTTTACGATCCTTATTTTGGCGATCAGGTTTTCCGGAAGATTTTGCCCGCCTGCCACATGCAGGATGAACCGTTGGGTCTGCGAACCCGGGGTCACGGAAGGTAAACGCGAATAGACCGTTCCTTTCAGATCTCTTCCGTCCTGCAGGATCACATCGCAGAACGAAGAGGGTTTAATGAAAAGCGAGGATTCATAAGGTGCGTCAAGGATGAATACAAAACTGGAAGGAACCGCAATGGTGGCCAGCTGTTCCCCCTCCTGGATATAATCTCCCCGGGGACGATCCACCGTGAGGACCATTCCGGAGATGGTGGCCTTAAGGGTGATCAGTCCTGAAATTGAATAAGGATTCAGGGAGTCCCCCTTCAATACCGAGGATTCACGGGTCCTTATCTTATAAATGACCTGGTTCCTGCTGACATTTTCTCCCGGGCTCACGAAAATTTCTTCAATATAACCTGCAACGGGCGATTTGATCATCGATTTTGTGAGAAAGGCCGATGTGGCATTCAGGTCTATGGATTCCGCAAGGTTGGCAGTATGGATGGACTCCACTGTAACCGTAACCCTTTCGCTGACGATCTTCTCACCGCCTTCTTCATGGCTGTGGCATCCTGTGATCAAGGCAGGAAGGAACAAGAATGCTGCTATGAAAGATCTGATGTTCTTCATACTTCCCCGGGATTATCATGGTTCATCATGCTGACTGTTTTTACTGGTTCCAGAAGTTGATCTCGTTTTGGATCTGGAGCAATCTTACTTCATATTGATTCAGGCTTCTGTGTATTGAAAGATAATTTTTGATGGCGTTCAGGTAATCCGTTATGGATGCGGCACCCATGCGGACAAGATCTTTTTCTTCCCGTATGAGCAACCCGGCATTTTTTTCCTGCAACTCCAGGCCGGGCAATTGCTCTTTTGTCATTTTCAGCTCATCCAGCAGCTGGCGCTTGTGATTGTCGTATTCCTGCGCGAAAGCAGCGGCATAGTTCTTCCGTGATTCCTCTTCCATATTCAGTTGCAGATATTTTAATTTCCGCTGGTTCCCGTCATAGACAGGCAGGGTGAAGTTCAATCCAAAACTGAGACCGAAATTCTGGTAGATCACCCTTGGGTCATTGTTGATCAGCCCTGCATCCGAGAACCAGCTCAGGGTAGGTTTATAATTCCGGTCGACCAGGGATTGCTCATTCTTAATCCGCAGGCTGTCGACCCGGAAGCGTTGAAAAAATGGCGAAAGTTCAGATTTCGGAGCAGGCATTTCCCCGAGGACAGGCCGGACCATTGTCACTTTCGCAGTATCCCGGATCCCGCAGAGAATGTTAAGATCTGAAAGTTGTTTCTGAAGTTGGATTTCCTGTCCCTGTATGGATAACTCCTGGCCCATGATATCGATCCCGAATGAAAGATAATCGGTTTGTTTATAGATGCCCTGTTCGGCCAGGTCCTTCAGCATCTTTCCCTCTTCCTTTGAAAAGGCAAGCTGTTCCTTGTCGAAAGCGATCTCCGAAGCGGTCGACCAGGCATCGAGGTAAGCTGCGATGATGTTTTTTTTCAGTTCCATCGCGGTCAGACGACCGGCAGCAGAAATGGATTGATTTTGTATGGAGATCCTGGAATAGTTGACTTCCCTGGTTTTTTTATTGAAGATCTGCTGGGATACATTGATCACCGAAGTAAGATTGGCTATATTGGTCAGTACGCTGCTGTAACCAAAATCATTCACGATGGGTGCATAATATGCATATCCCTTAAATCCGACCTGGGGCTTATTTGAAGCATGCAACAGGAGGCTGTCAACGGCATTTGAACGTAGCTGGTTGTGGAGGTCAGCAAGCAACGGACTGTTTTTCAGTCCTGCTGAAATGTAATATTGTAAAGTTTTCTCTTGTCCCCTGGCGGAGAAAAACATCAGGAAACAAGCAAGTTGCACAACTATTCTTTGGACCATTTCACCCAGGTTCAGATCAATGACCGGTTCACCATTAAGAGGGTAAAGATAAAATGGATTCGGGAGATTCTTGATAACGTAGCGGAATAATATTCTGTATTGCAGAGACGGAAGTTATGAGGCCGGCAGGTGCGCGTCACAGATTTATCCGCCGAAGGCGGACGCGCGCCTGCTGAGGTAACTGACAACCCTCTCCTTCCAGGAGAGGGCAGGGTGAGGTGAACTTATGGCAGGGGAAGGCGGACGCGCGCCTGCTAGGCACATTATTTAAAACAAAAAACCCGGAGGTGGTTCCGGGTCTTTCATCTTTCATTATAGCTACATGATGAAAAGGATGATTAAATATCGTTTTACAAAAGTACGACATCCGTCAGGGCCAAATCAATAGAAGGAACCCGTAAAATGAACCTGCGGGAAACCGCTATTAAAATGAAAATCAAAAAAGTTTAGTATGTGTATTTCAATGGGATGAATATAAATCCTGGCGTACAGAATTCACGCCATGGGGCGACACGGGATCACACTTTATGGTTAATGAAAAGGGAAAATTCAGATTTTAATCCTAAGCCAAAAAGGGGAAATGGGATGAATAACTATTGTTTAACTTTGTACCTTACGAGCGAATAAGATATGTTAAGATTAAAGTGAGGATAAAATTCATAATATTTAATAATCCCTACATTCTTAGCGAAGTAAATTTTTCGAATGTATAAATAAGGGTTCGTCTGTGAGCTATCAATAGATTTAAACTCTGAATAAATAACATTTTGATAGGGAATATTATTGATGGTGTCGAGAGATTTTATCCTATAGAGAAGAACTCCACCGGATGTGCAACCAGGAACAATTTTAGTATCAGCCGGATAATATGGATCATAAGCAACACTACCTCCTGCTTCGATTTCTCCGTGACCTGGATCAATAATTTCAGTAACGGTATAATAATCTGGTCCTCCGCAACTAACATAGCCAATAAACGACATGCTCAGAAGGAGCTTTTGTAAATCATGGAAATCATAGCTCGTGTAATACCAGTTTGGTATTTATTGTTCCTGGAATACAGATATGAGCTTACATAAGTACTATCAAAGAATCCGTTGGAATCATTTTTATAGATCCAATAGCTACCGGCCTGGTAAGAAAAATACTGCATCATGCCATCAGAAATAGGATAATTATGATCCTTTTTACAACTCATAGCATTAATGAGCAATAAGGAAATTATACTGATTTGAAAAAAACTTGGTTTCCCCATCCGGAATATGCTGTTAAATATTTATTACAAAAATACATAGAAAATGAAGAACTCAATTCTTGACAATTTTATTGATTACAGAATAATTCAGAGAAATTACTTTAACAATATAAAACCCCGGGGCTAGTAAACTAAGATCTATCTCGTTTTTATCACCCAAATTGAACTCTTTTTCCAGGAGTTGAGTGCCACTCAAATTCTCCAAGATGAAGTTAAAACTTTCGGGAGTACTGTTGCCAATATATAACATCCCATTAGTAGGGTTAGGATAGAGAATAAAAGAATTTAATTTTTTGTAATCAGCGGTGGATATGCCTTTTGTGGGATTTATTGTTGATTCCTTTGAACTGGTTTCCCTGGGATCGAAATATGTAGCCTTGTGCCGCAAAGTATCGATATGCATAGTTGAATCCTTTTTATAGGGTCCATTCGTACAGTAAACCATGGCTTGTGGCTTAGCTATAAAGATCGCATTCTTCTCAACAAAGAAACCCGGATTCAGAGATATTGATATGCCTGCATGTTTCATCCTCATTATATGTTTCATCTGGCCATATTGCAACCATGGGCCAGTTTTCAGTATTTATTACAAGGGATAACTGAACTTTATCTGTGTATGCTGCAGTGTTGTCGACTGCATACGAACCATTGCAATCAAAACCCAGAATGTACCCTGTAAGGAATGTACTGTTAAAACTTACTGTTATCTGTTCATCATTATGACTAACATCACCGCCACCTATCATCCTATCCTCCTGGATACCAGTCTCAAATACATTTTCTTTTTCACCTGTAGAATCGTTCCTGTATAGCCATTGACTTCCTGCCTGGAAATAGCCCCACTCTTTTAGTTCCTGTCTTACATAAAAATTAGTCACTTTCTTTTTACAGCTAATAAAGAGAAAACAAGAAACAAGAACAATTATGAAAGTTGAATTTATACGGATATAAATTTTATTCATACGTCATATTTGATTCCCGTTATTTTGCACCTTAAATCTGGTACCTTGTATTTTTGCTATTGAACAACCTTGTACCTTAATAGAGAAAATGATCTATTTACACGATAATAGGGATAAAATTCATAGTATTTAACTATTCCAATATTATTTGCAAAATAAATTTTTCTTATGTAAAGGGCAGGATTTGTTGCAGAGCTATCAGTTGATTTAAATTCAGAATAAATGACATTTTGGTAAGGAACATTATTTATGGTAGTGGTTAGAAACGTTTTATAAAAGAAAGTTCCATAATCTTCACAACCAGGTATAATTTTAGTATTTGCTGGCCAATTATCATCAAATGCAACAGGACCAATAAATTCGCCTTCTCCGGGGTTTGGATTGATTATGCCGGAGATTTGAAGATAATCTGTTCCACCACAATTCAAATATCCAATCGATTCCATACTCAGAAATATGCTTTTGAAATACATTTTGATGAGTTCCCTGCTAATTCGAGGGTAAGTTCCATCGTTTGAAACATGACTATAGTCTTTAACATACGTACTGTCAATTAAGCCAGTAGAATCATTTTTATATATCCAATAACTGTCTTTTTGATAAGAAAAATACTCTTGCATGAATTCTGAAATTTCATAATGCTTGTCTTTCTTACAACTTGTTGGAAGTAATAAAGAAATCAAAACAAAGCAAAGGAGCAATTGTTTTAGCTTATACATGATAGAAGAAATACGGAATAAAGATACATTTATTTAGAACTATTCAACCTGAGTTTGATTTACTTTTAAAATCTCATTAGTACTTAATGGTTTATTTTCGTGCAAATATTTATAACTATTTAGATTTGATGCTGAATCAATAGCGTCTACTTATAATTAAAAGATATTCAACTGGTTATAATTTTGTTCTTTGACATCTTGGTAATCTTGGTTTGTAAGAAGCTCATTTATAGGGGTTTTGTCAATCAAAGAAAAACTCAGGATCTGTAATATTTCGTAAATTGATTTTTCCAATTTTAATTTACTTTTTATTATAGAAACAAGCGTAGAGTTCCTGAGAAACTGCTGGTAATATAATAAGTTCCGTCATTCTGAACACTGAGTCCAATTCCATTTTCTCCTGTATAGGTAGTATGCAACAACAAGTGATTATAACCGAGCAAATCTCCGTATTTATTATATTTAACAATAACCCAGCCTGTTCCAGGAATGATACACGCCATTCTACGACCCAGTGCTATACTTAATGATTAATGAAGAGAAAAAATTCGATTTTTAATCTTGGGCTAAACAGGAAATAAGGGCTGAATAACTATTGTTTTACTGCACCACTTTATATCTCAACAAACTCCAGCTTACTATAGCCCGTTTGATAATATGACGGTCCATCCAGGATGTATCAGTTTTTAGAACAATCTTTACAAGTCCATTACCTGGTGAATAGTAAAAATCAACTGTATCAATATTTGATTGAGTCGAATATGGATGAAGGAAAATTGTTCTTGTATCTTCCACCTGCGTAAATAAAAGATCATTTACGTTAAAGCTTGAATATTTATCCAATTGGGCAAAATCACTGTAATCCCAATAAGGCATTTTGCTACTCCCACAGTTAAACCCTTCTACTCCTTGATGGTTTGTTAAACCATCATCATATAAAATGAATGCCGGCTTACCTGGGCCACAAATATTATATCCAATATCAACGAGAAAAGAATTCCCAGTAGGATGAGGATAAAAAAGTTTGCCAGATAGATAAAATTGGTGTAAAATCCCACTCTGTAAATTAGTTTGAATATTATCAACAATGTTATTTAATTCATCAGTAGAGTTCACGGAAATGGGTTCCGATTTCACATAGGTACAATCTGTCACACCGGTAGAGTCATTCAAAAAAACCCAATAGGAATTCTTTTGAAAGAGGCAGGCTTTTTTCATTGCTTCAGAAACCGGATATTCTTTTACATCACTCTTTTTACAACTGGAGATAAAAAGAAGAGTAACACAAAAAAAAATTAGTTTATTAATCATAACCACTTAACTGTTATACAGATACGTATATTGATGCAATTCCACATTTACAAGTTAAAAAAAATAATGTACCTGAAAGTTTATATTTAATATTTTCTATGTTCTTTAGTTTGATGAAACATAACTACATTTAATTTTTGATTAAAATAGAAAAAGTTATAAGCTAACAACTAATTTCTTTTTGATCAAAGGTAATTACTTTTTATAAATTAAAATGTGTGTATTATACCCCCACGCGCCTGCCGGGTTATACGATCTGTAAATAAAACATTATAATCCAAAAAACCTAAAAAACTATTGTGAAACTCTCCACCGGACAAGACTGAAAGTCGAGTCGGTCCCAAGTTGTTTTTTGATTATTTTTATTATCCCTATATGCGGGGCGAGATAAGTATCGAAAAAAATTGAATCATGCTTAGATGTCAAAGATGATTGCCGAGTATGAAAGACGTTTACAAATTTGTGGCTATTTACGTTTAAAGAATCAAATTTTTCAATTATGGTATAATTTGAAAATACAATAATCGTAAAATCAGGCATTATAGTAGAATGCAGTGAAACAAAAATGTCTCTAAGATATTCTTGTGTAAAAAGACTTCCTTCAAATGTTATGATAATATCATCAAATGTATCTGTGCCAGTAGAAGTTGTAAAAAATTGAGGATCGGACGTGATATATGTGGAATCAGTCTTCGATGTCTTTTCATTCAGATAAATCCAATAACTATTTTTATTAAATAAAGCCACGTCCTTAAAAGTTTGAGGAATGGGAAAATGCATACTCTCAGATTTATGGCAATTCGTCAGAATAAATAAGAGTACAATAAAAAACCATTTTCTCATATCTTGATGATTTTACTATTTTGAAATATTGTGTTTTCTTCTATCCCAAATATATACATACCTTTAGGCAGAAAGGATAAATTTACGGAAAAGTTTGCACACTGAATTCCCCCGAGCCTTTTTTGAAAATGAAAAACTTCTGAAAGAGAAAAAATTCAGATTTTAATCGTAAGCCAGAAAGGGGAAAAGGGATTAATATCTATTTATAATTAAAACCTTAGTTAATCACATGATAGTCATACAAACTCCAAGTTGAATCTTGGCCAGCTTCGCTATGGATATATTTGATAAGGCCGATCATTTTAACAAAATAGCATATGTTATTAACTGTATCATTCTGTTGATTAACAAAGGAATTGGTTGTCGTGAAAACGTTTTGATAGGACTTTCCAAAAATTGTTAAAGTGTCAATAATCCCAGAATAATTAAGTGTTGTCCTGGCATCAAGCTTAAAGACCTTTCCGGGAGTAAATGATTGTGGGTTTAATGGTTCAAAAACATGCCCATGAATGTCCAAAGAATACAGATAGGGGTCGAGATAAGCAGAAAATAAAAATGACCCTTTATAATAGAGGGTGCATTTTTCCCAAATTGGATCTGAGTTATATCCACCTTCGTGATAATATGAGAAATTGGGGGCAATTATAATATTGGATGTGTCAAATTTTTCAGTCAAATCATTTTTAAATACCCAGTAACTCCCAGGTTGGAAAACAGCATATTCCTTTAGTTCATTCGGAATATAATATGTTAGTACATTCTGCTTTTTATTGCATGAGTGCAAAATGGAAGTTCCAATTACCAGAAAAAGAAAGTAGTTTTTTATTCTTTTCATGAAGAAATTCATAAAGCTTTATTATTCTGAAAATCCGACTTGATTTATCAGTTTTTCATCGATAAAAATCCATTTTCGCCCAGTTTAGTAATAAGTCTTAAGAAATCGTAATCAATAGATATTGTTGTAACTAAAACGCAACGCTATTGAATAGTTTAATATTTATTGAGAGATTTTATATCTCAATAAACTAAAAGATCTATTGATCTTATAGCGAGCGGAGAATTCATAATATTTGATTATCCCGATATGCTTTGCAAAACAAATTTTTCTAATAAATAAATTAGGATTTGTTGATGAACTGTCAGCTGTTTGGATTTCCGAATAAATAACATTTTGATATGCAACATGATCAAGGGTGTCTGTTGGGTATATTCTATAAAAAAATAAACAAGCAGTTAAGCAACCAGGGATAATTTTAGTATCAGGTGAACAATTAGAGGTAAATGCTAAAGCATCAGCCGTTTCAAGAGTTACGGGATTTATAATGCTTGAGATTAAATAATTATTTGGACCATCACAAGTATTATAGGAAATGACCGACCGGCCAAGAAACTTGCTCTTAAATTCCATTGAAATCAGTTCACGGGTTATTCCTGTAATTTCTTTATCGTCATTGACATGTATATAAGATGAGACTGAAGTGCTATCATTTATTCCTGTTGTATCATTCTTGTAAATCCAATAACTCCCATTTTGGTATGCAAAGTATTCCTTCATTTCTTCGGGCAGTTAATAAGTTTGTTCCCGCTTACAACCTGCATAAACCAAAGAAAGAAAGAAGGAAATAAAGAATATAAAATATCTTGCTTTACCCATTCCAGAAAATCTTAAGTAAGTTTAATCACAAAGATACCAAAGAATTTTTGAACTTATTCTTTAATTATTTTTTTTACAATTGAATAGTTTTGAGTGATTATCTTCGCAATATAAAATCCTGAAATAAAAGAACTGAGATCTATTTGGTTTTTGCTTCCCGAATTTAACATTTTTTTAAATATTGTGGTTCCGTCCAAATCTTGCAACACAAATTCAAAACTTTCACAAGTATTACTATTAATATATAAAATTCCATCACTTGGGTTAGGATATAGAGTAAAAGAATTTAATTCTTTGTAATCATTGGTGGTTGTGCCGTTTTGGGAATTTATTGTTGATTCTTTTGATGTGGTTTCCCTGGGATCGAAATATGTAGCCTTGTGCCGCATAGTATCGATATGCATAGTTGAATCCTTTTTATAGGGTCCATTCGTACAGTAAACCATGGCTTGTGGCTTAGCTATAAAGATCGCATTCTTCTCAACAAAGAAACCCGGATTCAGAGATATTGATATTGTAAGTATCCCAGAAGAAAGATGAAACGAAGAATCCCAAATCCGGAAAGAAAAACGCTATTACAGCCGGTTCGACATAACCTGACCTGGAGTTTGGACTTTATGGAAGACCGGTTGGAGAATGGAAGAAAATTCAGAACCTTCAACATTATCGACGACTATAACCGCGAGGCTTTAGCAATTGAAGTTGATTTCTCATTTCCGGCATACAAAGTTGTCAAGCTTGTAAAAAGAGTCATAGAATGGCGAGGAAAACCTGAAGAATTCAGGACTGATAACGGCACTGAGTTCATCGCAAAAGATTTTGAGCTCTTTTGCGAAAACTCAGGTATAACACACGTTCGTATTCAGAAAGGGAAACCTAATCAGAACGGTTTTGTTGAACGGTTTAATCGAACATACAGAGAAGATGTACTTGACATGAATATTTTTGAAAACATCCATCAAGTAAGAGAAAGTACCGAAGAATTTTTCTAAGATTACAATAATGAACACCCGCATGATAGTTTAGGAAATATGAGCCCGATTGAATTTATGAAGGATAAAAATCAAATTAAAATTGCCTAATTTTACATTGTAGGAAAAACGGGGTACTTACACATATTCCTTTAGTTCATTCGGAATATAATATGTTAGTACATTCTGCTTTTTATTGCATGTGTACAAAATGGAAGTTCCAATTACCATAAAAAGAAAGTATTTTTTGATTCTTTTTATGAGGAAATTCATTACATAGGGCTTAAACATATATTAATTTATATGTATATGTTTTATTATTAAGTACCAATGTGACAAAGTAGAGCCCTTTGGGATTATTCGAAATATCAATATCTAAAATAGGTTTTCCTCCAAATGTATAAGAATAAATTTTAACTCCATAAGAATTTGTGATAATAACATTACAATTTTGAGTATTATGAGCATTCATTTCTATTTGAAAAGTTCCATCACAAGGGTTAGGAAAAATACTTGGACTTGAATTATCTGAATTATTATGATCTGATTCTTCACTTTTTATAACATTTGTATGGATTGACATATTCGAATTATTAGGTGGAAATGCAGTACATCCTTCTATATATGCATGTACATAGGATCCGTTTTGTGCCCAAAATCCCAAAGGACTATTATTGGGATTTGGATCAGGTAATAAACGAATTTCGGATCCAGCATTGAATACTGCAAAACCCGAAACATCCCCATTCTGATTTGGTTGTAGAGTTCCATCAATTACATTACGAGCTATGATATTGTTGCTTGACTCCCATTCACGAATATTGTTAAGGTGAACTTCTTCAAAGACGTCTGGTGGATTATCTTGACAACCCCAAATATAGAAAGGGTCTATGTATGGTTCCGGAATACAGTCATTCACACCATCGTTTCTTGTATCAGTCCAGATGGGGTAAGCCAATCCGTGTGTAGCGACCATTCCGATATAATCTCCAAAAAACAATCCATTGTCAGAACCATTTGGTACAAAACTATAATCACTTATGCGGCAGTCATCCCAAGTAACCCCATAATCTTTTGACATTGCGACATATGTACTTGTATAATTTGCATCTCCACGATCGTCATAAGAAATTACTGTTAGAACTCCGGTTTCAATATCACAGCTTATCCAAGGAAAGAAGGCAGTTGATGTGGTATTTGGAATAATTAGACTTTGAGTGACACGAACTGGAGGACTTGACCAATTGACACCCTGGTCATCTGAATAAATTAAATAAATATCTGTATTGGCATAAGAAGGAGGGGACGGTTCTCCTGGGACACCTTTATTTGCCCAGACCACATAAATTCTTCCTCTATGGGGCCCTTCACTATTATCAACGCACATTGAAGGGAATGAACTCAAACGAGCACCACCACCATAGTTAGAACCTGAAAGTCCATTGATATTTTGAATTACTTTTCCATAAGTCTGATTATCTATTTGATATGATTGTCCTCCGTCTAAAGATCTTATGAAAACCAATACCTGTTCAGGAGGAGGGGTGGAAGCCCCTTCCGGATCCATTTCACTTCGTTGCAGTTCACGATTGGAACCTCCTGTCATAAGATAGGAAGCAACCCAGACTACATATACTTCACCATTAGGCCCAGTATGTATATTTGCCCCTCGATTCCAGGTGTAACCTTGCGAATATGTATTATGACTTATCACATGAGGGTTTTCCTCCCAGGTCACTCCCTCACTTGGAGATCTTTTTATTTCAATCTCATAAAGATTTGGATAGGGATTGCCTCCGAGTTCTACCGGTAAAGGATTCCATGCACAATACATGTTTTCAAACTTCCCCTCAATTCCCGAGTAATTATCTATCCATAAATGAGGCTTATCGAGAAGAAAACAATTATAATTATCTCCTGGATGAAGATCTGAAATTATATAGGGCCCATGCCAAGAGTTAGCATAATAGGAAGCACACCTGACATCTGCTATCCTCTTATCGACACACGATCCCCTATTACTTAAAAAACTAACGGTTACCCGGTGTGCTTGATCTATGACTATTGATGGATCTGAAAATGAATTATACTCAGAATTTAAATATTCCCATGTCCAATGCAAACCCCTGTCAGTTGAATAAAAATGATCATTGGAAGTGGGTAATAATTCTCCAGCCATATCAGAAGTTTGAACATTTTCTTTATTCCTGGGATCAGCAAAAACGGATATCTCGCTATGGGATCCTGCATCTAACAAGTAATCTGGAGAATGATCGTAATTTATTCCAAAATCGGGAAAGTAAATCCTGTCATCATTATTGTCATAACCACAACCATTTACTAATGGTGATTGGGAATCAAATAAAATCTCATGATTTGATTTATTAACCTTATCGCCATTTGTTGGTTGTGGAAAAAATGCAATATTCGCCTCAGGTAAATTGCTAAATGGCATCAGCCAGTAAACCGGGTTTGTTTTAGCTGGAAGGAGAATGTTGGAATCGTATGTCTGGCATTCTTTATTAGTATTTTGACATTCACTGATGTCGTTAAATACTAAAACCTCCAATAAAATAATAATTAAAAGATATATGGTTTTCATAGGATTGAAGATTATCATTTTACAATTTTATCCCGCAACTCATCAATCTGTTTTTGTTGTTCTATCATATACTTCGTAAGTTCTTCAATTTTTGCAAGAAGTGCAGCATTCATTTCACCCACATTAACACCATTTTCATGGACTTCCTTTGCACTTGGTATTCCTGGAAGATGCTGGTTCTTATTAATATAATCTTCAACTTGTTTTAATGAAAGTAAATTATAATCATTTTTTAAAACATCATCTGGCCAATTGTCTTTCAGCTTAACTTTTAACTCAGTGCAGATAATACTACCATTTACTCCAAGTTTATAACCCTTGGTATCATTCGTGCCAATTCCAACACTTCCATTATTGGCTAAGAATAAATGATAATTATCATTCTCTGATATATTATCATCTTGAGCTACCATCATGAAATTTAAACCATTGGTAAAATATTCAATACCCCATTTCCCATGAGGACTATTTGATGTAGCAACATCACCGAAAAGAACAGCTCCATTTTCGCTTATCGTATTTCCACCATTATATCTTGTTAATAAAATATTTCCATCAACAATATGAAGTCTTTCATAAATTTTATCTTGGTCAGTTGTAAATCCTATTCCCACATAATTTTTACTGGCATGACGTGGATAGGCATACATATCGTTAGATGTATTAATTACCCATTTTTTATCGTTGAACAAAGAGGGGTCTGTCCATATTCCATTACCATCTTGATCCGATACAAGAAGTTTTCCTAACCCGGCATTATCATATAATTGAAAATCTGTACATTCCAACAGAGATGATATTTTACATCCATATCGTTTAATCAAAAGTGGAGTTGTAAGTGCAGGGCCTGGGGCCGTGCTATGGTAATAGAAAGGTAATCCATCTTGCTGTTGATTTGATATATCGATTGAGGTCATTGCGCCATCTAAATATATTCCTATATTTGTACCAATTGAACCTTCAAAATAATTCTTTAAGGTATTTCCAGACTGGTACATTCCATATGAATATCCAGTTGGAGTGTCATAATAAAGAAATCTTAGATAATTTGTTAAGGTACTTTCATCAAGACGTAGAATTGGAATGTTTGTAAATACATCTTTTATTTGAAATGTCGCAGTTGGGGCCACTAATGGGCTGATTCCTATTCCGAATTTAGATGTTAATGTTAGAGAATTATAATACTCCAATAAATTCCCAGATGCAACAGATGTAGTGGTTACAAATTTTGCGATATGTGACGTCTGTCCAAATGATGAACTTAAAATAATTATGCAAGCAATAAATAAATATGCCCTTTTGCACATAATTTTCTGTTGTAAAGTTTTTGTTTTCATATTCAATAATTTTTATGAATAATTAGATTTTCAAAGTCTTTAAATCAAATAAATAGATTACCTTAATACAATAATCTTTTTCATTTCAGTATTATTCCCGATTTTAATTTTACATATATAACTACCTTGGGTTAATGAAGAAACATTATACAACACGGTATTGTTCCCGGCCGGATATACTTTATCAACAACTTTATTCATGTTCTGACCAATAACATCATTAAGTACAATAGTTATTTTATTTTCGTTTTGCAAAATAAAATTTATATATATGTAAGTATTACATGGATTTGGGTATATTTTCAAATTTCTCATCGTACTAAAAGTGTTATCAGTCGTAAATCCTGTATAAACACTATTTGAAGCATCGAACAAAGCAACGCCATTTCCATTTGTTTGATCAGCAATCCAGACATCAAGACAAGCATGTTGTCCATAATCTATTTCGTTTTCTGGAACAGGATACGATATGTTAGAACTGTCATTATATCCAGTATTAACAATGGTCCAGTTGTTTGGATTTTGAAGGTTAAAATTATTTTTGAGATAGGGTAGTTCTTTTTCTGTTGAATCAAAATATGTGAATATGAATGTAGAATCAAATGGATTAAAGATTAGACTGGGCTGAAGGTTGTTATGTGTTGAATCTGTAATGTTCAATTTTGTAAAATGAGACGAAGATGCTGATTGTTTATTAAAGTAGGACTCAATATCATGTTGATTCGTCAATGGTTTGAATTTTTCAAACATGACGATCTCTGTAATATTCGAACTATCATTATCAACTGAATTGCATTGACACGCGATGGTAGGGTTTTTACATAGATTTATTGTTGCGGGATCAATACCATCGAGATTAACAGGCGTTGTAAATGGACTGTTAAAATTAGGATTTGAATGCGCTGTAAAAATACGGCCAGGGATATCTCCAATTCCATCACGTTCTTCCCATGTTGCATAATATCTCCCACTACTGAATGAAGGGCTTCTCCCATAAGCTAATGCTACTTTATGAAACTTTGCAGTTGAAATAGCTACAACTTGGTGTCCATCTAATGAAAGTCCACCATTACTTGAAGATAGAAAAATAATAGAATCACTAAAATTTGTATTTTTTGAGCAAAGCACACCAAGAGAATTTGGGTTGGAATTTTGCGCTGGGGTAATAAAATCAGAACAAAGAGCAATATCATAAATACCATTGTCAATAAATAAATTAACCTCGGCTTCACCTGAGACGCCATTATATCTATTTATATATGCAGTGCCACTTGCCACAAAAGAAAGAAACAATTTAAGATTTGAAAGTGAATCACCTGTAGTTACAATATCAATTGAAGTAAACGAGGAATTAAGCAATGGATAGTAATCATCTACTAATATAGACCATGTAATGCCATCATCTGTGGATTTTAACATTGTTAAATAGGGGTATTGAAAATTGGGTATAGTATATGTCAATGCAGCATATAACCAACCATTAAATGCAGAACAAATAACAACCTGTCGCTGGTCTTGACTTGAATTGTCATGAATGACAATATCTTTCCCAAACAAAGGCGAATGAATATCCTTTAATGGCCCTCCATTTCCGGTTACCGGATATTGAGCATAAAGTCCGTTTTGAAACTGAATTGCAAGTAATACCAGAAGAAGGATAGTAAGTGTTTTCATAGTATTAAAGATTTAAGGTTTATCCGGGCTAAAATAAGTAATAATCGATGATTCTTAGTATGGAAAAGAACCTTAAATTTTAAGGTTCAATATTATCGTGTGCGCTTGAATTACCAAATAGCGGTTTTTGCTTTTTTATCAATAGCGGTTTTTAGTACCTGGGTCAATTATTTAGTTCATAACAAGTAGAATATAAGCTATGTAAATGAATTGCCTGTCGTGCAAGTTACACACCGCGAGAAATTCACCATCGACGGATTTGAACCGTTCCCAGGCTTTTCATAGCAATCATGTTGCTTTTATGATAATGTTCCATTATAAGTAATATTTCTCGGTAAGCACCATAATAAGCATGGTGTTGTTTGCACACTGGTATTCTTTCCGGAGTTTGGCAAGGGTTTTCTCAACTGCTGTTACTGAAAGATGTACCTTTTTAGCTATCGCCAGTAGCCGAAATCCTTCAGATAACAGGACTGTTATCCGCTGTTCGGTATGATTGAGAGGATTCTTCCATTTATATTGAATATCCGGGCTGACGGAAGGGAAATAAGTTCCGTGTTCAATTATTTTCTCGATGGCCCTTTTTATTTCACAGGGATCGGCAGTTTTACAGATATAACCGTTAACGCCGGCATGCATCATTTTTTTACGCCATTCCAGGGAATCTTCACCGGTAAAGATCAGGATGGGCTTACCCGGGAATTTTTCTTTCAGGCATTTCAGGTTGTTCATGGGATCACTCCCGGGTAACCAGAGATCAAGAATGATAAAATCAACATCTGAATCGTTAAGACCCTCGATTGCATCAGAAACATTAAAGAAGCCCCGGATTTGTATCTCTCCACGGGAACTATGAAAAGTACCGGTCAGTCCTGCGACAATAAGGCGTTCATCTTCGATTGCGATTACCCGGATCATGAATACCAAAATGAGTCTTTAAAGATTTACAAGTAATTATAGAAACAGAACTGGTACAGCATTTGGAATGAAGATCTGCTCTTATATGGGTTAATGACTACCAATAAACTTTTTTAATGCATCTGTATTTATCGGCATATCGAGAATTGTTTTTGTATTTGTATCAAGCAGTATCATCACAGGTGTGGAAAGAATGAAATAATCGCCGGCCACCTTACTGTTTACGCCTTCCTTTGCGTGAAGATGTTTCCATCCATTCAGGGTAACAACCTTTTTCTGCCAGGCCACAACTTCTGTATCAGTTTCATCCAGGCTGATATCAACTACCGTTATTTTTTGTTGAATATCACTCTGCTGCTGCCAGGGATAAAGACTATTAATTGTTGCAATACAATGACTGCAGTCTGCTGACCAAAAAACCAACAAGATGTACTTGCTAAATGCCTCATACGTTTTAAGATCAAAGAGCTTACCATCCGGATCACTTAAAGTGAAATCAGGGGCCTCGCTCCCCGGAACAAGGGTTTCAATTCCTTTTAACCGTTGCAGTATTTCATTTCTTTTGGTGGTCAGGCAATTTGGATCATTGATGTATGGTTCAAGCACCTTCATACCCGTGGTTATCGAATTTGTTTCGAAGCCATGGTAGAAATAATCCACCATCCACCCATATACCAATGGATGACCTTTTTTTGCTTTTCCTATTGAATTAATGGCGGCGAGGGGTAGTAAAGAATCAAGAATTGCAGGACTGGTGGCTTGCCTCGAATAAATATTGACATAGTTGTCCATCCATTTGTTAAGCTGGGAGGATTTAATTATTAATGGGTCACAAAAATCAAATCCGTCAAAGTAATGATCTGTAATACTTTTAACCCTATCCGCTTCAGTACCTTCCCAATGGATCTTTGTTATAAACTGAAAACGGTACAAGTGACTTACAAACAGTGATTGATCTTGTTCTTCCCTGGAAGACAACCATTCATTATATTTCTTTCGTCTTTTTTCGTATTCGTTTATTCCAGAACGGTAAAACCTGGATTTTGGATCATCATAATTCAATAAAAACGATTGCAGTACGCCTATTTTCTCCTTTTTCTTACTATTTTCAATAGAAAATTCAGCAAAAAGTGAGTTTTCTTTCTCATCCTTCTGAAACCAGGTACTATCAGGGTTATTACAGTAAATCGGGCTTACCCATAATTCTAAATCCTGATCATTGATTATTATTCTTTTTTCGGAGGGATAGGGGCTGCTTTCCGGCTTTTCTTTGTAATCGAACCGTAAGACAAACTCTCCGGGCAGATTTTCCTTTGACACATTAATCTTTGCTGTTTCGCCATTTTTTATTGCCTTTTGGTTGGCAATGGATTTAAACTGTTTTTTGCCGGATAAACACAAAAGGTCAATATTACTTTCATAAACCCCGCGAAGATGAATTACAATTGAAATATCCCGGGTTTGTGCCGCTGAATAAGATGGGATTATTAACTCAATCAAAAAGGTAATGACAATTAAAAGTTCTTTGCCTGGGAATACATTCTTCATAAACGCTTTATTGTATTAAAATCGAGTATGTTGCAACTAAATAATTGAAAATTAAATGTATGGTCATAAGCTATCGGATTTCCATTCCATCAGATTTCATGTTTTCATAATACAGAAAAAAAGCCGTCCTTTTGGACGGCTTTTTTTTCATTCATTCTATCAATAGAACAATACATTAACGTCATCAGATGAGGGTGAACATGGAGGGTTTGATATAGTCCAGCGTAAGGTATAAAGTACCCCTGTACTTCCTGAAAACGACGAATTATAAGCATTCGGATTCCCCAGATAACCACCCGCGCCACTAATAATGGTCCAATGACCGGTACCTATTGTCGGATTATTACCGGCCAGGGTGGTATATGTACCATGAACTCTTTGATCCAGACCTGCATTGGCGGGAGTTGGCGGAGCAATTAATTTTACACTCACATCATCATAAGAATCATTACAAGGAGGGTTTGATATGGTCCAGCGTAAAGTATAAACTACTCCGGTTGTTCCTGTGAACGACGAATTATATGCGTTAGGATTGCCAAAAGATCCACCGGTTCCGTTGATGATGGTCCATTGACCAGTACCTATCGTCGGATTGTTACCTGCAAGGGTTGTAGTTGTACCACATACGGTTTGGTCAGTGCCTGCATTGGCTGTTGTTGGTTGAGATTTAAAGGCTATCGTTACATCATCATAAGAATCGGAACAAGGTGGGTTGGATATTGTCCATCGTAAAATATAAGAAGTTTCAGCTGTTCCTGAGAATGTAGTGTTATATACAGAAGCATTTCCAAAAGAACCACCGGTCCCTTTTAATATGGTCCAATTACCGGTACCAATTGAGGGGTTATTACCTGCAAGGGTAGTAGATGTACCACATACTGTTTGGTCAGGGCCTGCATTGGATGTTGTTGGTTGAGATTTAAAGGTTATTGTTACTTCGTCATAAGAATCAGCGCAAGGCGGGTGGGATATTGTCCATCGTAAAACATAAGAAGTTTCGGCTGTCCCTGAGAAAGAAGAATTATAGGCTGTGTTATTGCCAAAGGAGCCGCCTGATCCGCTTATTATGGTCCATTGCCCGGTACCTACAGAAGGATTGTTCCCGCTGAGTGTTGTGGATGAACCACAAACCGTTTGGTCTACTCCGGCATTAGCTGTGGTTGGGGGAGATATGAAAGAAATAACGACTTCATCATAAACATCGTCACAGGGAGGATATGAAACTGTCCAACGCAATGTATAGCTACTTCCTGCGTTTCCTGAAAATGATGAATTGTAAGCTGTGTTATTGCCAAAGGAGCCGCCTGTTCCACTTATAACTGTCCATTCTCCACTACCGAGAGTGGGATTATTTGCGGCAAGAGTAGTGGTTGTGTTACAAACTGACTGGTCTTCTCCGGCATCAGCAGTTACTAAGGAGCATTCGTCCCTGATGCATCGTACAGGGAAAGCATATGCTTTATTGGCATAATCAATAAAAAAATATCCATAAGGGACGTAGTCAAAAATGATACCATATCCACGTGTATTATCAACCTGGGAACTCGACCAATAATTACCCTGGCTGCCGCGAGCCATCAGATATGGCCAGGAATATGGAATATAACCGGCAGAATGAATTTTTAAATCCGAATTCCACGGTCCGCTCCAATCAACCCAACTGCCGCCATCCATAACATCGCTCCATTCGGTTGTTGTTGGAAGCCGCCAACCTTCCGGAAGCTCACGGCTGCATGGATCATTATCCGAAGTCCATTCGGAATTTTGGTTAATACTCGTGATCCAGGTGGTGTTTGGTGTCCGGGTTGTACCGGTGTGCTTATATCCTTGCATAAGATTAAATTGCCAGTACCAGCCTCCCGATTCCTCTGTAGCATCGTCGGGTGCATTTGCCTGATGGTCAGCACCAAGATTACTGGTAATCCAACATTTAGCGGATTCACCGGGTATGTTCGTAACCGTACCATAAGTTACTTGTTTGTCAACTGGCGCTACGCCATTTACTGCCAAATGACTAATTGATAGGTTTGCCCCGCAACTCCAAACCGGTGTATTTATTGATTTTGGTTCAGTAAAAGCAAATACGATTGTTTTACTATTGGTGGGTATATCGAATTTTTTTTCAGTATAATTTCCAGAGAATCCGGTAAAGCGTAATTTATCGCCGGTTGAATATGTCATATTAAATTTAATGTTTGTGCTTGCATTTACCTGTTGGCTGCTTTTTGTCTTTTCAGTTTGAACAAAGGTTAATGCAGGTTCATTATTGGTATAAAATTCACTTATCACTTTTGTAGTGTATGAGTAATTATTTCCTGTAATATGAATTACATACATGCCTTGTGTTAAATCTGAAATCTGAAAAAACTGCATGCCTTCTTGTAATAAGGTATTTGTTTC
>Ga0224522_1000284_pt1 | contig 20062 bp, 16 predicted proteins | sample CFST25metaG_FD_182733 | JGI IMG/M metagenome (GOLD analysis project Ga0224522, IMG submission 182733) | Peat soil microbial communities from Stordalen Mire, Sweden - C.F.S.T25 | ecosystem: Environmental > Terrestrial > Soil > Wetlands > Peat | place: Sweden: Norrbotten County, Stordalen Mire...
CTTGAAACCACCCGTAGACGACGGCTGGATGATGATGCGGATGAAGACGGTGTTTACACAGGCAATAGGCGTTACCGCAACCAGGCGAAAGAACAACCTGGTGTCAGCCCGGCCATCGTGAGTCGGTTGTTAGACACGACAATCTTCCTAAGTTTAAAGGATCTGAACATGGCACTGCCGGCTTACAAAGAAGAGGTGGTTGCCCTGGATATGCTCGATGATCAGGAGAAACAATACCACAGCATGGACAGCAGTCTGAAGCAATTGGCGGTTCAATCCAGTCGATACCTTTCCACCTGGCTCCAATGGAGCCTGGCGCGACCGAATTCTGCTTTTCGGGATGAGGTTGTGGTAGTGGATGAGGTGAATGACATGGACGGGAAATCAGTCCGCAAAGTCAGGCTAATGGAACTGCCGGCAATTATACCCAGTCGACAGAAATGGTTACCGAAAGAAAGTTGGCTGGCTGACTTCTGCAAGCTGGAGAAGCAGCAGGGACGTAAGGTACTGATCTATGTACGTCAGACTGGCACCCGTGATATTCAAGACCGAGTAATGTTACCCTTACAAGCCAATGGGCTGAGAGTTTCTGTCCTGAGCAGTAACGTCGACCCGCGTAAACGGGAAGAATGGATCGCCAATCGTGCCAATACCATCGATGCTTTGATTTGTAACCCACGGCTCGTGGAAACTGGACTGGATCTGGTGCAATTCTCGACCGTAGTGTTTTTTGAGATCGAGTACAGTTTGTACACATTATGGCAAAGCGTCCGGCGTGTGTGGCGGTTGGGGCAGACCCAACCGGTCAAGGCGATCTTTTCGGTCTACAACTCAGCAATGGAAGCGACCGCTCTGGGTCTCATGGGCAGAAAGATGAAAGCTGCACAGCTCGTCTATGGTGATGAGGTTGGGGGAGCAATTGTTCCTGAAGAGGAAGGCGATTTTCTTACTCAGCTGGCACGTGATGTGCTAGATGGAGCAAATCTCTCTGATTTGCAAACCTTGTTTGCTGATGACCTGCAGGTGAGCCATAACCCGATGGGTAGCCTGACGACTCCAAGTGCAGTGATTGTGCCGGGTCCAAAGGTGATGACCTGGGATGAATGGGCTTTTCAGAAAGCTGTGGTTGTCAGAAAGACAAGAAGAAAGGAGGTTGTTCCGGAGGGACAGATGGGATTAGGACTTTAGTAAAAAAGGCTCTTGCTCAAAAAATCAAGAGCCTTTTTCAATTAAACGGTCTTCATTTTTATAAAATGTGATAAGACTTATCGCGCCAAACACATATAAAGACATATTTTCAACCGAGAGGCAGATCGGTGATCAATTCATCAGATGTGGCGACATAATGCAGTTGGTGCAACGTCATCGATGAATTGATAATGCAATTCCAACAAAGGCATAATTGGGTCGGGCAGAGAAGAATCAATAATTATTGAACCCGCACAACATTTATTATCTTCATACCCTTGAGCACACACTCCAGTTAAATGAGTTGGTGATTTCAAAGGTAAACGAATTGCGCAAAAACCAGATAGCTCTGTGCACATAATTCGAATATCTTTGGAATAATTAAATAGAGTTGAAATAATTTCTGGTCTGGGGGTACTGTATCGATCGCTTCTCTCAATAGAGAAAATTACAGTATTTGGTTTTATTAGATCAGCTAGTCGAAGAGTAAAATTTTTAATATTTCTTCTCGAACCTGGTAGACCACCATGGTGAGGAAAAATTAAAATTGGCGTAGATGCATCAGGTTTATGTTCGATCAAGTCATCTAATCCAATGTCATCAACATCACCAGGAAGTAATAAGATCGGAATATCTTTATCATCCAAAATTCGGATCACAGCACTAATTGAATTTGTCGTTATCTTTCGGCCATGACGATCTTTGCTACCAGGGCCTTTGCCAGCAAGGTAATTACTTGGACCTAAAATTTGAATTTTGTATCCAGTAAGGTTGTATTCATCATTATCATTAATGGTTAAACTTGGCCTGAAATCCAAACCGTTTTCAACTCCCATCTGGTCCAGTTCATAAAGCAAGTCATCCCATGCGTCCGTTCCTTTTAATGAGTCGGTGTTAAGACGTATTTTCCCTATACTGAATTTTCTTGAAGAAAGAATAGCAACAATGCCGCCAATATGATCCTGATCAGCATGAGAAATCAAAATAGTATCAATATGTTCTATCCCTTGCTCTAAAAGAAACTCAAGCAATGTACTTTTTGTACCAGCATCAATAATGACAATACCAGCTTCATCTTTAATAATTGTGCTGTTTCCATGTCCGACATCAAGAATTGCTACAATCCTGTTACTAAAGGTCATTTAAACCTCAATCAGATTCCCAATTGTCAAAATATATTTCCTGATGAAGTTCAGCTCCCACATTAACCAGTGCGTGAAATCGTGATTTTCTCCCTAATTTTTCAAGCACCTTTTTGGGAAGGTCGGTCTTCCTAATTCTAATAATTTGATTTGGATCCCACGCTGGCACAATTACGTAGAAATAACCGTTTTCTTCATCTAGATCATCAACTCGAACTAAAGTTCGCCAAGGTTTTCGATGTGTGGAATAATTATCAGTGAATTCATTGATGCATATCTCAAACCCTTTAACGAGACTGCCTGGAGTTAATTCATTTGGCTTCATCAATACAGGAATAAATCTTCTGAATCTCCTCATTTCGTCAATACTCGATTGTTCGTATCTGGTACATAATACCGCGGGGAATTGGTTTTGATACATTAAGGCTACAGTTTCAGCCCCATTAAATCCCGCGTAATTCCTCACCCTGAGCTGAAAATCACATATTGCAGCGTCTGCTACCCCCCTAGATTGTTGAACAAAATCTGCCAATAGAGGCAAAGGACCTTCTGCCATGACTGGTATCGCCATTAATTCTTCAACAGGATACTCATATGATGCTCTAACATTAGGATCGTCGTCAATTATTTGAATTCGATCAATTGATCTACCTGAAATAATCATTCCCATAGCCTATACTCCCACTAATGGTAATTGGATAATTAATTCGGCTCCACCCAATTCTGATTGAGTTCTTGCGTCAACCTTTCCCCCAAGATCCATTACTGTATCCCTAACAATAGATAAACCTAAACCCGTACCGTTAGGTCTCGTAGATTTTCCTGGAAGCCATATATCTCTAAGGCTTATCCCTTTTATGCCAGGTCCATTATCAATAACCCGTAAAGTATAAATGTTAGTTTCAACTGAAGTGCAAATATTAATTTTTCTTTGTATGACATTTGCGCTTTCAAAAGCTGCAAGACTATTATTTATTAAATTGGTTATGATGGATTCGATAGCAGCTTCACTGCCACGAATAAACGGTGTACCAGTGCACAATTCTGTTTCAACCTGGACATCTCTCCCATCTAAAAAAGGTTTGAACATATCAAGCACATTAATGATGACATTATTGAGTTCTACGCGACCAATTCGACGTTTTTCATGATCCACAAGACGTAAGGTCGCACTACCTAAAAATGCTAAAGCATCTAAAGATTTCTTTATTCCTTCAACCGGTTTTTGAAGAAGCGGTTTATATTTTTCTCCCAATTCATTTATAGCTCGTCTTTCAATTGCGAGAATTGATTGTGTTATCACCTTAATGGGATTTCCACTCGACTCATGTGCAAAGGTTACTGCAGTTATTCCTGCTGTACTTAGAGTTCTATAAAGCTGAATTTCTTTTCTTAAGTCCCGGACTTCCTTATCTCTTGAGCGATCATACGCATTAATCGCTTGTTCGAGTTCTTTTTTTACTGATTGAGGTGCTTTGTCGACGATTTGTTCCAATTGAGTTTTTGTTCGTCGAGATTGTTGCTTATTTTTTGCATGTTCTTCAACCCTACGTTGTCTAGCTATGTCCATACGGCGATTAGCTAACCACTCCATTGAATCTTGAGCGAATAGACGCAATTCATAAAATGCATCACCTTCGATAAAACCAGAGCGGTCCGTTTTTTGTAATAAAATCTGATCTTTGTTTGAAAGCGAGACTCTACCAATCACTGTATTTGTAGATGGTCGTTCTTCAGGACTCCGAGCACGCCTTAAGTTTAAATCAAGCCAGTCATTCCCCGGGTTACCATAAGGAGAAACTCTTAAATCATTCTCGTAAAGATGCACTCCCCCAAATTCCTTAAGCCATTCTCGAACCTCCCCAATTGTCGTAGATCTTGTCGAGAAGCTTGCTGCATCTAATAAATATACCCATATATCAAATTTGGCTGGGGGGCAACGGTATGGTATTTGTAACCGTCCTGCAGTTAACTCAGAATGGTTAGCTAAAAAAAGCACTTGCCCCTTCCAATCCTCGACAACTGCTGATGCAAAACCTTCATTATTAATTTCCGCATGCAAGTGGTAATCTGAATCAGTGAAATACTTTTTATCTACAAGTTTTTCAAGATCAGTAAATTCTGGGGCAATCAATGTTGGTTTAAATCCGACTGGGTTATCACCGAATGGATCAGCCAATAAAATCAAACTTCGAGCTAATCGCCGAATCCCAGACCTATCAATTGGAACTTTTAAATTTTCTATAAAAATTTCTGTCCCATGCTTAATATTTGGAGAAATTTCTGTAATATCAATAGTAAGTTCCACATCCTCGACAACGATAACGTCGTCATACTTAGACCAATCTATAACTAGTTCATATTGATAACCTGGTTTATGTTTAGGCCTGGTAATCAAACGGGCAATTTTCCCCATCCTTAGTGCCGCTAATCTTCCTAAACCTTTACTTCCTGCGGGAATTCGCCCTAACGAAGAATTCCTTCTTACTAATTTGGTAGATTTTCCGAGGAGTAACCATCCATTTTTTATTCCCTCAATATCCATTCCATCTCCATCATCGATGATATGGATTGTTCCACCGGTCAAACTTGTTTCTAAAAGTTCAATAGTACATTTTATTGAGTCAGCATCATACGAGTTTTTTACCAGTTCGAGGATTCCTTGATCTGGATTTGGGTTTAATTCTTCGCCTAATCTGCTCAAGATATCAGTGGAAAACCTAAATTGTGCTTTATTTGTGTTCATTTATCCACTCCACCATGGCAAATTAGCCAAGGATTTAATTGTTAAATGTCGGCAACGGATCGATTCATTAATCCAGGCGTTTGTTCTTTCATCATGCAAGTTGTTTAGTAAATCCTGGCATGTTGAAAGCTCACCATCTTTTGGTTTCAACACTATTAAGTGATTCTCAATAGCTACATCATCGTCTGTTTCAATAATTGTCCCAATTGCTCGATATTTGTCACTATGACGAGAAGTGCGCTTTACAACGACAAAAGGTGATTGGAATGTTCGTCCTTTGAAAGCGCGAGTGTTATTTATAACTTTTAAGTTTTCCCATGCAGGCAATCCACGAGGATGGATGTATTTTACGATAGGACCAATATGTGGATCACGATAATCGACTACCGGCCCGATTGAAATATCAAATTTATCAGAAAGGGTGATTACGCTTTCCGAACTCAATTTAACCCAAACCCGAGAGTTGATACTTGGTACTTTATCTACAACTAATTCCATTACGAAAACATCAACGTCAGCCCAGGCATCAAACTGTCCGTATAACTGTATTTTTTTGATTTCACATTTCGACTCAATAAAATTGCGCCATCTCACATAACGTGTTCCGCTACGCAAGACATCTGGCAGTATTGCTACGATACGAGTCCCCTTTTGTACATTACTTATACAAGCTTCAAGGAATACTGCAGCAGCATTGACTTTTCCAGATCCCCATTGACACGATTCTGGAGATGGCATTTTGTAAAACGGGGGATTTAACAAAACGTGTGTGGCATTCTGTAATACTTCGAGGTTCTGAAAAATTGATCCAACACGAAATCCTGTAAAGGGTTCTGAATTCACATTAAATGACGAGGAATTCTTGTCAGCCCCTAATGTGATGGCTTTTAAAACTAAGCGTAATTTAGCGATGTCAACAAATTCAGAGTGCAAATCAACTCCGAAAAGATTTGATTGCCATTGGTTTAATGTTTCGGGTAAATCACGATATAACGGCAGGTATTGAGTACAAGAAAGCAATAAATCTCCTCCACCACAAGTGGGATCAATCAGAACGGATGTTTTATTAATTGTTGAAGCGAATTCTGCGGAGACTGCAATTTTCGCAAGTTGACTTCCAGTAAAAAAAGCACCTGATTCACGTAAATTCTTGAGAGGGACTAATCTCCTTAGCTCACTTGCCGGTCGACCATCTAACAATTGCAAAACAATATCCTTGTTTGCAGGATATGTGGTTATTGAGTTTTCTAGTACTTCATGTAACTCTGAAACGAAAGGAGTAATTTGAAGCATAATACCATTCTACCTGTTCTAAAAAAGTGTAACAAGATGGACAAATATTTTCATGATGAGTGTGAAGTGACAATCTGCATGAAAAAACCTGACATGGATAAAAATCTCATATATAACGAGTTCAATTCTTGATCTGTGTATTCCTGGCGCTTACCGAATGAAGCCGATGAGCGATACCCAGTCTTTTTTGCTGGTAATGTGTCAATTTCCAATTGAATACGGGAGTCTGTCATATATTATGTCAACCCATTATTTCATCATACCAAAATAACGGAATGCTGCCTCGATTGCCTTGATCTTTTCAGGAGGACAAGGTTTAACTCGATTTGCTCCTTTGCGATTTGGAGCTTTTTTTGTTGGTAGGCCATGTGTTTCCTTTACTTGTGCAATCCAGCAGGACTGAGGAACAAAATCATATTGCTCTTTTACCCATGCTTGGATTTCTTTATAGGTAGCCATTTCCTTATGTCCTTCAGGCATCAGCCTTTACTGGAATTTGAGTCAACATATGAATATACTCTTCAGGTAATCTATGTTCTTTTGCGCCTTTAATTATATAGTCCAAGTACCAGTCAAAAGGCAATTCTGAAGTTATTTCTTGGGATATATAAGTTTCACAATCAAGAGATTTATTATTACATAAAACTTGAACTGTAATTCGTTCATACCCAATCTCAACACCATCCAAATTTAAAATTGCATCTTGAGGAAGTTGAAAGACTACACCCCATATACAAGCATTCTTATTAGGAAATATATTGCCTTTACCTGAAACGCTGTTACTTTTTTTATTACACGCAAATTGGAAATCCTTAAGAGAAGCAACGCCAATAAATTTTGCATCTGGGATTCGTTTTTGCAAACGCTTTGTTGACATATTTGAGCCATAGGCAAAATAGCAGATTGAGTTTTCTTTTAGCATAATTTTTACAATTAGTTGATTTTAGAAGTTGGATATGGCCACACAATTTTCGCAAGATTGAATAATTCTTTGCTTCTTTTTCGGATGGTAGTCTCGTTCCATTCACTTTCTCTTTGGAGATCTGCATTAAGCAGCAGAATAGAATACTTATTTAGCGTAACAACTTTTTTTGCCCACGCATCATTCGAAAGAGAAGAATTCAGCGATCCAGTGACTAATGTGAGATTCCCTAAAGTATGAAGCAGTCGATCCCGGGTTTCTTTAGCCTCATCTATATCATTTGGTAACGGCCAATTTGTATTTGTCCACCCTCTGGGCATGATATGCTCAATTGACAGTTTCTTCTTCGGTAATGCCAGATCCTCAGTTTTATTGCTGGCACGGCGTTGCAACTCTAAAGCTTCCAGAATCATGGCCAGACGTTTCTGTGGTTTGAAACGTTTGTAGGCTTCAATCTTTTGCCAGGCTTCCTGGAATTCATCATCGTTTGGCCATCGGCTAATATCAATCGTCTGTGATTGCAGGTAAGCTTTTATCCCTGATTGGAGTTGGGAGGGGTCACAATCAATGAATTGCTTCACTGCTTCAAGGAACAAATTGTTGTAATTCTTTGTACCCATCTCACAAACCATCCTGCGTATCAGGTATGATTCCAGATCGATTAATATGGCTCGACGTTGCTGATCAAACTCAGGTTTACCCAACTTATCAAATACGATCAACAAAAGTGGATAAACAGTGGTATTTTCCAATGCCTGGATGCGCTTGAAAAACAGACCTTCGCGAGATTCCGGAAGATAAGTGTAGAATTGCTGATAGATTAATCCATAACGATGCAGATCTTTCATGTAGATAGCAGGGTCGATCTCAGGATGCTTCTTTACATATTGGCGGAAAGTATTAAAGAGGTTGGTGACGATAACTTCATCACGGGTGAGTAACGTGATGTAATGCTGCATAAAAAGTTCGATCTGTGGGCGCAACAAACGACCCGTTTGAACCTTTTGTCGCCAAAAGGAAGTCAAATCGAAGAATTGCCAGTGGTCTTTGTACAGTTTATCGAGGTCATGCCCGGATTCCTCAGCCCGGTGAAGCAAATAATTCTTGACCAGATCGGAAGCCAGTAGTGGTGTGCCGCGTGCATTAAGCGTCTCAAAGATCATTTGAGCATCATCTTTTTCATCAAGGTCAATCACCACTACCAGCAGACCTCGATAAAGTGCGTTCTGAAGTGCATCGAGTTTCTTTTTGAGAACATCGGGATCAACAGCGAGCCATTCTTTGATCTTATTGTGAAAAAAAATATAACCATTGGCAATCGCGAATCCAGCCTCCCCGCTCAATTTTCCACCAAAATGATTGCGAACGTCGTCCGGAGTTGTAGCCGACATGACTAACCGGAAGTGTTCGCGATCCACATTGGTTGGCCAAACCTTATAGATTTCATCTGGGCTACCTTCGCGAGGATCATTACGCGTCAGCCGGCGCAAATCGCGTGAATGACTGGCAGCCAAAGGGCCTAGTGAATCACATACATCACAGGCTGCTTCAATCACAATTTGCATCGTGGTCAAGCGTTGCTGTCCATCAATAATCTGACGAAGATCAAGAGTGCCTGTGGCAGTAGTCAACTGTTCCAGAACCACAGCACCCATAAAATGGGGACGGAAAGGATCTTCCCGATAGTAGCGATCCGCTAAAGCAGAAATATCCTCCCATAAAGGTTCCCATTGATCCTGTTGATTCCACACGTATGGCCGTTGGTAAAGGGGTACCATGTACCGGCATTGGGCATCGAAGACATCTTTGAGACTTCTTGGTTTAGCATCCATACGTAAAGATTCCTTTATTGTCTTTCGAAGTTTTTTATATTTATATAATTGGTGTTTCTGTAACCTCAACTAAGCAACTTGCAGGTGAAATGGAATTTCTAATACAAGATGTTAACTTTTTCCCTTGAGGGTGAGAAAAGTTCTCTATCGAAAGTAACTCATTGGTAGGTAATGATACTCTTTTACAATGATCACATAAAAACCATACTTTTGCTTGAAGAGTAGAATCAAGTCGGTAAATCGAAGCAAGATCCTCATATTGATTTGTTGACCATTCAGAAACGTGGAACTTATAACGAATTTTTCCCCGATATAATTGTTCGTCAGTTGAACCCTTAGCATAATAAAGATATAACCAAAAATCGTGATCTGGAAGAGTGTGAGGGTTAGTGCGATTAAATGCGAAGGATAAATACTTTTTCTTAGATTTTTTCCATTCTTGAATCATGAATTCATCCCAGTGAATTTCAGCCTTGTACTCAATTGGAAATATATACTCAATCATCTTACCCCTCCTGAGATCACTTATTGCTTAATATATGTGATCTCGAATCCCTTACAAGCCCTGAATTCTTGCAATCGATTTGAAATAGATAAACCATCACTCATATCAAAGCGTTGAAAAATATCCAATCCACGATCAAGGCTGATCTTCCAGCCAGTATCTGTGATGATGTGCCGGGCATGAATTGATTTAGCATCCTCAAACTTCCAGTCAAAGGATACTCCAACAGGAGAACTGTTATCGCGGATCTTGGCCAGAAATTCATTTTGAGTCTCTGGGTCTATTTCATCAGCGACAGTGATTAAGGTGACTTCAACTTCTTCGTCATCTGCTTTTTGTTTGACAATTGTTTCTATTACTTCCATCAGGTTTCGAGCTTGGTAGTACAGACGAATATAAGGGTCAGTGATGACAATACTCTTTGCATCTTTAATGTAGGGTCCAATTAATTTATCAAAAGATACCCCTCTTTGATTTTCTGCAAAAACAAAATTTCCTTCATTTAACTTTGCTTCGACGATGTTTTGTTGGGGTTGTATAGCAACATGAGCTGTCTCTTCAATTTCTCCAGTTGAAGTTGTTTCTTGATAGGTGGATTTGTAATGTTGTGGATATTGTTCTTCCTCTAAAGTCTTTACATAGGTTTCTTTTTTTGTTTCGTTATCAACATAGCAAAATCTTACAGAGGAATATGTATTATCAATTCTCATTAATTGGTCTTTGATTCTCTTGCGTCCTTCTATGGCGAATTTCAAGATCATTTCAACTTCTTCTTTGGTAGCTTCACCTTGTGGGAAAAGTATTTTAAAGAGACCCGAAAAAGTTTTATTGATTCCGTCTCTATCGCGGGTAGAAATGTCGCTTACCAAACTAAAGTATTTTGAATAGTTCTGAGAAAAATCTTGATCTCGGTAAGTTCGAAGAATCTCAGCAAGGTAATCCACAACAAAACCATACCCATCTGAGAACATTTCGCCTCTGATGATGTCCACTTCCCAGCCGGGAATGTAAAAATGTAAGCGATCTAAAAAGGCTGAATCATAATATTGTTCAGGCAATTCATCGAATAAATTTGAGTGTTTGAGCATAAAGGGAAGAGTGTGCTGTGTATTTCCTACAAATGCTAATGAGGCCTCAGCGCCAAGTGTCTCGATACCTCGTGAAAATGATTTGTTTGCCATGTAATTTTTCATGATATCGACCAGGGCTTTGTCTGCTTTCTTTTTCTTGCCGGCAAATTCATCGAAGCCAACTAAGTCCCAATAACCGACCAACCCGATTCGACCGGATGTGTTGTTGACGAATAATTTTGGAACACTCACTTCACCCCCAGAAATCAAGATGCCGTGTGGAGAGAATTCTGAATAGATGTGAGATTTGCCCGTCCCTTTTGGACCGAGCTCAATGAGGTTATAGTTCCGTTCACAATAGGGGATCAACCGAACCAATTGGAGCAATTTAGAACGTTTTCCAAATTGCTCTGGATTGAAACCGATACTCTGAATCAGAAGATCGATCCACTCTTCGGTGGAAAACTGTTTCCGAATCGCAATATACTTTTCCAGATCAAAATTCGAAAGTTGGATAGGTTTTAGTTTATTCATAAGCCATGGGCAGGTAGATGTGTCTTCAGAATACTGATATTCTAGATCTGCAATACACCAAATACCGCTGACCAACAGCTTCGGGTTTTTCTTAACTGTGTCGGTATCAACAAGGACTTTCTTGATCCCTAAATTTGAGAATTCGGCTTCATAAACATCTGATTTTTCGTTCAATGACACACTGATTTTATCGATGACCTGGTGCCGACCTTGTTCCCGAATCAAAGATTTTACCAAGCCGGCTTCATTACGATGAACGTAATGTTTCCTTAGGATTTCCTTTACGGTTTCAATACCGGATTGGATACTGGCTTCATCTGATGTCGCACAATACTGTCCTAACAAGTATTCCAATACATAGGTTGGCACAATTGCATTGCCTTTCACGGTCTTTACAAGGTCTTTCCTAACCACTACACCAGAAAACAATTCACTAATTTTTTGATCAAGAGGTCTCATCGGATTTTCCTTATTAAAAATCGAAGTCTGCGGTAAAAGTACGACGTAATGTATAGGTTACTTTTTTGTACTCTTTATACTGGTCTGTGTTCGGGATTTTTTCATCCAATTTCAAAAAAACATCTTGATTATTGGCTTTATCAGAATCTTTAGTTAATAAGAAACGTACGGATCTTTCACGATCTCCGCTATGCTCAGACTCGAAATCAAAAATAAATTCGTGAATGTCTGATATGCATTTGTTGGCTTGGTTGTAAATTGCCGCACGAAGCAATCTGGGTTGCCGTTTTTCGCTTGCTTGCTCGGTTTGAAATAAAGTTACAGAAAGTTGACTGGTTGAAATGATGTTGGATGTGCTTTTAATAATATCGACATTCACCTGAGAAATATCACTCTCTCGTTTTTTGTTAATAACGATTACCGGGATTACAATTTCTTGCAGAGCAGCACCACCATGAACATATCTGCTTCCCGAACCGCTTAAACGGAATCTATTAATGGACTTTGGAATTTGAACTTCAACGTCACCGGCTAATCCTAAATTCGCAGGCGTAAAGTTCTTCAAGCTGGGGTTTGGTATAAGACCTCTTCCTAATACAAATCTGCGATTCTGGTAAAAGATTTCATTTGCCGATGCTTGAACTGTCGTAAAATCACTTTCGCCGATCGCACGGTTTTGATATATAAACCCATGATCTGCAGTAATGATCATGTTGGTCGCATTCCCCGCAGTAAGTTTTTTAAGGATACTCACCAATTCGTCTATTGTTTCTTTTACAGCATCGAATACACGGTTTTCAGAATCTTTTTTGTCACCGGTCGCATCAATGTGATTGTGATATATATAGATAACATTGTTGTCTTTGACTAACTCACGGTTTTGTTCCCTGGTAAGCTCAAAAAAATCTTCAGCCCTAATGACCGTAGCGTTGGCTACAGTCTTTTTAAGGATCTTTTCACGGTTATCGGATCCAGAAGAATTGATGTCATCTGCAAAAACAGTTCCAGACGTATCACTAGCAATTCTGAGGCTTACATGGGGGAGTAATGCTGCCATCCCAAGTTGGGTGTAACTGGGGAGCATCGAAACCATTGGTTCAATTTGGGCTTCGTATCGGTCTTCCCGGTTGATGGCTTGAGTCAGCTCATCTCCGACTTCATAACGTAGGGCATCGGAAATAACCACATAAACCTTTTTATGGTCATCAATAAATGGTTGAATATAACGGGTGAAAAATTCAGATTGAATTGGAATTGGGGAAGAATTCCATGAAGTCAAATTATTTATTTGATCTTGCCAAAGGTTATTCACTTTTAATAGATAATTATTTGTATACTGATTTTCGATGAAATTTATTAGTTCTTCAATTACAGGCAGGTTGCCAGCAAGGCGGGAGTAATAAATCACCTTGCGGTAGGATTGATCGAGTTTGAACCAACTCTTGCTGTATTTTTGTATCCCATCCTGGAAATTATCGATCGTGATATTAATTTCTTGGAGATATTCGATAAACCAGGCAGCATTTTCGATAACCTCGTAGAGATATTCGAATTTGCTGAACCAGTGACTATTACGCCGTTTTCGAACAAGTTCTCTGCATGCAGCAGGCTGAATCGTTTTTTCTTTTAACCCACGAACGAGTTCCTGGATAATCTTTTTATCAATATTTTCAAAAATATCAACATCAACAAGCTTTCGATAATCTCGATGAGCAAGATCTGCATCAATCGAAAGGATGGTGGAATATCTCTCAGCTAACTGGTCATATTCCTTTTGAGATTTTGTGTTGTCTTTCAAGTGTCTTATAAAGACATGGGCATCGTTATTTAGGATGGGCTTTTCACCAATCCCCACCAGGTACCCGGAATTAAAAAGTTTCAGCGCAAGGTCCTCTATCCCGATTTCCTGAGAAGTATAGCCAAATCGTTGTTTCACTTCTTTCCAGAAGAATTCATCTAAATTGCATTTATTGATTGAGTTGATCTTGTCTTGTTTATTCTTGGCAAGCTCGATCAGAATTGTGGTCAAGATTTCATCCAACCGGGGATCGCTGCCGGCAAGGATGGCCAGCATGTATTCCATGATTGTGTATTTGGAATCCCCCGATTTTATCAGTATCTTTAGCGCGGACCGATTTCGCTCACTTCCAAAAAATTGGTCATGAGTTTGAATCATCGTCAGAAAGCTGGGATCTAATTCCAATTCGCTCAACCAGATTGCTGCTTGGTCGGCACTGAAAACAGTATGAGCCAGTTGGACGTCCAGCAGCCAGTTGTCAATATCATTGGGTTGAGGACCTTCAAAGTATAAGAGAAATTTTTGATTGGGGTGTTCGCGCAAAATTGTATATTTCAAACCGAATTGGTTATTGGTGATCTCAATTTTCTCTACACCGGGCAGGTAAATCTCGTTGAACTCATCGCGCATTTCTTTTTTGGTATCGTACCAAAAGACAATTCGGTGTTTATTAAAAAGGCTTAATAGGGCACTGTTGATCTGTGTCATTCCTATATCCCTTCAAAGAGGGCGCGGACTGTGCCATTGCCAATAAGGTTTGTATACATCGAAAAATCTTTTTTTTCATAGCGTACCCGGCCGGCGATGATAGCTGGAGAAATATCAAGTTTTTCCGCCATTTTGATAACTGAGTTGTTATCTACTGCATTAATCAAAGACCCTTTTTCTTTTTCCCACAAATCATGCGGGATAAGCATTTCAGAGCATAATTGATCAGCTTCTTTTTCTTGAGGAGTACAATCGTCGTGTGTTGCCTGTTCAGTATCGTCGAAGTAGACCACATCTCTACCTGCCAGCAAATGTAAGAAAACATGAGCGAGTTCATGAATCAATGTAAACCAAAAATTATCCAATCGATCATGACGTAGAGTCATGCCGATAATAGGTCTTCCTTCGGGATCTAAGAAGCAAGCACCGTCGAGATAGGTATGCGGTAAATGCGGAAGGATTACAAGAGGAATTCCATATTTGATTAAAACCTCCTGCGCTTTTTTGGGACCGGTGGTATACGCACTTAATCGTACAATTTGATGAATAGTATCTGGATTTATATTCCCTGGATTAAATTCAGGGATTTCTTGCATCTTGGCAATTGCCAATACCTGTGCTTGCCAGGCGGCCAACGCGTTTTTATCCATTTCGCCTTCAGAGCTTCGACATAGTGCATATTCAGGGGATTGATTTTGAAAAACAGAGAATAGCGATTCCAGACATTCTTCAGCTTGTTGTTTTGCCTGCGTGAGGGAGCCTGCAAAATGAGTGAAATATCCACGGTTGAACATTTCAGTAAAGGGAAAATCTTCAACGTTGTAACGTTTCTCAGGGATTGCTCCCCCCGGTTCCATGATTAATACTTCAGCAGGGATCTCAAGACCTTTTGCCAGATTGCGGATCATGGCCAGACTGAGCGGACGCCTGTGATTGAGCACTTCGGAGACTTTGCTCTGGCTGCCGATAAATGGGATCAGATCTTTTTGGGTTAACCCTTGTTGTTCCATACGGAATTTTATGGCTTCAACAGGATCGGGTAAGGGAATAGGAAAGTGTTCTTCCTCATAATTTCCGATCAGAAAAGAGAGTAATTCCAATTCTTCACCTTCAGGAGTTCCTGGATTTGCATCCATTAAATCGGAAAGTCGGTCCAGCGAACTTTTATATTCTTCTTCAGTCTTAATAATTTTATGTTCCATTAGATCGTCTCCGCTTCTATACGATCATATTCTTTGTGCGTTCCGATGAATCTAATTTCAACTATGTGAAATGGATAATTAATTTTTACAACCATTCGATATTTATTGTGTTGGATATTGAATACAACTCGGTTTTCTTTGAGTATGCTGGATGTGCTATAACTTGATTTAACCTCTGCTGGGTTTTTCCAACTGACATTGTTAACATGAGCAAACCATGAAGTAAGAGAAGATCCCGCATCTGGAAACCTTTCGATAAACTGAGGTATCATTTCTTGTCGATGGATTTGCATGTATAAATATATCCCTATTTATAATAAATGTCAATATATTATTATCCCAAATAGGGATATTTATTCAAGCCTTGTACCGTTTTAGCTGTAGCGTTAAATGTTCGCGCAGTTGCCGGCGCGCTGATTGTGCAAATTTCTTTAGTTCAGTGTTTGTAGCCATGTTCGCTCCCAGAAGACTCTTTATAACGTGGCAAAAATCACTCTCAACTTCATTAAAATGAGATTACTTTACAATTTTACACCTGGCCATTTTTTCATCAGGCACATATAGCACTCGATATCTTCTTTTTAAAAAAGCCCATAAATGGTTCTATATGAATTTAGAATATTTTGAATTGTCTGAGGAATGTTATTTGTATCACTAGCTTCCGAGTATTCCACTACTGAATTGAAGCTGGAAAGTAAGTTCTGAGAAAAATCCTGGCAGGTTTGATTGGTCCAATTGATATTGGCACATACTCTTGGCAAATAGTATCCTGCCCAAGTTAATTCTTCTACCAATGCTGAGTTTTTAGTCAGAAATGGCAATCGAAAACATTTGCTATTACACCCAGTTTCTGAGTTTGGACTACCAGAACGTCCCCGATCAAGCGCATCAGCATCCTTAAGTAATTGCCAGATTACATCGGCATCCTTTGGGTCTTTATCAATGGAATGAATTTTGATTGCAAAAAGGCATCTTTGGGCAAATTCCAATGGGAGCCGGCTGGATATTATTTTTCGGAAGTGATCTGCTGCCTGCTCTCCGTGTTTTGGCTCGGCATAATCATTTTGTCTGCAGAGATCATGGAAAAAACCCGCCAATAAAGCCGTAGTTTTTTCTTGTTCAGAAATAACTAACCCCTTACTATTTGATATCTCCGCTAGAACACTGATCCAAAACATGACACGGATGGTGTGACCTACACCATGATTAGTAGAAAAAATGAATGCTTGGTTGATAAAATTGTCTATTAAACTGAGCACATTTTCTTGTTCAATCCGAGATATTCGCCGTATTGTCCTGGTGAAAATATAAAGGGGTTCTTTTAATTCAATAATACGATGAACTTTAGTTGCAAAATATCGGTCATTGGATAGAGGATCGGACAATGCTGAACAGTTTTCGTGGTCATGGAAGGTGGTTATTGTAAATTTCGCTTTGTCATTTTCGATTCTACCCAAATCTGAGTCCAGAACTAAAAGGCGACTGGCAGAACTGAGAGGTAAACCGGTTCCAGCATCATGTTCTAAGTTATACACAAGGATCTCAGCAGAACGCGCATGGTTTAGATCGTCTTTCTTATTTCCGATACTATAAATATCTTTCCAATTGAACTCTTTATAATCTGGAAACGGAATATTCGTGTGGCTCTCAGAACCGGACGCCAGATTATTATCTGATATGAACCAAAAAACATTTTTAAGGGAGAATACTTTATTTAGGTCAAATTCTATGATACCGACTACGGATGAAAACGGATCTTCATCTTTTCGAATAATCGCATTTCTTCTGAACTGCCAGTAAGTATTATTGAAGGGGTTAAGAAATAAATTAACACATTGGTGAATATTTACCATTCTTGTTGTTTCGCCATTTACCACTTCTACTGTCTTTTCACGAATTTCCTGGATGTGATGGTTGGATAAATCGGTAAAGTCGTGAGCTAATTCTCTTGGTAAGGTTACTCTACTTTCTTTCATCATGGCAATATTTGAGAGCGAGGCTATATAGTAAGCAAAAACCCCTTCAGGGTTTGCTTGAAATAATCGATTTATTTTTTGTTTTTCTTTTGTTAAGGTCCTTTGAAAATCAATGAATTGCTGTGATGTAGGGTTCATTGTCAGAATAAGGGGTACTGAATCGTTTCCTCTCGATTGGATTTTTCCGTCCCTGTTTCCAATTTCACTTGATATTTGGTCAGATACTCATAAAGCTTATCCATTGAAGTTTTTCCCAAGACTTTCTTCTCTTCCAACTGCCCAAGACTTTTAATAGAACCGTTTTCAACCATCCAGAGGATTTGTTCACAATTGCCTTCGCGAATTCCAGAATTCAATAACTTAGGAAGGGCTTTATCGGATTTTACGATGTTTATTAATCGGTTAAATAGGGGATCGCTGGCGTTGGGGTCGAAGGTATAGACTTCGATATCAATATCCGGCAGGTCCTTGAGGTATCTGCGCGTCAGGGACTCAATGATGTTGAGAGGGATCCTCCCGTTCATCGCCCCCATCCACGGGAAGGCAATGGATTTTATCCCTTTGGCTTTGTAACCGGAAACAAATTGCTTCAGAGTGGATTCGATCCACTCCACTTTTGAAGGTTGCTTCCAATCATCCTTGATTGCGAAATTCAGGATCAGCACATCCGGTTGCGGGTAAGAGAGGATCCTTCCAGGAATTACCTTTTTTTCAGCGCAATCGAGTTTATATTGCTCAAACATCTCAGGGTAGCGCCGACGGAATTCAAGGGCAATGCCCTTACCCATTGCCCCAACACAATTTACGGTGTTGACAATGGCTTCTGCTTTTGAATTAAAAAGATTACCTTTAATTTCTTGATATGCCATTAGAACCTTGATTGGTTTGGTAAAAGGATTATGAAGTCTTACGTTGCAGATGAACGTAAATGGTAGTTGTAATACTATCAGTATAAGGATTCGAGCCCATTATTTGCCATCCGTTTTGTCCGAGTTCATTCATCACTTTTGTGAACTCGATATCTCCTTCTGATAATAAGCCAACTCTATATTTTTTTTCTTCGCCAGATGCTGAAAAAGTGGAGATATTTCCTACAATAGAAGTTTTTACCCATCGAACCAGCATATACTCAAATATTTCCATTATCTCTCCTTTTATAATCCCTTGATCGGTGCCAGCGCCTCGCCGAACTTGGGATAGTTTGCCTTGACCCCGTCATCCAGATCGATCTCGATATGCTTGGCAGCCAGCGGGAAGAGCACTTTGCTCTCATAGGTAGTGATTTCATCCAACTGTTTCTTGAGTGTCTCCAGTTCTTTGATGGCTGCCGTCTTTTCTTTGGGCGAGATGGACGTGCTGTTGCTGACCTTTTCAACAAATGACTTACGCGCTTCCAGTTTGGATTTGAACTCACGCAAATAATTGTTGAGAATGATCGAAACCGTATCTTTATTGTAACGGTGCATATAGATCAGCGCATTGAATGAACCTTTGGGACTGGAGAAGAGCCAGTAGATGGGTCGCTTCTTGTACATCTTCAAGTGGTAAGGGTAAAAGTCTTTCAGGAAATAGGAACGGATATCCCGCCCGATAGCTTCTTCGATGAATTGCAGGTTCTCTTCGTAATGCTCCTCGCCAAAGGTGACCTTGAGGAATTTCTTGAATCGTTCGGAGATGTCATCCTGGAACCAGTCGCCGTCGAGGATGGGGATCACGTTGTCTTCGTCCGGCATAAAGGTCGGATCTGGCACCTCGCGCAAATAATCCTGCAGGGCTTCGCCCTGGTTGGCCAGGATCAAGCCGGGTTTATCCAGCGAGTAGCGCCCGAACATGCAGCCCACCGCGTATGAGATGAACTCACACATGGTATCGGTTTGCAATAGAGATTCTAACTCGTCTTTATTGCGCCTACCACCATATCGAAAATATGGATTACATGTTAGGGTAATTTCTTCCAAAGGTATTGTAGGTTCGAGTTCATCTTGTAATCCATAGGTTTGGATGAAGATGCGATTATTCTCTTCTTCAAGTTGTTGCATTTCAGTCAGATTTATTTGCCATTCTGTACGTAATTGATGGTAAGCAATACCCAATTCACAATTCAGCTCCTCTTTGGGTTGTTCTCTTTCTATCATAGCCATATTCGCTGTCGCTAATATTTGTAATTGCTTAAAATCCCACGATGTTTCATAAGAATTCCAATCTTTTTTTGATCGAGTGATAATATTCCCTACTATTGTGTCGAGATTCGATAAATCAATATCCTCAATAATTGGTAATGTTTTAATGTTTCCGACTTGAAAGTTTAGGGTTGGATTTAATATACTCATAAATTCTATTGATAATTTTGAACACATTAGACCTAAAATGAGATATTTCTTATCGTTTGGAGGAAATACTGAAGAACCGGCTACATCAAATACAGCGCCAGAATCTGATAAACGTACCCCAAAATTTGCTGAGCTGATGAATGTCCAAGTTATGGCATCATTAAAATAAAACTTTTCGGAAGGACAATGATTTCCCAAGGACTTCAATATTTTATATGACGATTCATCAAACCGAATAATATCTTCATTATTCCCATACCATTTTCTATAGTTCCCCCCCTTGTTATAGGGAAACCATAAGTATTTTGACTTATGGGCATCGTTCTTGTTTTTTAACCCAAAAACACTTTTCTTAAT
>Ga0224522_1000285_pt1 | contig 19866 bp, 13 predicted proteins | sample CFST25metaG_FD_182733 | JGI IMG/M metagenome (GOLD analysis project Ga0224522, IMG submission 182733) | Peat soil microbial communities from Stordalen Mire, Sweden - C.F.S.T25 | ecosystem: Environmental > Terrestrial > Soil > Wetlands > Peat | place: Sweden: Norrbotten County, Stordalen Mire...
ATATCTTGAAAATTTGATAATAGGTTTAATTGCAGGTTTTATCATAGGTTTTGTGCTCTCGATGCCCCCTTTAGGTCCCACTACTTTTTCTATTATTGCAAAAGGTTTTAAGAATGAAGAAAAAGAAGGAATTGCTATCGGTGTCGGGGCTGCTTTCATGGATTTTATCTATATCATGGCAGCTTATGGCGGTGTTTCTATTATCAAATCACTTCTCCCTCATTCTGTCGATGTTTTCTTCGATACTAATGAAAATACCATTAAAATAATATTAACTTTGATAGGCTGTTTTGTTGTTGTTTTTTACGGGTTTAAAATAATGAAAATGAAAACCTTTAATGGAAATAACAGCAATATTCCGCTGACTGAAGACAAAATCGAAAAGGTTGTAATGGAGAAAGCTGAGCCGAAACTTATAAAAACGGAGAAGGAACTGGACAGGATTTTGCACACACAAAAACTTGAAAAAGGGTTGAAAGGGCTGACCGGTGAATTTCTTACTGGCATTTTACTATGTCTTTCTTCGGTAACTCTTCCTGCTTCCTGGTTTGCAATTGTAAGTTATTTGAAGAGTTACGGAGTTATAGATTCAAAATTTCTTTCCGGATTAGCACTTGCAATCGGTGTACTTACAGGTACTGCGGTCTGGTTTTATGTAATTGTGAAATTCGTATCTAAGAATTCACACAGAATTAACTCGAGAATGCTCAATAAAATTAACATTAGTGTAGGTGTAATTTTAATTTTGCTCGGTGTGTTTCTATTGTTAAAAGCTGTGGATTTTGCTTTTTTATAAATCACTCTTTTTTTTAATAAGTGGCAAGTAATAATTCTCAAATACAGCAAAATAATATCTGTCAGTTCTGCCAGTCAAAAATAAAATCAAAAGAAGATTTTATTACATGCCCTTCCTGCCTGTCGGTTTATCATATCGAATGCTGGTACGAAAATAAAGGCTGCGCTGTTTACGGCTGTAATTATAAAATTCAAAATTCGGATCAGGATTCAAAAATATTCAATATCGATAATATAATAGTAAACGCAGAATACCTGATTAATAAGAGGCAATATTCCGAAGCTCTGAATGAATGCAACAGGATTCTTTTTGCCGACCCGGGTAATCTCGAAGCAAAAAAATTATACAACAAGGCAATTTCACTGATTAATGTTAAACTGAAAATTCTGAATGATGCGGATAATTGCTTTGAAAAAAAAGATTATAAGTCGGCTGAAATTTATTATAAAAACGCGTTAAGCTATATTGATGAATCCGACCAGGGTACAGTAAAAGCAAGGCTGGAAGTGATTAAAGATGCCATACCTGCCTTACAGCGGAAAAATTTTTATAAAAACGCCATAACACTTGGTTTAACTGTTATCATATTTATAACGGTAGCTTTTCTCGCATACTACTATATATACCTTGAAGAGGACAGGGATTATTATGCAATCGAAAGGGAAGACAATACTGATGATATTCATTCGATGGAAAACCAGATATTCCGTTATGAACATTTTTTAAGGAAATATGAAAGCGGAAAATTCAGTATGAATGCATCCGAAAAAATCAATTTACTTTCGGCAAGTTTGATTCAGAAAATTTATAAGGAAGATTGGAAAACATCTCTGAAATATCTGAATAAAATAGATGATGACACCTATCCTAAATTGCACAATGATTTGTTTAATATGCTTTACTCTGAAGCCGAAAAAGAGTATTCGAAATATAAATCAAATGCAAAGCACTTAAACACACTTCGAAAATTTTTAGAAGCAAAAAACGAAACCGAAAAAGCTCTTAGCGTGATTAACTATTTCCCGGGAACAAACATAGACAGGGAGAAGAATATAATAAATTTCAATTTGAATCTGCTGAACAAGAAAATATCGTTCCTTATAAGATACAAGGAAATTGAAAAAGAGCTTAATGAAAAAACCGAAGAACTTAAAAAAAATCATGAAATTGAGAACGGTGAAATTGTCAAGATTAATGCCATAATTACGGAAGAAAAATCTCCGACATTATTTATTGCAAGGAATATTTTTGATAATAAATTAATTGCTTTGAAAACAAATGATATAACAAACTATAAAAGGGGAGATGTGGTAATTCTCGAATGCAGGAAAAGCGGCAAATTAAATATAAATGGCGATAATTTGGGAGAAATTAACGTTCCGATGTATAAAATCGGGAATACGATGAAAGAAGATGTGAATTCATCCTCTTTCGATAAAGAATCGCTGGTACAAAGATTGGATTATCTGAAATCACAGAAAAATAAAATCGATAGTTTATTAAGCATAAGTCTGTAAATAAATTCATACTTTTTATAAATGGATTGGGCGAAAAAAAACAGAACTGATTAACGGGTTTTACCAAGTTTTATTGTATATATTCACATATTTTGGAGAGGGAACAATATTAAAATTTAGTCAAAATGTGCTTAAAAATATATTGATTTAAAAAATTGATTTCTATATATTAACTATTCGCCATAAGATTTTTGGGTAGGTAGCGAAGTGGTTAAACGCATCAGACTGTAAATCTGACGACTGATGTCTTCGGAGGTTCGAATCCTTCCCTACCCACGCAAAGATTTTTTGCGGGAGTAACTCAGTTGGTAGAGTCACAGCCTTCCAAGCTGTTGGTCGCGAGTTCGAGTCTCGTCTCCCGCTCAGAGTGAAGAAGGAGAAAACGAATTTCGGAAAAGTCATCCCGACAAGTCGGGATTGGTCGCGAGTTCTCCGCCACGGCGGATCGTCTCCTGCTCTTGATTTGGTTTTGGTTCTCCGTTTATATGAATGATACCTGCTCGACTGAGAATATGATTTTTTGCTGATGTAGCTCAGTTGGTAGAGCACTTCCTTGGTAAGGAAGAGGTCACCGGTTCAATCCCGGTCATCAGCTCGAGATTTACTAAACAATTTTTATATTGGAAAACAAAATTTCTTACACTGCAAACTTTTTATCTTCCGATATTTTTTGTTTTACTAATGAACTTGGAGTAAGTTCTTTTTTTTTGTTTTTACGGGTGTAGCTCAATTGGTAGAGTAGCGGTCTCCAAAACCGTCGGTTGGGGGTTCGATTCCTCCCACCCGTGCAGACTTTTAAAAGTATATTATATATGAAAGAAAAAATTATCAATTTTTTCCAGGATATTTACAAAGAAATGAAAAAGGTGACCTGGCCCAAGAAAAACGAGTTAAAAGATTCAACCATAATAGTTGTAGTAACGATGATTATATTTGCAACTTTTGTATATTTTGTGGATAAGGGAATCAGTGAGTTTTTAAAAGTAATATTTTAATGACAAAAGATGTCTGAAGATTTAAATATTGAAAACGAATTAAATCCTGCCGTAACGGAACCGGTTGAAGATGACCAGCAGTCAGGTCAGTTCAAATGGTATGCTGTCAGGATTATTTCCGGTCACGAGAATAAAGTGAAAGCATATCTCGACAGCCAGATAAAACTGGAAGGACTTGAGGACAAAGTAAAAAATGTTCTTATTCCTCTTGAAAAAGTATTCGAGGTAAAAGGCGGGAAGAAAAAGGTGAAATATAAAAACTTCCTTCCGGGATATATACTTGTGGAAGCAGATCTTGATGATAAAATCCGCAGCTTCATTTCACAGGCACCATCTATATTAAATATGGTAGGTGCAAAAAGTATCTCAGGAAAGAGACTAGAACCTATTCCGTTAAGAGGTGCAGAAGTTAAAAGAATTAAGGCGATTTTAAATGAAGAGAACCAGACAGAAAAAATTGATTTCAAATTGTCTGTCGGTGACCCCGTAAAAGTCACGAGCGGTCCCTTCAACAATTTTAACGGTAACGTACTCGAAATTAATACCGAAAAGATGAAAGTGAAAGTAATGGTGAGCATATTCGGAAGAAAAACACCCATTGAACTTGAATTTACTCAAATTGAGAAAGAAAAATAAAAAATAATTTATGGCAAAGAAAATCGTAGGTTTCATCAAACTACAGATTCCGGGAGGGCAAGCCACTATGGCGCCGCCTGTTGGACCGGCTCTTGGACAAAGAGGTGTCAATGGAATGGAATTCTGTAAGCAATTTAATGCAAGGACTCAGGATAAAAAAGGTTTAATAGTCCCCGTTGTAATAACGGTTTATTCTGATAAATCATTTAGCTTTATAACTAAAACCCCGCCGGCAGCGGTGTTATTGCTTAAAGCAGCCGGACTTGAAAAAGGCTCTGGTATACCTAATAAAAACAAAGTAGGTAAAGTCACGAAGAAACAAGTTAAGGAAATAGCAGAATCGAAAATGGCGGATTTGAATGCAAGGGATATTGAGCATGCAATGAGTATGGTGGCAGGAACTGCAAGAAGTATGGGTATAACAGTCGAATAAACATTTTTAACATTCAATTTTTTTATTTTATGAAATTGACCAAAAAGCAAAAAGATATTAAGAAAAACGTAGAACTTAATAAAGATTATAAAATAGCCGAAGCAGTTGCTTTGGTTAAAAAATTTGCAAAAGCAAAATTTGATGAATCAGTTGATTTAGCCATTAATCTTGGTGTTGATCCGAAACATGCAGACCAGGTTGTAAGGGGTACGGTTTCTCTTCCGCACGGAACCGGAAAAACAGTCAAAGTACTTGTAATCGCAAAACCCGAAAAACAGCAGGAAGCAATTGATGCAGGCGCTGACCACGTTGGATTTGAAGATTATTTGAAGAAGATACAGGAAGGCTGGACCGATATTGATGTGATTATTGCCGCTCCGGACACAATGAGTGAACTCGGTAAGCTGGGAAAAGTGTTGGGACCAAGAGGACTGATGCCGAATCCGAAAAGCGGAACAGTAACACCAAATCTGGGTCAAGCAGTAAAAGAAATCAAAGCAGGAAAGATTGATTTCAGGGTTGATAAAAACGGTACAGTGCATTCGGCAATCGGAAAAGCTTCATTTTCCGAACAGCAGCTTGTTGATAATGTGACTGTGTTTATCAATATGATTTTAAAATTAAAGCCGGCAGCAGCCAAAGGTACATATGTAAAAAGTCTGACTGTTTCCAGTACAATGGGTCCGGGATTCAGAATTGACAGGACACTGGCAGATATAAAAACTGCTGCATAAAATAGATTTTACGCACTCAACATTATATATGGTAAACAGGTATTGTGAAGACCGGTTTATTATAGCTTCAAATGTTAAATTAACTTAATAGGTAAAAATGGATAAAGGTAAAAAACAAGAGATTATTGGTGAGATTAAAGAATTGATGAACAGCACTTCAGCTTTATATTTAACCGATTTTACGGGAATGACCGTAGAACAGGTTGATGTTTTAAGAGAAGAATTCTTCAAAGCAAAAATTAAATATAAAGTAGTAAAAAATACTTTGGCTCTCAAGGCACTGAGGGAATCGGAGAAATTTGCCTCATTCGAGGATAAATTTAAAGATTGCCTTGTCGGTCCGACCGGAATTGTATTCGCTGATAAAGACCCTGTGGCACCAGCAAGGATTTTGAAAAAATCAATTGCAAAACTGGAAAAGCCGAAGTTCAAAGTAGCTGTTTTGGAAAATCAGTTCTATGGATCGGACAAACTCAATGAGTTGGCATCATTGCTCTCTAAAGAAGAATTGATATCCGGAATACTTTCAAGCCTGGATTCACCGGTATCGGGAATCGTCGGGGTATTGAATGCAGTTATCCGCGATTTATCAAGCGTTATTGAAGAGGTTGCAAAGAAAAAAGCAGCCTGAATTATTAAATTTTAAAACTAAAACAAAAGGATTAATAACATGTCAGTAGTAGAAGAATTATTAGAAAAGATTTCTAATCTAACTTTAACTGAAGCATCTGAATTAAAGAAAGCTCTCGAAGATAAATTCGGCGTTACCGCAGCAGCCCCCGTTATGATGGCAGGCGCAGCAGCAGCACCCGCGGCAGCAGCTGAAGAAGAAAAAACCGAATTCACTGTAGTACTTGCAGATATCGGTCCGGAAAAAATTAAAGTAATTAAAGTTGTAAAAAATGCAACCGGACTCGGATTAACCGAAGCAAAAGCTCTTGTTGAAAGTGCTCCAAAACCGGTAAAAGAAAATATTCCAAAAGCAGAGGCAGATAAATTAAAATCAGAACTCGAAGCAGCCGGTGCAAAAGTTGAAATTAAATAACTAATTTCGCTGTTTATATAAAAGGATTAAGGGTTTAAGTCTTGAAAAATTCAATAAAATCATTGATAATCACTTCTTAAACCTTTAACCTTTAATTGTTTTTGTGAGTTTTTTTATAAACCCTTCTTAAATTACAAACATTAAATTTATTTAAATGGATTTAAAAGGAGAAATTTTAGGTCTGAAGGCAATCCATGGTAAGAACAACAGATTGACTTTTTCAAAATCTGATATCCATAGAGAACCGCCTGACCTTCTAAATGTTCAATTGCAGTCCTATAAAGATTTCCTGCAGGAAGATGTCCCGATAAGCAAGCGAAAATCCCTCGGATTGCAAAAGGTATTTGAAGATAATTTCCCGATAACTGACTCGAGAGAGACTGCAGTATTGGAGTTTATCGAGTATTACATCGAAAAACCACCATACTCCATAATCGAGTGTCAGGAGCAGGGATTAACTTATGCCGTTCCGGTGAAAGTTAAATTAAGATTGTCGACAAAACCGAATGCCGCAGCAAAAGAATACAATTACAGTATCGAGCAGGATGTATATCTCGGACACCTGCCGAATATGACTCCGCGCGGAAGTTTCATTATCAACGGCGCAGAAAGAGTTATAGTCAGCCAGCTGCACCGCTCGCCCGGTGTTGTATTCAATGAATCTATACACGCTAACGGTACGAAACTTTATTCAGCCAGGGTTATACCTTATAAAGGTTCCTGGGTTGAGTTTACAACCGATATAAATGAATTGCTGTACGCATACGTTGACAGGAAAAAGAAGTTCTATTTCTCGACTCTGCTAAGAGCTCTGAACTATACCGATAAGGTAAAAATGCTAGAACTTTTTGACCTGGTTGAAGTAGCTGAAATCAGCAATAAAAATTATCTTGATTATGTAGACAGGATAGTTGCCGAAAATATAGTCGATAAAGATACGGGTGATGACCTCGGAATTACGGATGGTACGCACCTTACAGACGAGCTTTTGGTTTCGATTCTGAATTCACGTATAAAGACAATTGTACTGCTAAAGGAAAATCCGACAGATGGTGAAAAGATTATTTTCAATACGATAATCAACGATGAAGAAGATACCGATACATTACTTGAAAAACCTCTTGTCGAATTGACTGCAAAAGAGAAGAAAGCCAGCATGGCGTTTTCCGACAGTGAAGGCGAAAGTGCAAAAAGTTATATTGAAAAACTTTTCTTCAATCCCAAAAAATATGATCTGGGGCAGGTCGGTAGATATAAAATTAACAGAAAACTCGGACTTAAAATCGATGAACATAAAACGGTTTTGACTCTTGAAGACATTCAGGCTATTATTAATTACATCAGAGAATTAGTTGACGGTAAAAAAGAAGTAGATGATATAGACCATCTTGGAAACAGGAGAGTCAGAACGGTTAACGAGCAGCTGTCACAACAGTTTGCTCTCGGATTATCGAGAATGACAAGGACCATAAGGGAAAAAATGAGTATTCACGATGAAGAAAACTTAACACCCTCAAGGCTTGTCAGTTCAAGGCCAATAACCAGTGCGCTTGCTTCATTCTTCGGTACAAGTCAGTTATCTCAGTTTATGGACCAGACAAATCCACTGGCTGAAATGACGCATAAGAGAAGAATTAGTGCTCTTGGACCCGGTGGTCTTTCAAGAGAAAGAGCGGGATTTGAAGTACGTGATGTTCACTATACTCACTACGGCAGGCTCTGCCCGATTGAAACCCCTGAAGGTCCGAATATCGGTCTTATTTCATCACTCTGCATTCACTCAAGGGTGAATGAACTGGGATTTATTGAAACACCGTACAGAAAAGTGAGAAACGGAAAAGTTACGGAAGAAATTGAATATTTATCAGCAGATAAAGAAGATGCCTTTATTATCGCACAGGCAAATGAACCTATTGATGATAAAAACTTTTTTGAAAATGCAAAAGTAAAAGCGAGATTCAAAGGTGATTTTCCTATTATAGCACGCGAAGACGTGGATTTTATGGATGTTGCTACTAACCAGATAGTAAGTTCAGCCGCATCGTTAATCCCGTTCCTCGAGCACGATGATGCAAACAGAGCATTGATGGGAAGCAATATGCAGCGCCAGGCAGTTCCATTGTTAAGACCCGAAGCTCCAATAGTGGGAACAGGCTTTGAAGAAATAGTTGCAAGAGATTCAAGGTCAATGATTACAGCTGAAGCAGATGGTACAGTTGAATATGTATCGGCAGACAAAATAATTGTAAAATATAATATAAAAGAAGATTCGGAAGAAAGTTTATTAAGCTTCGAAGATAAACGTACGGTAGAATATAAATTGGTTAAATTCCTGAGAACCAATCAGGATACATCAATCAATCAAAGACCGATAGTAAGAGAAGGCCAGAAGATAAAAAAAGGTGATATACTGGCAGACGGTTCCTCGACTCAAAACGGAGAGCTTGCACTCGGAAGAAATATTCTCGTTGCCTTCATGCCTTGGAGAGGTTACAACTACGAAGATGCTATAGTTATCAGCGAAAAGGTAGTTGCAAAAGATGTATTCACTTCCGTTCATATAGAAGAATTCAGTCTTGAAGTTCGTGATACGAAACGCGGCGAAGAAGAGCTGACAAAGGAAATCCCGAACGTAAGCGAAGAAGCTACAAAAGACCTCGATGAAAACGGAATAGTAAGAATCGGTGCCGAAGTAAAAGAAGGGGATATATTAATCGGTAAAGTAACGCCAAAAGGCGAAACGGAACCAACACCAGAAGAAAAATTATTAAGAGCAATTTTCGGAGATAAAGCAGGCGATGTAAAAGATGCGTCACTAAAGGCTCCTCCGGGATTGAAAGGAATCGTTGTCAACAAGAAATTATTCTCGAGAAAAACAAGAGATACCGAAAGCAAAAAAGAAGAAAAACGCAGAATAGATAAATTAGAAGCTGAAAGAAAAAGAGAAAACAAAGAGTTGAATGTTAAGTTTGCGGAAAAACTCGGAATTTTACTTGAAGGCAAGGAATCTATCGGTGTAAGGGATAATAAAGGTAACCTTATAATCAGAAGCGGTGTAACATTCAAACGCGAAACATTCCAGAACCTTACCGAAAACAGCGGATATGACTTCAAAGATTTCAGCTATGAAATAGAATGGTCAAATAACAAGAAAGCAAACTCACTTATACTTGACATATACAAAAATTATTCATATAAGTGGAATGAGATTGAAGAAAAATATAAGAGGTTAAAAGTAAAAGTCACACTTGGTGATGAACTTCCGACAGGCGTTGTAAAACTTGCTAAAGTTTACGTTGCAAAGAAGAGAAAATTATCCGTCGGTGATAAAATGGCAGGAAGACACGGAAATAAAGGTGTCGTTGCCAAGATAGTTCCGCCGGAAGATATGCCTTTCATGCCTGACGGCACACCGGTTGATATAGTACTTAACCCTCTTGGTGTTCCTTCGAGAATGAATCTTGGTCAGCTTTATGAAACAGCACTCGGCTGGGTAGGCGAATTGCTTGGCGTTAAGTTTGCAACCCCGATTTTTGACGGTGCATCGGTTGACGAAATTCAGGAAGCACTCTATAAATGCGGATTACCAACTAACTCGAGAACGGATTTATATGATGGACGTTCGGGAAATAAATTCGACCAGCAGGTAACGGTAGGGTATATTTATATGCTCAAACTGTCTCACCTTGTTGACGATAAAATTCACGCTAGATCAATCGGACCATATTCGTTGATTACACAACAGCCGCTTGGTGGTAAAGCCCAGTTTGGCGGCCAGAGGTTCGGAGAAATGGAATGCTGGGCATTACAGGGATACGGCGCGAGCCATATTCTTCAGGAAATGCTCACGGTTAAGAGTGATGATGTACAGGGCAGGAGCAAAGTATATGAGGCGATTATCAAAGGTGAAAATTTACCCGAACCAAGTGTCCCTGAAGCTTTTAATGTTATATTAAAAGAATTACAGGGCTTATGTCTCGATATAAATATGGAATAAGATTTATATCGAAAACAAAATTAAATTTAAATTAACCTTTAACTTTAAAAAATATTATGCCAGTTAAAGTAGAACAAAAAAGAAAACGTATAACAAAGATTACGATTAATTTAGCGTCTACGGATTCGATTATTGCGAACTCTTTTGGTGAGGTGACAAAACCCGAGACTATTAACTACCGTACTTTCAAACCCGATAAAGACGGTCTTTTCTGCGAGAAAATTTTCGGTCCCGTTAAAGACTGGGAATGCCATTGCGGAAAATACAAGGGAATCAGGTACAAAGGAATAGTCTGCGACAGGTGCGGTGTCGAAATAAACATGAAGAATGTCAGACGCGACAGGATGGGGCATATTGCCCTGTGCGTTCCTGTTGTGCACATTTGGTATTTCAGATCACTGCCTTCAAAAGTCGGCTATGTTCTTGGTATTTCATCAAAAGACCTCGAAAAGATTATTTATTATGAATCATACGTTGTTGTGAACCCGGGTAAAACCAAGTTTACTAAAATGCAGTTGATAACAGAAGAAGAGTATCTGGAAGCGCATAATGCAATGAGTGATGAAGAAAGAGCTCTCGATGACGACGACCCGAAAAAATTCGTTGTTGACCAGGGTGGAAATGCAGTAAAAGAACTTTTGAAAAAAGTAAGAATACCCGAAGAAGTAACAAGGCTCAGAGCGGAATTGCTCGACGACCCTTCAGCTGTAAAAAAGACTGAAAATATTAAAAGGCTCAGAGTACTTGAATCATTTAAACTTAAAGAAGGCGGAAAACCAAACAGACCCGAATGGATGGTACTTGATGTGGTTCCTGTTATCCCGCCCGAATTGAGACCGCTCGTTCCCCTGGAAGGCGGAAGATTCGCAACAAGTGATTTGAATGATTTATACAGAAGGGTAATTATAAGAAATAACAGGTTGAAAAGGCTTATGGACATTAAAGCTCCAGAAGTTATTCTCAGAAATGAAAAGAGAATGCTGCAGGAAGCAGTCGATGCATTGCTCGATAACTCCAGAAGAGTCACAGCTGTTAAATCGGAAAACCGTGCTCTGAAATCTCTCTCGGATATTCTGAAAGGAAAACAGGGAAGATTCAGACAGAATCTGCTCGGAAAAAGAGTTGATTATTCTGGAAGGTCAGTAATCGTTGTCGGTCCTGAATTAAAACTTCACCAGTGCGGTATTCCGAAAGATATGGCACTTGAACTCTTTAAACCTTTTGTAATCAGAAGACTTATCGACAGGGATTATGTAAAAACAGTAAAGAGCGCAAAGAAACTTATAGATAAACGCACCCCCGAAGTCTGGGATATTCTTGAATCAGTAATAGACGGGCATCCGGTACTGCTTAACCGTGCACCAACACTGCACAGGCTCAGTATACAGGCATTTCAGCCGGTATTGATTGAAGGAAAAGCAATCACTCTTCACCCGTTTGTTTGTATAGCATTCAACGCTGACTTCGACGGTGACCAGATGGCAGTTCACGTACCGCTGTCTGCAGATGCACAGCTCGAAGCGGCTATCCTGATGCTTTCATCGCATAATATTCTTTCACCTCAGAACGGCAACCCGATTATTGTTCCTAATCAGGAATTAATTCTCGGTTGTTATTACCTGACGAAAGAATTAAAGGGCGACCTCGGAGAAGGAAAAATATTTTCTTCACCCCAGGAAGTTTGGATTGCACACACGAATAAAAGACTCGGCATGCACGCAAGAATTAAGGTGAGAAGAAACGGCGAAATTATTACCACTACAACCGGCAGAATTATTTTCAACGAAATAGTTCCAAAAGAAATCGGATACATAAACGAACTTCTGAATAAAAAGAAAATCATAAGCATAATCGGAGCTATTTATAAAACAGTAGGCAACAAAGAGACAGCCCACTTCCTCGACAGGTTAAAGGAAATCGGTTACAAGTATGCAACCGAAGGCGGTCTTTCTGTGAATATTGATGATATAGAAGTTCCGGCTACTAAGAAAAAAATTATTGAAGATGCATATAAACGCGTTGATGTTATCGAAAGGTCAAAATCCAGAGGTATCATTTCCGAAAACGAAAGATACAATAAAGTTATCGATATCTGGACTCACGTTCGTGATGCGGTTAAAAACGACCTGATGGAAAATTTAAAGAATTCCAAGGAAGGATTTAACTCTCTTCATATGATGATTGACTCGGGTGCCAGAGGCTCGGCTGAGCAGGTTTCACAGCTTGCAGGTATGAGAGGTCTTATGCAGAAACCCCAGAAATCTTTAACAGGCCAGGCAGGTGAAATTATCGAGAACCCGATTATTGCTAACTTTAAAGAAGGTCTTTCGATTCTCGAATACTTTATTTCCACGCACGGTGCACGTAAAGGTCTTGCCGATACAGCATTGAAAACTGCTGACGCGGGTTACCTTACAAGAAGACTTGTAGATGTTGCTAACGATGTAATTATTTCGGAAACGGATTGCGGAACAATCAGAGGTGTATTGACAGAAGCTCTTAAAGAAGGTGAAGATATAAAAGAATCACTTGCTGAAAGAATTCTCGGGCGTACAACTGTTCACGATGTTGTTGACCCGCTTACAAAAGTAGTATTTGTTAAAACAGGCGAGGAAATCACGGAAGAAAAAGCACAGCTTATTTCCGATAGTCCCATAACGTCAGTTGAAATTCGCTCGGTGTTAACCTGCGAAAGTAAACGCGGTGTCTGCGCAAGATGTTACGGAAGAAATCTTGCAACCAGCAAGCTCGTCGAAGTAGGTGAAGCCGTCGGTATTATTGCCGCACAGTCAATCGGTGAACCCGGAACACAGCTTACACTTCGTACATTCCATATCGGCGGTACTGCAAGTAAAATTATCACGCAGTCACAGATTCCGACCAAGTTCGACGGTAAAGTAAAATTTGAAAATATCAGATTAATTGAATATAAAGGTGTTATCGGAAGTACTACAAAGTCATTAAGCAGAAACGGTATCATTAATATAGTTGACGACCGCGGTGTACAGATTGCAAAATACTCCGTTGCATACGGCTCTGATTTGAAAGTGAAGAATAATGAAAAAGTAAAGAAAAACGATATACTGTATGAATGGGATCCGTATAACTCCGTAATTATTGCAGAGCACGACGGTATAATCAACTATTCTGAAATGGCTGAAGGCAAGCAGTATGAACTTATTAAAGATGAACAGACAGGCCACTTCCAGAAAACTGTTATAGAAAGTAAGGATAAAACAAAGAGTCCGTCAATCCAGATTCTCAATCCGAAAGGAAACGGAAAGCTTCTCAGCTCTTACCTGATTCCTGCAAAAGCAAACTTGCTTGTAGATGATGGAGCAGAAGTAAAAGCAGGTACCACAATGGTTAAGATTCCCCGTGAATCCGGTAAAACCCGCGACATCACAGGAGGTCTGCCACGTGTTACTGAACTTTTCGAAGCACGCTCGCCGAATGACCCTGCAAAGATTGCAGAAATAGACGGTAAGGTGAAAATCGGCGACCTTAAAAGAGGAAGCCGTGAAGTTTCACTTACAAGTCTCGATGGCTCTAAAATTGTAGATTATAAAATTCCTATCGGAAAACATATTCTTGTCCGTGATGCCGATATAGTAAAAGCAGGTGAGCCGCTTACAGGCGGAGCATTTGACCCTGTCGATATTCTGAAAATCAAGGGTGTTGCCGAAGTTCAGGAATATCTTGTAAACGAAATTCAGGAAGTATACAGAATCCAGGGTGTGAAAATTAACGATAAGCATATTGAAGTTATTGTAAGACAGATGCTTCAAAAAGTTAAAGTCACAAGCTCCGGAGATACAAACTTCCTCGAAGGCGATGTCGTTCACAAAAACCTCTTTGCTGACGAAAATGAAAAACTGAAAGGAATGGTAGTTGTAGTAGAAAAAGGCGGAAGCGATGCAGTAGTTAAAGGTGAAAAACTGCCGAAGAAAGTCGTTAAGGAATTAAACATCGGTTTGAAGAAAAAAAGCAAAGACCTTGTCAAATCCCGTGAAGCAGTTCCTGCTACGGCAGATGCGGTTATGCTTGGTATCACTCAGACTTCCCTTACAACCGATAGTTTCTTGTCAGCGGCATCATTCCAGGAAACCACAAGGGTTCTTACTGATGCAGCTATCAAGGGAAAAGTTGACACTCTTAACGGTCTAAAAGAAAACGTTATTATCGGCCAGCTCATACCGGCAGGTACCGGACTTAAGAAATACCGTGAAATATTAGTTTCTCACAAAGATAAACATATGATGGATGATGAAGCTGCAGTAGCAACTAAGGCTGCAGAAGAAGCCGAACCTGAAAAAGAAAAGAAAGTGAGAAAGACAAGAGCTAAAGCAAAAAGCGAAGAATAAATTAATATATATTTAAATAAAAAAGCCCGCCAATGGCGGGCTTTTTTATTTGTGGAAATTATTTACATAAGCTAATATAAGTGTAACAGCAAGCGTCAAATAAACTGCGTAACTTAGAATTACAGCCGTCAAACCTTTTATGGCCCCGGATAATTTCATGCTCCCGGAAAATCTCATAGATGCAAAAGTCAGGAAAATAATATTAAAGACTATCGGAACAGCCCATAGTTTTACGTACATTAATGACAGGAACATGAATATTATGGAAATGATAAGAGTAATTGAAATCCAGTAAAATGAAACTGAAAGGCTTTCCGCAAAATTAATTCCGGTTTTTTTCCTTTAAAACAAGTAAAAGAAAAAAGCAAAGAATAAAGGTATCAGGTAATCAAAATACTTGATGTTCTGGTCAATTAATTGCTGCATCAAAATAAGTTCCTTTTTATCATCCGGGTTGTTCTGATTTACTGAATTAGTATATGAAAAATAATTCTTGCTCAACCAGTGAAAAATCAAGACATGAAATGTCTGCCAGGAAAGGAAAAATTTGTAAGGTTTGATTAGAGATTTTCTGGCTCCTGTAATGTAATTCTTTGCTGTTCTCCCGGGCCACATAATTAACTGCCTGATGGTGTTTATACTCGGGTTTTCCAGATGAAGTAGCTTATGTGTGCTGTCTTTGAAAACAAGCCTCACGGTCATTCGCTTCGGCGCAACCTCCTGTCCGCATCCGGGACAGTATTTTCCCGCAGATTCCGCTCCGCAGTTAACACATTTTATCATATCAATAATTTGTACTGAAAATTCAAAAATTATAAAGCAAAATAACCATTATTCTGTTCGAATTCAAATAATAAAAAAAGCTTTGCTCAATACTTTTAGCAAAGCTTCTTTTATTTTTAACTCTTACCTTTTATTTATAATTTGCTATCTTTTATTCTCTTATCTATTATTTGCTATTTGTTATTTGATCAGAGCCATCCTTTTTGTATTCATCCTTACTCCATCCGAAAACAGTGAATAGTAATAAATTCCCGAAGCCAGATTACTTCCGATAAAATTCACTTCATAAGTCCCGGGTTTTTGTTTATCATTTACCATACTCTGAATTTCTTTCCCCAAGATATCAAATACTTTTAAATTAATAAAACTATTTTTTGTTATTTGATATCGGATATTTGTCGAGAGGTTGAAAGGATTTGGAAAGTTTTGATATAACAGGTAATCTTTAGGGACATCTGAATTTATATTCCTTATTGTACTAGGTATTATATTATTACATTTTAGTAACTTCCCGTAATCTCCTGCAACCCAGATGTTTTTGCCAAATGATGTTATAGAATTAAATCTGGTATTCGTAAGATTTGTATTCTGCCATGTTGTACCACCGTTAGTACTTGCCCAGAAACCTCCGATTTTATCAACTAAATAAACACAATTATTATTTGTGCAAATAATGCTTTCGTAGAGTTCATTACTGGCAATATTTTCAGTATAGTTTAATACACTATTCCAGTTTAAGCCTGAATTTGTTGTTTTATATAAAATATGGTAAGTGTAAAAATTACCTTGAAATCCGTGTATTTCATTTCCATCAGAATAACCGGTATTTTCGTTAATAAAACTTATAAAATTTGGTAAATTACTGTATGTATAAATATACGACCAATTTGATCCTCCATCAATTGTATTTAATATTTTATAATATGTAGCTGTACTATATTCTTCACGAATAATGCAATATCCGGTGATTGTGTTTGGGAAATTAAAATTTATAAGGAATCTGTTACCAAATATTTGATATATATTTGTCCAATTAATTCCAGAATTTGTTGTTTTGAATATACAGCTGTCACTTATAGCATAACCAATTCCTGAATCAAAAATTTTTATTTCCTTTATATTGACATTTAAATTGGAAACCAACCAACTGGTTCCTGAATTACTTGTTTTTAAAATTTTCTTATTATTTGTTCCAAACCACCATGTATTTGAATTAAGAAAAAACGATGATATAATTATATTACCTGCAAATAAATTTGTATCTAAACAAGACCAGTTATAACCACCATTTGTCGTTTTAATAATTACATTATCCGGAGCAAAACAAAATAAATTTAAAGTATCGACAGCTGTTATATTTTTAATATTTTTACTACTAACAGAATTTTGAAAAAGAGACCAATTAAAACCTGAATTTGATGTTTTTACTAATACACCGTTATTTCCTCCGATAAAAATATTAGAAGTATCTAAAACATTAATACAGTTTGGATTGAAATCAGGATAATAATTTTTTGCAATCCAATTAAAACCAAAATTTGTGGTTTTTGCAAAACCGTTATTTCCTGCTACAAATCCTGTATTATTATTAATAAATTCAAAATTTCCTATTCCATAAACATTAGTCCAATTTACTCCTGAATTTGTTGTTTGATAGACATTGTTATTAAAATTTATTAATCCATTTAAAGAATCTTTAAAAATGATATTTAACGGAGGAGTGTAAAAATTGTTTGAATTATTGAAATGAAATGTATTTACCCAGTTATTTCCCGCATTTGTCGTCCTATTAATGTACAAATCAGTTGTGGGTGGAGGAATAAAGACATATTTATACGCGATTTCCCATCCTGTATTATTATTAATAAAATAAGATGAATAAATATCATATAAATATGATGCCGAATCAGAAAATACCCAGTTATTCCCGCCGTTTGTAGTTTTTAATAAGTACTTTGCAGTAACATATCCTGTATTTGAATTTAAAAAATATATATGCGTTATGCTATTTGGATTTGGAATTGTTTTATAACTCCAGTTAATTCCTGAATTTGTAGATTTTACTAAAATTCCCGCGGTTGTTCCAAGCCATATTGTCGTATTTAATGAGTCAAATTTATAAACAGCTGCGTAAGAAGTTTCATAAGTAGAATCAAATAAATAGGGGACCCAATTATTACCTCCATTGGTAGTTTTATAATTTTTAGCATAATTACAGAAACACCAGCCAGTGTTACTGTTAATAAATTTAATTACATTTATGTTGTTTGGAATGTTATATGGATTTTGCCAAACCCATTGTGAAAAAGAAAAATTGGAAATAAATATTATAATAATAAAGAAAGTCAAAAATATTTTTTTCATAGCAAATCTCCTTTTCTAAATCTGTTATTGTGCTGATATAAATGTAGATATAAAATATTATAGTATCAAATATCTACCTTGCAAAGAAATAAAAATATACAAACAAAACCACCGATACGAATGCGGCAAATGTAAAATAACTCAGAAACACCATTAGTACACTTTTTAAAATCCCTTTGAATTTCGGCATCTTTGCAAATTGCATAATTGCAAAAACAAGATAAATAAAATTCAAAAGCAGTCTAGCATTCCAGATTCTGATATCAATTAAGGATAATAGCATCAGCACAATCCCAAAAACCAGCGTAGTTCCTATCCAGTAAAAGGACAGGGCAATGCTCTCCGCATAATTAATACCTGTTTTCTTTTTATAAAACAGAAAAAAATACAATGCAAAGAACACAGGCATGAAATAATTAAAATAATTAATATAAGCATTAATAGCGTGTTGCATCTGGATGATTTTTTCCTGCATTGTTCCCGCTGAATTTATTGTAAAATTCAGGAATGCAAAATATTGCCCGCTCATCCAATGGAATATCAAAACATATACAGTCTGAATGAAAATAAAGTAAGTGAAGGGTTTTACTACGGATTTCCTTTGTCCCGAAATGTAATACTTTACTGTATCACCGGGCTTCAATAGTATTTGTTTAAATGTCTTTAATATAGAATTCTCCCAGTGCAGAATGCCGTGAGTGACATCGTGGAATATTGTTTTTACCTCGAGACGCTTAAATTCGATTTCCTGTCCGCAATCAGGACAGTATTTACCCGCAGATTCTCCTCCGCAGTTTAAGCATTTTGCCATTTACAAAAAAAATTATAGTTTACTATTTTAATAAAACCATTCTTTTAGTATCAAACCTGTTCCCGTCAACATATAACGAATAAAAATAAAACCCCGTCGCAAGATTACTTCCGCCAAAACTTACTTCATACGTCCCCGCAGATTGTTTCTCATTTACTAATGTTGCCACTTCTTTACCGAGAATATCAAATATCTTTAAAGTAATAAAACTTGTCGAAGACCCGCCGTGGCGGGCTATCTGATATTTGATATTTGTTGTAGGGTTGAACGGATTTGGGTAATTCTGCGACAGTGAAAATGATGCGGGAGTTTCAGAGTTATTATTATTAACATCGTTAATTAATTCCGAGAGCGGTCTGCGCCAGAGTGTATCATTATCTATTCCGGCAAAGACATAATTGTTTGCAATTAATAATACTCTAACTATTGGATTTGTCCAAAATCCTTCGTTTTTTTGAATCCAGCTTGTACCACTATTCGTTGATACAAAAACTCCGTTATAAAGTGTTCCGGCAAATATATTATTACCGCTCACTGCAATCGAATGTACTCTTTTATTATTTAAAGCAGTTTGTGCCCAACTAAAACCATTATTTGTTGATTTGAATATGCCACTGTCTAATGTACCGGCATATACATCATTACCATTAACTGCAAGAGATAAAACATATTGATTATTTAAAGCGGTTTGAATCCAATTTGTACCGTTATTTGTAGAATAAAATACTCCGCTGTCAATTGTTCCTGCAAATATTTTATTTTCATTTGCTACTAAGGAATTAATGATTACATAACCCCATGAACCTACTATCCAGTTCAGTCCATTATTGGTTGTTTTCATAATCTTTCCGAATATATCCATAGTAATTCCGGCAAGTAAATTGTTTTCGCTGACTGCTAATGCAGATATGTTTTCATTTGTCAAACTTGTCGGGTTCCAGCTTGTACCTGTGTTAGTTGATACATAAACTCCTTTATAAGAAGTTCCCGCGTATATATCATTCCCGCTAACGGCAAGTGAACGTACCCCACTGTTATTTAAAGAAGAATATATCCAGCTTAATCCGTTATTGGTAGACAGATTAACACCCATGCTTGTTCCTGCAAAAATACTATTCCCGCTGTTTGCAAGGGAATTTACAAATGAACCGTATACTCCATTGCATCGCACCCACTGGCACATACAATTTTCAATTTTCAATGTACAATGTACAATTAGGCATGTTATAACAAAAAGTAAAAATTTGTTTTTCATTTCTTTGTAAATTAATTTAGAAAAAACTTACAAAAGAACTTAAGTGGTCTGCTGAAAAGCTCCAATTCATAAAAATTGATAAATTATCAATAATAGAAAAGGTTAAAATCAATGTACAATTTGCAATGTATAATGT
>Ga0224522_1000287_pt1 | contig 19801 bp, 21 predicted proteins | sample CFST25metaG_FD_182733 | JGI IMG/M metagenome (GOLD analysis project Ga0224522, IMG submission 182733) | Peat soil microbial communities from Stordalen Mire, Sweden - C.F.S.T25 | ecosystem: Environmental > Terrestrial > Soil > Wetlands > Peat | place: Sweden: Norrbotten County, Stordalen Mire...
GCGGTAGTCGGTGAGTTTGTTGGGTCGAATCAAGGACTGGGTTTCTTAATCAATGTCGGGCGGGGACAGTATGATATGCCGCTCGTTTTTGTTGCCATCTTAACGTTGATCTTGATGGCGCTTTGCCTTTACAGCCTGGCTTTGATGGCGGAAAAACTTTCCATGCCCTGGAAAAAACAAGGATAATTACATGGAGAAAAAATGAACTATCGCAATTCCTCGATTATTGGCCTCCTATCCGTCTTGCTGCTGGCAGCCTGCACTAATACGAGCACTCCTGCCGTCAGCGCAAGCGTTACGCAGACTTCCGAAGCTTTAGTGAAAATAACCCTGCCGGTTGGTTATGTCCCCGATATTCAATTTGCGCCGCTGTATGTGGCAATCGATAAGGGCTATTACCGGGATGCGGGTTTGAATGTTTCAATTGACTACAGTATGGAGAACGATAATACAGTCCTGGTAGGCACCGGTGATCTTTCATTCGCGATAGTCAGCGGTGAGCAGGTTCTGCTCGCCCGCGCTCAACAATTACCAGTGGTATATGTGATGTCCTGGTATCATCAATATCCAGTCGGCATCGTGGCTAAAACTGCCTCATCTATTAAAACAGTGGCCGATCTGCGCGGTAAAAAGATAGGCATTCCGGGGTTGTACGGAACCAGCTATATCGGGGCAATCGCTTTGTTGGATTCGGCCGGTTTAAAACAAAGTGACGTAACATTCGATTCGATTGGCTATAATCAAGTGGCTGCTTTACTCGCCGGCAAAGAAGATGCCGTAGTAGTTTATACAGCAAATGAGCCGCTCCAACTCGCCAAAGAAGGGGTGGATTACACTCTGTTTAAAACATCGGACGCGGTCGCTCTGGTGGGTAACGGGTTGATCACCAACGAAAAAACAATTCAAAATAACCCCGATTTGGTGCGCAAAATGGTGGCAGCTACCCTTAAAGGAATTCAGTATGCCAGTGACCATCCGGATGAAGCCTTTCAAATTAGTGAGAAGTATGTGCCTAATCTTGCCACCGCGGATACGCAGCTGCAAATGCAAATTCTTTTAAATTCCATTGAACAATGGAAGACCAGCGCTCCCGGAGAATCCGACCCCAAAGCCTGGACTAACATGCAATCCATTTTATTAAAGATGGGATTGATATCCTCCCCATTAACTCTTTCTGAAAGTTACAGCAACGACTTCCTGCCTACAAAATGACTCTTTTGTCTGAACCATTCCTATCTGTTAATCACATTGCTGTCACCTTTACGGATGGCCGCGATGATCTTGAAGCCCTGCAAGATGTCAGTTTTTCGCTGGGTGATCAAGAATTTCTTTCAATTCTAGGCCCTTCGGGAAGCGGCAAGAGCACGCTCATCCGGATCATTGCCGGGTTGGTTGCACCTTCGCAGGGAGAGATCAAATTTAACACTGCAAAGGCACAACCTAAAATTGGACTTGTCTTTCAACAGGCAAATTTAATGCCCTGGCGCACTGTTTTAGAGAACATTTTGCTGCCGCTGGAAATTGAGGGCACGGATCGAAAAGAAGCAGAAAAAAGAGCACTTGAACTGGTTCATCTGGTTGGGTTGGAAGAGTTTATTCAGTCCTGGCCGGATGAACTTTCGGGCGGCATGGCACAGCGCGTTGCCATTGCGCGTGCCCTGATCCAGGACCCCGAACTCTTATTACTGGATGAACCCTTTGGCGCACTGGATGCTTTGACTCGTGAACGAATGGGAATTGAACTGCTGCACATCTGGCAGACCACTCAAAAATCGGTGATTTTAGTGACGCATTCCATCTCAGAAGCACTGCTGCTCTCGGATCGGGTGCTGGTGCTCAGCTCACGCCCGGGTAAGGTGACAATGGATTTGCCAGTATCGCTGCCGCGTCCACGGTCGGAAGAAATTCGTTATTCAAAAGAGTTTATTGATTTGGAACGCAAATTACGTGATTCGCTGAAGGATTAACTCACACGGTCTGAATATGCGGTAAATCCAGGCAGAAAACATCCATCAATAATCGTGCATGGCCGTTCATTTCCAGAGATTCCAGTGCTGAATCGATGGAATTCACCATTGCCAGGGCAGTGTCAGGCGAAAGGGATTCCGCGGTGCGGAGTAATTCTTCCTGACGATTCACATTGGTTAATTCGCTGCGGCTGTGATTCGTGAGCATCAACAAGTCACGCCCATAGGTATACCAAGTTTGCAGGGCGAAGCGAATTTCATCCCTTTCGCGCGGCAGGGTATCGATATAAGCAAAACGTTCTCGTTTTGAAAGAGGCAGTAAATGGGTGAAGGAGTCCAAAAGCTGAGTTCGCCGCTCAATTTCAGTAGAGTCATGCGCCAAACGCACTGCCATACCCAGACGTCCACTGGCTAAATGCGCATACAGGCTGGCTTTTTCCACAGGGACTTGCCAGTGTGTGATAAGAGCTTCCTCTACAGTTTTTACCGAGCCTGGGTGCAAGCGGATGATTTCACAGCGGGACGCGATCGTCGGTAGAAGATTTTCGGCTGAATCTGAAGTGAGGATGAGTACGACCTGACGGGGGGCTTCTTCCAATGTTTTGAGCAGCGCATTTTGGGCATTGGCATTGGCATGTTGAAAATTTAACAGTAGTGCGACGCGAAATTTGGCTTCGTAAGGTGAAAGGGACAAACTGTGCTGCAAACTGCGGATTTGCTCCACCTTGATCATGCCGCCTTCCGTCTCAGGTTGGATGACCGAAAGATCAGCCTGCGCCATTTTGAGAATCTGGGTGCAGACGCGGCAAGTCCCGCAAAATTCCCCAGGCGCGGGCGGCTGCAGGCAGTTCAACGCGCAGGCAAATTCCAAGGCCAGACTGCGCCGGCCTATCCCGGGAGCTCCAGTTAACAAATAGGCATGGCGTACCTCATTATTTTGTAGGTGCTGTTTGAATAACTTTTCTGCCCACTCGTGGCCGATTAAATTCCAACTCATGCAGGCATTTTAGCCCAAAGCAGAACAAGGGGCAATACGTGGGGGTTTACAGTTTTTCGATAACCCAAAAATGGGAAAGGCCGAACACTTGTAAAGGGGTTTTTTCGAGGAACTGCAAAAAAGAGCGCAGCCCTTTTCCGATCATTGGAGAGCGGCGAATGATATTATCGTATGCACCAAAAATGGTACGTTTTGAGATGACCTTTACCGGTAAATTCTTGAATAATTTTGCCAAATTACGCCGGGTATAGACATTCACATGCGGAGCCAGGCGGTCGCGCAGTTTACGGGGCAAATAATTCACAAGGGGGACGTTGCCGAAATGGTAATTTCCGTGCCAGAAAATACCGTGTGTTTCGAATCCATAACCGCGGTTAGGACAAAAGAGGGCAATGCGTCCACCCGGTTTGAGGGTGCGTACCATTTCGTTTACCGCCAGTTGGTCGTCCTGGACATGCTCGATGACTTCATTACTGAGGATCAAGTCAAATGACTGCGTCGGGAAGGGTAAGTATTCTCCGGCTCCGCATAAAATACGCACGTTCTTCTGATGCGCTTCGACGGTGCGGTCGAATTCGACGTCCAGACCAATGGTATAGTTTTCTGAAGTCTGCAAGCGCAGCATGTAAGACCCCAACCCGCAGCCATTTTCAAGGATGGAACCGTAACTGCGTTCACCTGCTGCATCCAATATCATCTGCAGGCGGCGCTGCTGTCCATCCCGCCATACATAAGAGGGTTCTCCGCGCAAAGCGGCTTTATCGGAGTGTGTCGCTGTCATGGCAATTCCTCGTTCTTCGTGGATTCCTGGCTGATCGCTTTCATTCGACCACCAACGATTCAGCTTCTGAGAACGGTACCCAGGCTAAAATGGAGGTGCCCTTTCCGGGTTCGGAGGTAATATCAACCTCACCGCCGGCATTGGTGACCCGGGTTTCCATATTGGAAAGACCGTGCCCAATGGTTACTTTGGTCGATTCAGTATCAAAACCAACCCCTTCGTCACGTATCTCCAATAACAGGCGGTCATTCGTCGTCCAAACCACCACATCGACATGATGGGCGTGCGCATGTTTGGCTATGTTGGCTAAGGCTTCCTGGCAAATATGGAATAACGATACAGCCTGGTTTTTTGGCAAATGAGAAATATCTTCATTAGGGCCTTGCAAATTGACATCCAACAGCGTATTGGCTCGGAATTCTGCGATCAGACGAATGATCCCATTCATTAAATCCTCATTATGCAGTTGGCGAGGACGTAAATCCAAAATATAGGCGCGGATATCCCGAATGGTGGCGTTAAGATCACTGATTGCCTGCTCAATCCGTTTTGTGGATTGTTCAGGGTTCTCTTTCAACAACAAACGGGCATGCTCAAGGGTGAGGCCAACCGCATAAATGGATTGGATGATACCATCGTGCAGGTCCATCCCGATGCGTTCACGTTCTTCCAACACTGCCAGGCGGCGGTCTTGCAAGTTTAAGCGCACGTTATCGATGGTAGTCGCCATCCATGAACCGATTGCCTGTAAGAATTGCACTTCGAGATCATCCAGAGGCTGCGGTTGACAGGTTGCCACACACATGGTTCCCATGGTCCCGCGCCTGCCGTTTAAGGGTAAGACGGCAATCTGATGAATTCCTTGCGCCTTGGTCGCGGGTTCCAGCTCTTCACAGAATTGATCGGAAAGGTCAAGAAGAACAGGAGTCCCGGACTTCGCGGTTTGGCCGACGATTCCTTCCCCAAGAATATATTGATTGCGTTTCCACAGTCTATTCCCTGAATTTCCTTTATGGACCTTGAGTACCAGGTTCTTGGAATCTTCCTGGCGCAGATAAATTTCACCGGCTTCCAGACGAAGATAATCCATCAATTGAGATAACCCCCGGTCAAGAATCTGGTTGATATCCGTCGATGTTGCCAGGGTCGAAGCAAGCTGATCGAGCAATGCCAGGTCTTCATTACGCCTGGTTAATACCCGGTCACGCTGGATCAAGTCTTTGTATAGGCGCGCATTCGTGATTGAAGCGGAAGCATATCCAGCTAACATTTCGATAACCAGGCGGTCATCATCCGTGAATTCTTGCCCGTTTTCTTTATTGGTGAGGTAGATTTGCCCTAAAGTAACCTCGCCCTGACGAATGGGAACGCCTAAAAATGAAGTCATTTTAGGGTGCCCGAGGGGAAAACCAGCGCTGCGAGGATCACCAGCAATATTCGTAACGCGCATAGGTTCTTTGGCATGCATAAGTGCGCCAACCAGACCTTTCCCCTGCGGCAAATGGGGAATCAAATCAATTTCTGCTCGAGACAAACCCACGGAGATGAAACGCTCGATTTCATTTTTTTCATTGACCAGGCTGACTGCCCCGTACTTTGCTTCTGCTTCTTTACAGGCAAGCGAGGCAATCCTTTCGAGCAATGAATCGATCGAAATATCTTGAACAAGCTGTAAACTGGCCTGATGAAGGGTCAATAACCTTTGTTCAAGTTGTTTTTTAGTTAATGGGGAAATTTCCACACTATACCTCAAGAAAGTTATTGTAACCGAAACGCATGAAAAACGTTAATTAAGGCCTGCCGCTGATGCACGGTTATCACAAGAAACAAACATATCATCTCATTGCCCCAGTCTTGGTTGTGTATCTCTACCGGGGCTGGGATCGCCACTCCCTGGGAAGAACACCCAGGTATCGCGATGACAGTTATTTTGGCGTTTGTCACACCTTCATATGATAACCCTGGTCGCTGAAGAGAATACCTGGTTCATCCATTTTTCTTGTTTATTGATGCATTACAGCGTAGAAAGCCGCTATAATAAAAAAAAGAGGTGAGTTATGGAAGGTTCATTCTTTGTACGGAAAGAAGAAGAAAAAAAGATGAAACAGGCTGGGAGGTTACCCCCCGGGCAATCCTTAACCCAAAAATTTCCGGTGCTTCACTACGGCGGTGTGCCCGCCTTTGACCCAACTACCTGGACTTTTAAGATTTGGGGAGAGGTTGAAACCCCAGTTTCTTTTACCTGGGAGCAGTTTATTCAAATTCCCCGCCGCAAAGTGGTGATGGATATCCACTGCGTGACACGCTGGAGTAAATTTGACACTGAGTGGGAAGGAATATCTGTAAAAGACCTCATTGAAACTCATGTGGTGCAGCTAAAACCCAGGGCTAAATTTGTCGTTGAACACGCGGAAAATGATTTCACAACCAACTTACCTATAGATGTAGTATTGGCTGAAAACTTTTTACTGGCCACTCACTTCAACGGAGATCCCATTACCCCAGACCATGGCGCTCCGGTGCGTGGGGTGGTGGGGGCAATCCCCGCGCAAAATGATCTCATGGTGCCCTATTTTTGGAAGGGAGCCAAATGGCTGCGCGGTCTGGAGTTTGTGAGCCAGGATGTTCCAGGATTCTGGGAACGCGCCGGTTATCATAACGAAGCGGATGTCTGGAAAGAAGAACGTTTTGAATAGACTCGATGAAAAGGGAATTATTCAAAATCCATGGAATGATTCATTCGATAACAAGGATTAGACTGCTGGAGATGAACCACCGCTTGGTGATTAATTATTTATAATCATAGTGTTGTCAGATTGGCAGTCCTTTTTGAGGATTTAAGGTAGTTTTTGATAAAAACTTTCAGGATAAAGTGAGAATATGACGACAACTTTTACATTTTATGGCCATGCTGCGATTGGGCTCGAAACTGGTGGATTTCATATTGTGGTTGATCCATTTTTCTCGAAGAACCCCAAAGCCAGCATCAGCGCTGATGCCGTTCCGGCAGATTTTATTCTGGTCACGCACGGACATGGAGATCATTTGGGCGATACACTTGCGATTGCCAAACGGACTCAGGCAATGGTCATCAGCAATGGCGAGATCGCCAATTGGGCGGCCGCGAAAGGCATCCAGAGCCACGGTCAGCATATTGGCGGCGGCTTCCATTATCCCTTTGGATATTTGAAACTGACGAATGCCCTGCATGGGTCTGCTTTACCGGATGGCTCCAATGGAGGTAACCCGGTGGGCTTTCTCTTGACGACGAACGACGGCCAAAAGATTTATCTGGCCGGGGACACCGGTCTTTTTGGAGACATGAAACTGATAGGCGATGAGGGAATTGACCTGGCAGCCATACCGATTGGAGATAATTTTACGATGGGGCCGGATGATGCTTTGCGCGCGGTAGAATTCCTGCGCCCAAAACTGGTCGTTCCCATCCATTACAACACTTTTCCATTGCTCCAGCAGGATGCCGAAGCCTGGGCCAAACGGGTTGAAGAAAAAACGAGCACAAAAGTAAAAATCTTGCAGCCCGGCGAGAGCCTGACGATTTAGCGACAATCCTGTATTTAATGAACGGGGCTGCCTGGTGATGATTCGGGATCGAAGATGGTTTCCCCTTTATGATAAAAAAACCGTGAATGTGCGTAAAAACACCTTCACGGTTTTTTATTCAGCGGAGAGGGAGGGATTCGAACCCTCGGTGGTCCATAGGGCCACAACGGTTTTCGAGACCGCCCCGTTCAGCCACTGCGGCACCTCTCCAAACGCCAAGATTATACTCGAAAATGACTAGATTTCGACAGTTTCTTGCCAAAGAGGATATTGAACTGGCCCGATCCCTTCTTCTTTCAATTTTTGTTCGAAGATTGCTGCTTTATCCGGCTCGCCGTGCACTAAGAAAATCTTTTTTGCGTGACCTTTCACCTGACGGGCATAATTGAGCAAGACGTCCTGCCCGGCATGAGCCGAAAGTCCATCGATTGTTTTCACTTCAGCACGCCGATCAAAGAGCTGACCGAAGATGCGTACTTGGCGGTCACCTTCAGCCAAGCGGCGGCCCAATGTGTTCGGAGCCTGCCAACCCACGATCAAAATCGTGTTGGCCGGGTTCTCAATATTGTTGCGTAAGTGATGCAGAATCCGTCCGGTTTCTGCCATCCCAGATGCAGAAATAATGACCATTGGACCCTTTAAATCATTCAAACGTTTGGATTCATCTACCGACCCGATATAGGTTAATCCCTTGAAATCAAGGGCGGGATGGCGGTGTTCGAGCATCATCTGACGAGCCTCTGCGTCGAAATATTCCGGAAATTGCAGGTAGATTTTTGAGGCTTCAACAGCCAGAGGGCTATCCACATAAACGGGTAAATGGGATATATCCCCTTCATCGGTCATCTGATTCAAGAAATAGACGATATCCTGTGTCCGGCCAACGGCAAATGCCGGGATGATGATCTTGCCGCCGCGTTTAATTGTCTTGAGGACGATTTCTTTGAATTCCGCATAAGCTTCTTCAATACTGGGATGGGGTTTATCGCCATAAGTGCATTCCATCAGCAAATAATCAACATCCGCATCCGGGAGAATGGGGTCACGCAGAAGCGGCAAGCCAAAACGGCCAATATCGCCGGAAAACCAGAGTTTCTTATTGACCCCATTGTCGTTAATTTCAAGCACGATGGCTGCAGAACCTAAAATGTGGCCGGCATCCACAAAATGAGCCGTTACCTCAGGGATTGGGGAGAAGCGGTCACCGTAATTGACAGGGTAATATTGTTTGCAAGCTTCGGTGGCATCTTCGAGGGTATACAGCGGCTCAACAGGTGGTTCTCCCCTGCGAGCGTTCTTTTTATTCGCGTAAACAGTATCGGCTTCCTGGATATGGGCCGAATCCGCGAGCATGATCTTGCCTAATGCGGAGGTTGGGGGGGTGGCATAGATTGGACCAGAAAAACCGGACTTCACCAGGTTGGGTAAGTTTCCGCTGTGATCAATATGCGCATGGGAGAGAAGCACCGCGGTAATTTCGTGTGGATCGAAATCGAAATGGAGGTTGCGGTCAAATGAATCCTGACGATGACCCTGAAAGAGGCCGCAATCAAGCAGTAATTTTTTCCCGTTGATTTCCAGCAAGTGTTGTGAACCGGTCACGGTTTGGGCAGCACCATTAAATTGAATCTTCATTTCACCTCCTGTTTTCGCAGTACAGAGAATATTTGTTTTGAAAAATGCTGGTAGCGCCAGGGGATTTTCGCCATCAAGACATGCAGCTTTTGAAGCGTCACCGGGTTTTCAAAAGCAATCAGTTCGAGAAAATCCCTAGGTAAAATAACATCTGATTCTACTTTAAGTTCCTTACCCTTTAATTTGCGCCATTCCTTCAAGGCATCGAAGCGGCGTAAAAAATGTTCGTCTGGACGCGGTTTGATCGGGCGCAATAACGGCGGGGCTGCCTGCCCGGTCTGGATGGACTGCATAATGCCAGCGCCAAAAGAGTGAAGGATGTGCTGGGTAATTCCACGATAGTTAAGCATCTCATCGATTTTAGTTGGTGGTTCTTTACACAAGTCCACCAGAACGTCATTGCCAAGAATCTTAAAAGGCGGGACGTTATATTTACTGGCTTGTTCTTCCCGATAATCACATAAAACCTGCAAAATAGCCGCTTCACTGGGAGAAATCTCGGCAGAACCGGCAACTTTCCAACACGAAACCGGGGTTGGAGCCTGGGTGTGGGCACCCGCTTCGCACCCAAGATGGAAGTCTTCCAAAGCCAGGTCCCAAAGGTTTCTCTCTTTTAATTCCTGTTCGAGAATGATCCGCAGCGGATCGAGGAATTGGCTGTCGTGGCGTGCATATTCCAGCATAGATTGGGTAAGAGGGCGAATTCCCCAGTTGGCGCGCTGATATTTCTTCTCAACAGTAATTCCCAGACGCGACAGTAATAGTGAACCCAGACCAATAGCGGTTTCACCCAATATCCTGGATGCCACCATCGTATCGAAAATGTTGGCAAAGGTGAAACCATAATCCCGTTTTAAGCAAATAATGTCATATTCAGCGGCGTGGAATATTTTTTCCTGTTTCGGATTCGCGAAAATAGGAGCCAGCGGGGAAAGGTCTTTCAACGCTAGAGTGTCGATCAGATAGTCGGTATTATTTGACGAAATTTGGAGCAGACAAACTTGTTCACGATAAACATAGAGGCTATTGGATTCCGTGTCGATAGATAGAGTGGAAGATTTTGAAAGTGCGTGACTCGTTTCGAGTAAGGCTGGCACTGAATCAATGTATTGCATGGGAATTATTTGATTATCCATTATTGTCAAATTATAATGCTTATAAGGATGCTGCAAAAAATGGGTATGAGAAAAACTCATTTACTGAAAAGATTTGTGATTCTTAAAACTGTGCAATAATATAATCATAGTTAAATGGTTAAGTTCCTGGAGGAGGCGTATGAAAGAACGTATCTTAATTATTGAAGATGATGAGGGAATCTCAAAGGTTTTACGCCGGGCTCTGGTTTACGAAGGTTACCAGGTAGATACCGCGCTGGATGGTGAAAGCGGACTCAACTTAAACAGGGATAATCACCCTGATCTGGTTGTGCTGGACTGGATGCTTCCGGGCATGGATGGATTAGAGGTTTGCCGGCGGCTGCGCGAAATTGGCTCAGTTCCTATTCTTATGCTTACAGCCAAAGAAGCTCTTGAAGATCGAATTCATGGTCTGGACGCTGGAGCCGACGATTATATGGTAAAACCTTTCGAACTGGATGAGCTTTTGGCCCGAGTTCGTGCACTCTTACGGCGTACCCAGGTTGAAAGAGCTCCTGTGCTCACATTTGGTGATTTAAGCCTGGACACATCCACCCGCCAGGCTACCCGAAAAACCCGCGTTATCATGCTCACTGCCAAAGAATACGATTTACTCGAATTGTTCATGCGCCATCCACGCCAGGTATTGACCCGCGAATTGATTTTCGACCGCGTGTGGGGATACGATTTTGGCGGAGAGAGCAACGTTTTGGATGTTTACATTCGTTATTTAAGACAAAAACTGGAGACTCAGGGAGAAAACCGATTAATCCACACGGTACGCAGTGTGGGTTATGTATTACGCGAAGTCGGCTAAGAGACTTTATTCATGTCTTTAAGGGTCAGGCTCACGCTGCTTTACACTATACTGCTGGGGAGCATTCTATTGCTCTTCGGCGGTTTAGTTTATGGGTTGGTGAGCCTGATTATGCTCAATACCATCGACTCTTCGCTTCAACAAACCAGCAATGAGATTATCAGTCAGTTGAAAATCAACGGGGGAGAGCAATTCGATGCGCGCTCGATCTCAAATTTTGAGCCGACAGCCAATATACTCATTCAGGTCTGGGGAACCAACCACCAGCTGCAAATCTCCAGACCAACCGGGTGGAAAGAAGCACTGGATCAAAATGCCTGGGTAAATGAAAGATCTGCTTTTTCAACCAGCACGATCGAAGGTCTGCATTTGCGTGTGCTGACTACGCCATTAACCTCGTTACGCGGGTCTGCGGGTATTCTGCAGGTAGGAATTGACCTCAGCCTGTTGGATATGATCCAGCAAGCCTTGACGCGAATATTATTGTATCTGACCTCGATAGCGATGGTAATCACTTTCTTAATTACTTCTTTGTTAACCAGGCGGGTGCTTTCACCTTTGACTACAATGACAAGTATCGCGGCACAAATCACTCGAGCTGACGACCTCTCCCGGCGTATCCCTATCGAAGAGTTCCGGAATGATGAGGTGGGCAAGTTAGTGTTGGCATTCAATAAGACTCTGGAAAGACTGGAGACCTTGTTGGGGTCACAGCAAAGATTTATGGCAGACGTCAGCCATGAATTAAGGACGCCGCTGACAGTTATCAAGGGGAATATTGGACTGATTCGTAAATACGGCGCGGATGAAGAATCCCTGAACGGAATTGAATTGGAAGTGGACAGGCTCACGCGGTTAGTGGGGGACCTTCTGCTTTTAAGCCAGGCCGAGTCAGGGGTGATGCCAATGGACTTTGTGGATGTCGATTTGGGAACCGTTCTTGTCGAAGTGATGCAGCAGATGATCGTTTTGGCCGGGAATAAAGTAAAAGTAAAGCTTAAAACCATCGACCAGGCAATTATCAAAGGAGACCCAGACCGCATCAAACAGGTATTTCTAAACCTGATCAGCAATGCAATTGCCTATACTCCTCAAAAAGGAATTGTGGAAGTGAGCTTGATCAGGGGGGAAAAGGAAGCCATTTTTATGGTCAAGGACAACGGCGCCGGCATTTCACCAGAGGATTTAACACACATATTCGAACGGTTTTACCGCGGGGATAAATCCAGAACGCACACTGAAACGAGCGGGTTTGGCCTGGGACTTTCAATTGCCAAATGGATCACAGAAAAACACGGGGGTAAGATTGAGGTTGAATCACAGATCAAACAGGGAACTACATTCACTGTTTATTTACCTCTGGCAGAACAAAAACAAAACTGATGCAGAGAAACATGCATCAGTTTTGGATATATAGAATCAGTACGTCTAGAATGATTTTGTATGGTTCTGGTGATTCTCATTTGAGGTGAAATTACGCGATGAATAAAGATCCTGATAAGTGGGTTCAGCTTTTACCGCGGCGGCAGGGCGTGGATTGCGGGTCATTGTCAACGGCCGGGGTGTTCCTGTGGACGAATGTGCCATAGAAGTCGGGAAACCGGTATTCATATTCATATGCAGAGTTGAGCTTTTGGCGGCACTCTGTTTACCGGTCAGGCGGTCGATGGCAGTAGTGAGCGAAGCGATAATCAGGACACGGATGACCCAAACCAGGATGGCGATAAAGACCGGAATAACATGTGTAAGCGTATTGGTACTCATGACTGAAGCACTCTGCAAGTGGTGACCGCTGATAGCGACGGCGACTCCCCACCAGGTCAAGGCTGCGTTGGCGGTGGCTGCTAAAAGCCATGCGGCGAATAGGTACCAGGATTCTTTTAAATCGGTAGTGCGGGTATCGGGGTTGATGAGGCGGGCAATTCCGGCAAAATCGATACCGCAAAAGGCAATGGCCAGGAAAGTGGACCAGGGGATGCCAAGGAATTTGAGATTTCCGAGCAAGTCTTTGAGTGCATACAGGGTAGTGCTGAAATTAAACAATTCAAAACCAACGAGCGCCAGAATTATGATGACGCCATAGACTGTACTGCTGCGGACACGCATTGAGGGCAAAGATTTGCTAAAACCGGGACGAGCTGCTGATAGATTCATACTGTTTTCTCCTGAGCTATAGAACAAATGTGTCATTTATGAATCTATTATAGAACAAAATAACTAATTGTCAATAGGGAAAATAAAATCAGACACACAACCCTCTCTCTCCTATAGAACTTGGATCAAAATTTCTCTACGACATCTCTTGCAGCATAGAAGGTAGATTTGAAGAGTAACAGAGGAAAAACAGATAAGTTGACAGCTAAAAAGATTCGGGAAACAGTGATAGCTAGGCGTCATTTGCCGACCTGTGCAAGCACCATCGGGTAGTAACCTCTGCGTAACCTTGCCGAAAGCTCTATGGGATTGCTTCGTTCGGAAAGAACTCGCTTGCAAAGACAGAGTCACTTGCTTGTTATTAACTGACCTGTCCCGATTGTTTATTTGAATTTAAATTGTTAATAAGCACTTACGTTTCAGAGGAATGTAACTACTCTCTTGGCCACTGAATGACCATGGGAGTGGCGTTTTCGGGGATGTAAGCATGGACTTTGGTCAATGAGATCGAATTGGCTACGCAGTAGAGCGCAGCCACCGCCAGTCCGTGTGAGACTAAAAGAACCTTGCCGGTGGGGTAGTGTTGGATGATCGTGTCGGCAGCCGCTGACATGCGGTTGGCCACTTCTACGACCGATTCACCACCAGGCGCACGAGAAGTCTCGGGGGATTCATCATCCCTACCGGGTTCGAATTCATAATTCTGGCGAACTTCGGCAAGTGTCTTGCCCTCCCATTCACCCTGGCAAATTTCGCGCAGCCGCGAATCGAGCAAAATGGGAAGGCTCAATTGTTCACCAGCAAGTGCTGCGGTCTGTGAGGCACGTAATAAATCACTTGAATAGATCGCCGCGAATTTTTGAGAAGACAATCTTTGGGCCAGGGTCTTCGCCTGTGCCAGACCGGTAGAATTGAGCGGAATATCAGTCTGACCCTGAAAGAGACCGGCTGAATTCCAATCGGTTTGTCCGTGGCGGATAAGCCAAATTTCTGTCATGAAGTAGGTGTGTCCTATCCAGAAAAGAGAATGCAAACAAGGGAGCGGCTATTTGATTTTAGCTTTATCCCCGGAAATCAGAATTCTTATTCCTTCGACCGCTACCCGGATCACGGATTCAGCGTCGAATTCAGGCATGAGTTTGTCAGCGTCAGCGCTGGGAATATCGGACAGCTCCGACTCATTGACGACCAGCATAACACCGCCCGCCCGTTTGCGGTAAATGGAGGAAAGAATAAAGAGAGCGGCAGATTCCATTTCGGAGCAGACAGCTCCTCCTGCCACCCAGGCATTCCAACGTTCGGTGAGGGCAGTCGCTAGCGGCATACGGGTGCGTTCTACTTCGCCGTAGAAAGAGTCCTTTGATTGGGATACTCCCAGGTGATAGTTTTGGCCGAGCTTTATAGCAGCATCACGCAAGGCGCAGACGATTTCGACATCAGCGACAGCAGGGTAAGCCAGGGGTAGATATTGTGGCGTGGTGCCTTCGTCGCGGATGGAAGCAGTTATCACAGCGACGTCACCGGCATGGACGTAAGGCTGCATGGAGCCGGAGCTGCCAACACGGATCAAGGTGTCCGCTCCTACTTCCACCAATTCTTCCACGGCGATGGCAGCCGAAGGGCAGCCAATCCCGGTGGAAACCACAGACACTTTTTCACCCTCCAAGAAGCCTGTCCAGGTGACATACTCCCGATTTTGAGCCACAAAATGAGGATTGTCGAAAAAACGGGCAATCTTTTCGCAGCGTCCGGGGTCCCCGGGTAAAAGAACGTAACGTCCGACATCGCCTTCTTTAATGTGCAAATGAAATGTCAGTCCTTCTTCGTTTCGCATGTTTGCCTCTAATTAGGAACGTAGTTTTTGATTATAGCTTAAGGTTTGGATACGGTGTCAAAAAGGGCGTAAAAAGAGGCCCAGATGTAAACTGGGCCTCAAGTGAACTATATTCAGGTGTTATTTTCTCTGCATCGTCAGATAAACGTAGAAACCAATGCCAGCACCTACGAGAATGATTAATCCACCCACAATCGCTAAAAGAACAGAACTTCCCTTGGAACTTCCGCTGCCAGTAAGAAGGTGAGAACCCACCTGGGCGCCAAAATCAACCGTGGAGGTATCTCCTGCTTTGAGTGTGACCGTGTAGTTCTGGGCGGTCGTTGGGTTATAACCATCCGGAATGGCAACACTAATTGTGTAGGTTCCTTCATTTATGTTGGAAAAACAGACAGGGTTATCGTCGCCAGTCGATGGCGCAGTCTTAGAATAATCTCCGGCTGCATTTACCAAACTGATCTCACCGCCAGCCAGTGAAGTCTCACCGGTCTCGGCAATGGCATTACCGTTGATATCGTTATACAGGTAGATACAAATGGTACCTTGCTTGATTTCCGGCATCGGAGTTGGAAGAGAAGAAGTGGGTGTGGGGGAGGGACCGGCTGTCACCTCTGCTGTGGGGACAACACCGATAAGCAATTTTCTCCCAATAACTAAACTGTCACAGTCATTTAAATTCAACTGATTGTAAGCACGCAGTTGATCAAGAGATACTTTGTTCAGGATGCTGATCGATGTACACGTGTCATTCGCTTTTACGATGTAGTAGATGTTGCCATTAGCCTCAGCGGTTGGCGTGTAAATGTAGACCTGAGCGCTTGCAGGTTGAGAAAGCAGGGGTTGAACTACCAATAACCCCACCAGAAATATCAGACACACAAGAATAGGTATTATTTTTATCTTTTTCATTTCAATCGCCTAAAATTATAACATTCTTTTTATGGGCGTTCTGCACGCGTCAGTGCCAGGAAGAAAATCCCGATTGCAGAGTATAATCAACTCATTCATCATGAATCACAAAAAGAAATATTCAATCAGTATTATCAGCTTAGCAATCCTTTCTGCAGCGGTCGTCTCGATGATTGTCGGCTGTATTCCGCAGGAACAGCAATCGCTGAACCAGTTATTTTCTCCAACACCGAGCCTGACTACCACTCCGACGATTCAATGGTTCCCGGCTACAGCTACCCCAATGGCAGTTGCTCAATCTACTGCTACGCCTGATCCCGCGAATCAGCTTGTGTTTGGGCAACCTTTATTTGCAGATACTTTTACCGGAGGGAGTAATTGGCAAGATTCGCAAACCCAAAGTGGAATCGTCACTGCCAAAGACGGAGCAATTACCCTGGCTGTAAAAACGGCACAGGGAAGCCTGGTTACTTTGCGAGAGAATACCCTGTTAAATAATTTTTATCTGGAAACCACGGTGAAGAGAGTCGCATTCTGCAACGAGAATGATCAAATTGGAGTTCTGTTCCGGGCTCAAGACGCTCAAAACTTTTACCGAGTGATGATCAATTGCCAGGGAACTGTTGCGCTACAACAGATGGTAGGGGGAACTCCCACGATGCTGGTGGATTGGAAACCAAGCAGCCAGGTTCCATCAGGTTTGTGGATGCCCTTTAAAATTGGTATCTGGACTTATGGAAGGTCAATTCGGGTATATATCAATGATCAATTGTTCCTTGACGATACTCGTGACACATTTGCAAGCGGGGGAATCGGTTTCTCTGCCAAAGCTGTCGGGGATACGCCGCTGACTGTGAGTTTTTCGGAGCTTAACGTATACCAGGTTGACAAACCTGTTCTCCCTCAAACCACCGTTTCGGTTACCCCATAAACAGTACCGTTTTTGTTATGCCTTAATTTACAACTCGTGTACAATAAATAAAGAGAGACTTTTGGATTTATTGAGGAGGAGCTATGTACCAAAAAATAGTTATCGTAGGTCGGCTTGGCAGAGATCCAGAGATGCGCTTTACTCCGACCGGTCAGGCAGTCACCAGTTTCAGCGTGGCTACAGATAATATGCGTCAGGTTGATGGAAAACCTGTAAAAGAGACCATTTGGTTTAAAGTATCAGCCTGGGGAAAACAGGCTGAATCTTGCAATAATTATCTCCAAAAAGGCAAGTTGGTGTTGGTCGAGGGCCGCTTGACCGCAGATTCTAAAACAGGCGGGCCAAAAATATGGACTTCCCAGGACGGTACCCAGCGAGCTTCCTTTGAAATTTTTGCCAGTACGGTGAGATTCTTATCCGGACGGAGTGAAGAAGCGGGCGGTGGGCCAGCCGTGGATGATGATACGGATAACGTACCATCGGAAGAGATTCCATTCTAGAGCAGGATGCAGAATGAGTACACCAGAAACACCTCCGACATCCGGTCCAATTCCGGTGGATATCCCGGAGGAAATGAATGCTGTTTATTCGAACCTGGTACGTATCAGTCATTCTCCCTCGGATATTGTCTTTGATTTTGGTCAAATTTTACCCCTGCAAAAACCCAGGGTTCTCAACCGGGTGGTCATGTCGCCTGTTGCAGCGAAACTGTTTTTGAACGCATTGAAAGAAAATTTGACCAGGTACGAAACTACATTTGGAGAAATTCATCTACCGGGAGATACTTCACTGGCAAATGATTTATTCAAGCAAATTCATCCTCCAGAACCACCAAAGGCTGAATAATGATGGATCAATTTTTAACAATTACAGAAAATGCACGCAGGGTTTTTGATGAAAGAACCGCAGCACGCGATCAAGCGTTGGTTCAAGCACGGCAATTAACCCGGTTGTGCGCTCATACCATTCGTGCCATTCACCGCAGTGAATCGCAGCCGGCGCATGAATTATTGAATGAAGCACATACATTAGTGCAGCAGATGCAAAAGGATTTAATCAATTTTCCCGATTTGTACTTTGCTGGTTACACTCAGGACGCAATCAAAGAATTCTCGGAAGCCAGCCTAACCTGCGCAATCATCGAGAATACCGCTTTGCCCACTCCAGAAGACCTCGGTATTGAATACAATACCTATGTAAACGGGTTGGCTGAATGTATCGGCGAATTACGCCGGCGCTGCCTGGATATTTTACGCCAGGGTTACTCTGAGGATGCCGAGCGGCTGCTAAACGCGATGGACGAGATGTATAACTTTTTGGTGACGATGGATTATCCCGATGCGGTGACCAACGGTCTGCGCCGTCAAACCGATCTGGTACGCGGGATTATCGAACGCACGCGGGCAGATCTGACCATGAGCCTGCGCGAACAACACTTGCAGGAAGCGCTGGCTGTTTTTACCAGGCGGTTCCCGGAGAAATAAAGCGGGGCAGTTCCATCTGCTGAAATAATTCATGAAAGGAATGCATTCCGAATTATGGAATGCATTCTCACTTAACTTTCCAAACCAGCTATAATTAGCTGCGTATGAATGGTCAAATGGATCCAATCAAGAATATCGCAATTGCCGTTCACCCAAGCTCCCAGGAAGCGATGCGGGTTGCCGGTGAACTAAACGATTATTTGCAGAAGCGATGGAAGCTCATCCCATTTCTGGCGCGCATCAATGACCCTTTATTGCAATCAAAAGTAGCAAAAGGATCGTTCGATTTGATGATCACCTTGGGTGGTGATGGTACCATGCTGCGGGCAGGGCATTTATGCGCTCCGGTCGGGGTTCCGTTACTCGGAATCAATTTGGGCCGCTTTGGTTTCTTAATGCAGCTTGGCCGCGAAGATTGGAAAAATAATCTGCCGCGTCTCTTTAATAACGAATTTGGAATCGAAGAGCGTATGATGCTAAAAGCAGAGCATTGGCGCGAGGACAAATTACTGCAAACCGACGAAGTGATTAATGAGGTGGTGGTCGCAAGAGGGCAATTCGTGCGTCCGATCCGCATTCAAGCCTGTGTGGATGGTTATCCGCTGGCTTCGTATGTAGCTGACGGTTTGATCGCAGCCACGCCTACCGGGTCCACTGCGTACGCTCTGGCTGTCGGCGGTCCGATCATGCCGCCGGAACTGCGCAACATTCTCATTGTGGCGGTGGCTCCTCACCTTTCCATGGATCGAGCCATCATCTTGCCAGCGGGAGCCAGTGTAAGAATTACGACCAATACAGACCACGAGGCGGTACTCAGCGTGGACGGACATTTACCGGTACGGTTGGAAAATGATGATAAAGTAGAAGTTAAAGTCAGCGACAAAACAGTAAAATTCATCACGTTTCAAGACCCCGGCTATTTTTACCGGAACCTTGAACATTATCTGGAACAAAACCCCTCTATTGGTGGATTTAAATGAATTTAGATAATGGTGGACCGTTATATTGTTACAACCATCCAAAGCGAGAGACTCATTTACGCTGCAACCGCTGCGAACGACCAATTTGCAGTTCATGCGCTGTATTGACTCCAACTGGCTACCGCTGCAAAGAGTGTGTGCGCGGGCAACAGAAGATTTTCGACACATCCAAATGGTGGGATTACCCGCTGGCGGTTGTGGTGGCGTTCATACTTTCTGCGATTGGAAGTTATTTTGTTAGTTTGATCGGCTTTTTTACTTTGTTCCTGGCACCATTAGCAGGCATAGGCATCGCGGAAGCCGTACGGTTCGTTGTGCGCAGGCGCAGATCACGCAACCTGCCAGCATGGGTGGCCACAGCCACCTTTATTGGAGGGATCTTCTTAACGCTGTTCAACGTGCTCGTTATTTTTATAACATACGGTAAATTTGGACTTAATAATTTGCTTAGTATATTGTGGCCGGTGGTTTATGCAATCATGGCTACTTCTGCCGTTTTCTACCGTTTGAAAGGTATCAAACTCTAGAGAGGGAAACGGATGTTAAGTGAACTTCGCATCAATAATTTTGCCATCATCCAGGCTCTTGAACTAAAGTTCAAGAGCCTGGATG
>Ga0224522_1000288_pt1 | contig 19756 bp, 17 predicted proteins | sample CFST25metaG_FD_182733 | JGI IMG/M metagenome (GOLD analysis project Ga0224522, IMG submission 182733) | Peat soil microbial communities from Stordalen Mire, Sweden - C.F.S.T25 | ecosystem: Environmental > Terrestrial > Soil > Wetlands > Peat | place: Sweden: Norrbotten County, Stordalen Mire...
CACATTGTAGCTACCGAAAAAGGGCAGTTACTTGAATCCACCCTTGAAAGCGCTTTAGACGCAGTCGAGCGGCAAGTTCATGAACAACGTGCCCAGCAGCGTAAATATTAGTCTAACCAAAATGGAAAATGAGATGATCCGTTTTTAAGCAGGGGAGAAACATTAATGGCAAAGGAAATAATGAAAATAAGTCCTCTCGCAGGGAAGCCGGCCAAACCTGACATGCTGGTCAATGTGCCTAAATTGATTACGGCCTATTATACAGAAACTCCTGATCCATCCATACCTGGGCAACGAGTAGCCTTTGGCACTTCCGGGCATCGTGGGTCAGCATTCGATAAAGCTTTTAATGAATGGCACATTCTGGCAATCACCCAGGCCATTTGCCTTTACCGGAGCTCGCACAAAATCGATGGTCCACTGTTCTTGGGCATGGATACGCATGCGCTCTCGGTCCCGGCTTTAGCCAGCGCGTTAGAAGTACTGGCCGCAAACGGGGTTGAAACTATGCTTTCAGAAGGAGACGAATACACTCCGACCCCAGCGATTTCTCTCGCGATTCTCACCTACAATCGCAGGCGCAAAACCGGACTGGCCGATGGAATCGTGATTACCCCTTCGCATAATCCACCACACGACGGCGGTTTTAAATACAACCCGCCGAACGGAGGGCCGGCTGAAGACACTATCACCGGCTGGATCGAGGCAAAGGCAAATGAGTTCCTTGAGACCAAATTGAAAGGGGTCAAAAGAATTCCTTTACAAAAAGCCCTGCAGGCATCTACTACTCACCGTTACGATTACCTTCATTCCTACGTGGATGAGTTGGCTCGGGTAGTAGATATGGAGGTAATCCGACAATCAAATATCCACCTAGGAGTAGATCCATTGGGCGGTGCCGGCGTGCACTACTGGGAGCCGATTGCCGAACGTTACGGTTTGGACCTCACGGTCGTTAACAAAGCTGTCGACCCCACTTTCCGTTTCATGACGGTGGATTGGGACGGTCAGATTCGTATGGATCCTTCCTCTCCTTATGCGATGCAGCGTCTAATCGGCTTGAAGGATGACTATGAGGTCGCCTTCGCTTGCGATACTGACCATGACCGTCATGGCGTCGTCACTGGCAGCGCAGGCCTGCTGCCGCCGAATCATTATCTATCTGTAGCTGTAGACTACCTCTTTCAACACCGGCCAAATTGGCCAAAAACAGCCGCAGTTGGCAAAACGTTGGTGAGCAGCCAGATGATCGACCGTGTCGCTGCCAGGCTTGGTCGGCGGCTCTATGAGGTACCCGTCGGTTTCAAATGGTTTGTGGAGGGGCTGCTCGATAGTTCGCTTGGCTTCGGCGGTGAAGAGAGTGCGGGGGCTTCTTTCGTCCACCTGGATGGCAGTGTCTGGACCACTGACAAGGATGGAATCATCATGGCTTTGCTGGCAGCGGAGATTACCGCCCGGATGGGGCGCGACCCGGGTGAACTCTATTTGAACCTGACATGCGAGTTTGGTGAACCGGTTTACGAACGCGTAGATGCACCCGCCACACCGGAACAAAAGGTGCTGTTGGCGAAACTGTCGCCCGAGCAAGTCAAAATCAAAGACCTGGCAGGTGAGAAAATCCAGGCTATTCTCACCCGCGCTCCAGGCAACAATGCCCCAATTGGCGGCCTTAAGGTGGTGGCTGAGAGTGGTTGGTTCGCGGCACGACCGTCAGGAACGGAAGATATTTACAAGATCTATGCAGAAAGCTTCAAGGGAGCCAATCATGTCCATCGGATCCTGGAGGAAGCACAGACAATTGTCAACAATACCTTGAGTGCACCTTCTCAGCATTCGAAATTTCCTCCCGAAACAAATTTAAAGGAAAAATCATAAAAACATCTTCAGATGGCACAAATAAAATGCATGCTTTGGTTTACCACGGCCAGGCCTAAAGGTCTGGGAAGTAAAACCGAAACCGGAAATTAAGGAAGAGATGGATGTTATCGTTCGGTTCACAATGACTACTCTCTGCGGTACCAACCTCCACATTATAAAAGGCAATGTTCCAACCGTGACGAATGGCCGAATACTGGGGCATGAAGGAATCGGAAGGGTAGATGAAAAACAAAACAGGTGACATTAATGAACCTTTTTATAACAATTACCAAGTGGCTTCCAGGTATGTTTGATCAGGGTTGTTTAAGGCACTATGCTGAGTTATGTACTTGTAAACAGAGAACTACATTGCTTAAAGGAGTATTCAAATCTTTGGCGCGGATATTACCTGACTTCAATTGTGATGAATTCTCACAGAAAGACGTTCGTATGCTATGCGAGCAATGATGCGATCGTCTGCAAAAAAGACCCCGAAGGAAGGAACCGAAATCACTTGCATGTTTCTAGATGTCGGCGGAGTATTGCTCTCGGATGGTTGGGATCATCATGCTCGCAGACGCGCAGCAACGAATTTCAACTTGGAATTAGTTGAGCTGGAGACTCGACACCATCTGACCTTTGAAACCTATGAAGAGGGAAAAATCACGCTGGAAGAATATTTACTGCGGGTTGTATTCTATAAAGAACGACCGTTTTCGCAGGCTCAATTCTGTGAATTCATATTTTCCCAGTCAAAAGCATATCCAAAAATGATCAAGTTAATCCGTCAAATTAAAGTACAGTATGGATTGAAAGTTGTCGTTGTCTCCAATGAAGCCCGGGAGTTGAATTTATATCGAATTCAAAAGTTCAACCTGGACGGGTTTGTTGATTCATTTATTTCGTCCAGTTTCGTTCATATACGCAAACCCGACCCGGACATCTTTCTTCTTGCACTTGATACTGCCCAGGTGCCAAGCCAGGAGATAGTTTATATTGATGACACCCCAATGTTCGTTCAGGTCGCAAAAGAGCTAGGAATACAAGGGATACTACATACAGATTACGCGTCTACGTGCGCAAAACTAGCTTCGTTTGGATTACTGAAAAAAGAAGGAATTTTCCATGAAGCCAACTAACCCGCAGATTCTCACAATCAACGGCGGCTCTTCAAGTATCAAGTTTGCATTGTTCGAGGTCGGTGACCTGCTCCGACGAATTCTGGAAGGTGAAATTGAGCGGATTGGACTGCCAGGGTCTACGTTTGAAGTAAAAGGCTTGAACCAGGCAGATAATTTTACCCGATCCGTATCTGCGGCTAACCATACTGAAGCCATTAAGTTGCTAATGGATTGGGTTGAGGAGCGAATCCAACGTGGAGAGTTAACCGCAGTAGGACATCGGGTGGTGCATGGCGGACCGAAGTACAACCAACCACAGCGAATCACAACAGAAATGATTGAGGAATTACACCACCTTCAGTTTTTTGATCCTGAACACCTGCCAGAAGAGATCTTGCTAACCGAGGCTTTTTTTCACCGATTTCCCAATCTGGTTCAAGTGGCATGTTTTGATACTACCTTTCACCATGATATGCCGCGTGTAGCACAGATATTGCCGATTCCACGCCGTTATGAGGCTCAAGGTGTTCGCCGGTATGGATTCCATGGATTATCGTATGCATTCCTTATGGAAGAATTGGCGCGAGTGGCTGGACCGCAATCGGCTCGCGGGCGAGTGATTCTCGCTCACCTCGGCAACGGCGCGAGCCTGGCAGCTGTCCACGGAGGTACTTCTGTGGATACCAGTATGGGTTTCACACCAACCGGAGGCGTGCCGATGAGCACCCGATCCGGCGATCTAGATCCAGGTATTGTTTGGTATTTGGCCAGAACTGAAAATATCTCCGCGAAAAAATTCAATGAAATGGTCAATTTCCAGTCTGGATTGCTCGGCGTTTCTGAAACCAGTTCCGACATGCATGACTTGCTTGACCGTGAAACTCAGGACATACGGGCAGCTGAGGCGGTTGCCTTATTTTGTTATCAGGTAAAAAAATGGATTGGTGCTTTTGCAGCAGCTCTTGGAGGACTGGATACACTGGTGTTCGCGGGCGGTATCGGCGAAAAGTCATCCACGATCCGGTCCCGCATTTGCGCCGGACTGGAATTTCTTGGAATTGAGTTGGCAGAAAAGCAAAATACAGCCGGCAATCCCCTAATTTCGGCAGAGACCAGCCGGGTTGCTGTTCGCGTCATGCACACAGATGAAGAATGGATGATCGCAAAGACGGTCTGCAGCTTTTTAGGTATGAAAACAGAAAAGGATTATGACCATGGAAACAAATAAAGCTTCTAAAATAAACACTGATATAAAGAAAAATAATGTTGTTAATGAAAACATTTCTGCAGAACCAAAGAAAGAGAAGATATCTGAGAAGCCATTATCGCCAGATATGCTGCAAAAGATGAACGCTTATTGGCGAGCGGCCAATTATATATCGGTCGGGCAGATTTATCTATACGACAATCCGCTCCTAAAAGAACCACTTAAGCTAGCACACGTGAAGCCGTTAGTGGTTGGACACTGGGGCACAGTACCAGGCCAGAACTTCATCTATGTACATTTGAACCGGGTCATCAAGAAATATGACCTGGATATGTTCTACATCGCCGGTCCTGGTCATGGGGGAGCGGCTTTGGTAGGCAATACTTACCTCGAAAGCACTTATAGTGAGGTTTATCCAAACATCAGTCAAGACGAAGCTGGGTTGAAGAAGCTCTTCAAGCAGTTCTCATTTCCTGGTGGGATTTCAAGCCATGTGGCGCCAACGACTCCGGGTTCGATTCATGAAGGCGGCGAGTTGGGATATTCGCTCAGTCATGCCTTTGGAGCAGCATTCGACAATCCTGACCTCATTGTCGCCTGCATCATCGGTGATGGTGAAGCCGAAACGGGTCCCTTGGCGACGGCATGGCAATCCAATAAATTGCTCAATCCAATTACTGACGGAGCGGTATTACCAATCTTGCACCTCAATGGCTATAAGATCAGCAACCCTACTGTCCTGGCCCGAATTGAACATGAGGAATTGGAACAATTTTTGCAGGGTTGCGGATGGACGCCCTACTTCGTAGAAGGCGATGAACCGGAAGAAATGCATCAACTCATGGCTAATGTGGTAGAAAAAGCCATCCAAGATATTCGCCAAATCCAAAGTGATGCGCGTGAAAAGAAAGTCGTTACCCGACCGCGCTGGCCAATGATCGTACTCAAATCACCCAAAGGCTGGACAGGGCCAAAGGTTGTTGATGGTATACAAATAGAAGGCACATTCCGAGCGCATCAAGTACCGCTTCTGGTAGATGCGGATCATCCCGATCACGTCAAACTGCTTGAAAATTGGATGAAAAGTTACAAGGCTGAAGAATTATTCGATGAAACCGGACGGCTTATTCCTGAATTGGCCGAGCTAGTGCCAAAGGGTGACCGGCGGATGGGTGCCAATCCTCACGCGAACGGTGGAATTTTGTTGCGTAATCTACGCATGCCAGACTTCCGCGACCATGCCGTAAAAGTATCTTCACCGGGTGCCGTTAAAGGCCAGGATACACTTGTTCTTGGCAAGTTTTTACGCGATGTTGAAAAACTGAATCAGGATCAGCGAAATTTTCGCATCTTCGGCCCTGATGAGACAATCTCTAATCTCCTTGGTGCAGTCTTTGAAGTAACCAACCGCCAGTGGGACGCCAGGACAGAAAAGAACGATGAATTTCTCGCACCTTCTGGCCGCGTGCTGGATTCAATGCTCAGTGAACATCAGTGTGAGGGTTGGTTGGAGGGATATTTGCTGACGGGGCGGCATGGATTGTTCAACTGCTACGAGGCTTTCGTTCGTATTGTCGATTCCATGTTCAGCCAACATGCCAAGTGGTTGAAAGTAACGAAGGAACTTCCCTGGCGTCGGGAAATCGCTTCGCTTAATTATCTGCTCGCTTCGCACGTCTGGCAACAAGATCACAATGGCTTCACGCACCAGGACCCTGGTTTCCTCGATCATGTTATCAATAAGAAAGCCGATATCGTGCGCGTTTACCTTCCTCCAGATGCCAACTGTCTACTGTCGGTCGTAGACCATTGTCTTCGCAGCCGGGACTTGGTAAATGTAGTGGTTGCCGGAAAACATGCCCTCCCTCAATGGCTGAACATGGAAGAGGCAGTCGTGCATTGCACAGAAGGAATTGGCATCTGGCAATGGGCAAGTAACGACCAGGGTGCTGAACCGGACGTGGTAATGGGCTGTTGCGGAGACACACCCACGCTGGAGATCCTGGCTGCTGTTTCCATTCTTCGCAAAAATCTGCCTGACCTCAAAATCCGGGTAATCAATGTTGTTGATCTTATGAAGCTGCAGTCGCAGAGCGAACATCCGCACGGGCTGAGTGAAACGGACTACGACTCGTTGTTCACAAAAGACAAGCATATCATCTTTGGCTTTCACGGCTATCCTTCGCTAGTCCACCGTCTGACCTACCGCCGAACCAATCAAAATCTGCATGTTAGAGGTTATAAAGAAGAGGGTACGATCACGACAGCTTTCGATATGCGTGTGCAGAATGACCTGGACCGCTTCCATCTGGTACAAGACGTAGTTGACCGCTTGCCGCAGTTGGGTAATAAAGGGTCTTATCTCAAGCAAATGATGCAGGACAAACTCATTGAGCACAAACATTACATCGATGAACACGGTGAGGACTTACCGGAAATACGTAACTGGAAATGGAGCAATACCCAATGAACACACAAGAACTCATCAATACCGCGAGGATGTTGATCGCTAACGATAAGGGTCTGCTGGCAATGGATGAAAGCACTCCAACCTGCGACAAGCGATTTGCCAGGTTGGGTATTCCCCAAACAGTGGAAGCGCGGCGGGCTTATCGGGAAATGATCATTACTACACCCGGCCTGGCTGAATCTATTAGTGGCTTAATTCTTTACGACGAGACTATCCGCCAGAAAAAGAAAGATGGCACTCCTTTTATCAAAATAATCACTGATTCAGGAATTATTCCTGGTATCAAAGTGGATACCGGTGCAAAGGAAATGGCAATCCATCCCGGAGAAAAAATAACTGAAGGACTGGACGGATTAAGAGACCGACTGGCTGAATACTCTCAAATGGGAGCCCGTTTTGCCAAGTGGCGCGCAGTGATTGCCCTGGGTGAAGGTCTGCCAAGCCAGGGTTGCATCGAGGCCAATGCGCAGACCTTGGCCCGCTATGCTGCGCTATGTCAGGAAGCCGGGCTGGTTCCTATCGTCGAACCGGAAGTGCTCATGGATGGTGAGCATACCTTGGAACGTTGCTGCGAGGTAACGAAGGAGGTTTTGCGAACAGTTTTCAACCAGCTATATACCCAACGAGTGATGTTGGAAGGAATGATTCTTAAGCCCAATATGGTGCTTCCCGGATTGGCCTGCCCCAAACAAGAAACTGTGGTCGAGGTAGCCGACTCCACGGTGAGATGTCTCCTGCGCTCGGTCCCTGCTGCCGTTCCTGGGGTTGCCTTTCTATCGGGCGGCCAATCCAGTGAACTGGCCTCGGCCCGTTTGAATGCCATGAATGTCAGATTCAAGTCACGGCTGCCCTGGGCGTTGGCATTTTCCTTTGCCCGCGCCATCCAGCAGCCCGCTTTGGAAATTTGGCACGGAGATGAAGAAAATGTGGCTGCCGCACAAAAAGCTCTTTATCATCGAGCCAGCTGCAACCGGGCAGCACGCCGTGGCGAATATACGGCAGCGATGGAAATGATTTGAGTATGTCAATCAATATTCTACTAGGTTCAAAACTTATTTCATACAAAGAAAGGATACCGATTAGTAAACCCGATACAAACCAACCTGAGCCTTCCAAAAAAACTGAAGCAAATGGAAAATACCTTTTTTATAGGTTTTATTTGGGACTTAAATAGCTCGTTTGGATTAGGATGGCAATGTAATTTAGTTCGGGAGAGGAAAAAGCTAAATAATTCTACCCCGAACTCAATCTTGTTTAAACTGACGGTGGAAGAGTGAGAGCAAACATTAAGAACAAAACCAGTCCTTCGAACCTCGGTGCGGTGGTTTCAGTGCGCGGCAGTGTCGTAGATATAAAGTTTGATGCACATCTGCCGCCTATCTATTCGTTGCTGCTTGCAAATGAGGGAGAAGTGGCTATCGAGGTTTTAGCTCAACTTGACTCTCACCGGGTGCGCGGGATCGCCTTGACCCCAACCCAAGGACTTACTCGCGGTCAGGAAGTGAAAGACACAGGGGGGCCATTAAAAGCACCGGTCGATAACTGGAGATTTGAAGCTCGACTATGCGCAGTTTGAAGAGCTTGAAACTTTTTCCCGGTCCGGTGCCCGTCTGGATGAAGAAACCCGCAATATTATCGATCATGGACAGCGAATTCGTGCATGTCTAAAACAGCCAGAATTTTCTCCTGTGTCTGTGCCAGCACAAATTACTCTGTTATTGGCATTGACTGCAAAGCTCTTTGACAGCATTCCGCTTGACCAAATGACGGAGGCAGAGAATACCCTTTGTGAAGCCGCGTCAGAAATTCCAGCAGAAGTAAGCGCAAGATTATATACTGCCGAAAAATTAAGTGACGAGGATCGTAAAACAATTATTCAGATCGCAAGCAAATCACTTGCTCGGTTCCAGGTAAAACCTACTCCTGTGGAAAAGCTATGAGCATCACTACAGCAAGTTTGCGCCAAAAGATCAGCGGAGCCAAAGATCTCCAATCTGTCGTACGCACCATGAAAGCCGTGGCTGCCTCTAGCATCGGTCAGTATGAAAAATCTGTGAATGCTTTGGACGACTATTATCATACTGTGGAGCTGGGATTGAGTGTTTGTTTCCGAGAAAGTGGCCAAACTCCCATTATTTCAGAACAGAAGAGAAAACCCATGGTGGGTGCCGTCGGTGCGATCGTGTTTGGCTCAGACCAAGGACTCGTGGGCCAGTTCAATGATTTGGTAGTTGACTATGCAGCCAAGATGCTTGCGACTCTTTCGACAAAGACCAAGGTCTGGGCTGTTGGTGAACGCGTACATGCACGTCTGGCAGATGCAGGTTTACCGCCGCTGGGACTCTTCACCAATCCAAACTCAGTTCAGGCTATTACCCCCCTTGTCGGACAGATTCTAATGGAGAGCGAGACACGCCTAAGCCAAGGAGAAATATCTAAACTCTATCTCTTTTACAACCGCCTGACTTCCGGAGCAGTATATACACCTGTAAGTCAGCAATTGCTCCCTCTAGATGAAAATTGGCAACTTAAATTGGCCAAACTTCCCTGGCCAACTGGAAACTTACCTGAGGTAATTGGCGATCATACTACAACCTTACGGGCACTTATTCGCGAATACCTTTTTGTTTCTCTCTTTCGTGCAAGTGCTGAATCTCTTGCGAGTGAGAATGCCAACCGCTTAGCAGCGATGCAGCGCGCAGATAAAAACATTGACGAACTATTGGAAAACCTCAATGGCACATTTCACCGCTTCCGCCAGAGCGGAATCGACGAGGAACTGTTCGATGTTATCTCCGGTTTTGAAGCGTTGACCGGTAAGTAGAAATAATTTTTGTTGCCGCAATCATAACGCTGGCAAAAATTTTTGGAGGACTCTTTATTGGTTTTTTTACTTTTTTCTGGGTTTTTTCAAAAACATGCATATCAGGGGAATATATGAACAGAAAGCATATCGAAGACGCTGAATTGGAATTGCTCCAAAATAAATCATTCAGCTATTTTCTACATGAGACAAACCCAAACAACGGGCTTGTCGTCGATAAAACCGCGACGGATTGGCCTGCTAGTATTGCAGCTACTGGTTTCGCGTTGGCATCCTACCCGGTAGCTGTCGAGCGAGGTTTTATGTCGCGTTCTGCAGCGATAGAACGAACATTGACAACTCTTCGCTTTTTCTGGAATAGTCCCCAAGGTCCTGAACCAGATTCCACTGGTTACAAAGGTTTTTATTACCATTTTCTCAACATGCAAACCGGCCGGCGTGCCTGGCATTGTGAATTATCGACTGTGGATAGCGCTTTTCTATTGGCAGGAGCATTGGCAGCAGGAATTTATTTTAATGGGGATAAATCCGAAGAGGTTGAAATCCGGTCACTTGCCGATTCTCTCTATCGCCGTGCGGATTGGCAATGGGCTCAAAACAAGGGCAAAACAATTACCCATGGTTGGAAACCCGAAAGAGGGTTTCTCAAATACCGTTGGGAAGGTTACGATGAAGCAATGTTGTTGTATATCCTGGGGCTGGGCTCACCTACCCATCCTTTACCCATGAGCAGCTATTCAGCATGGGCTTCGACGTATCGGTGGCAAAACTGTTACGGATATGAATATCTTTATGCCGGATCTTTGTTCATACACCAGTTCTCGCACGTCTGGATTGATTTCCGGGGGATTCAGGACGCACCTATGCTTGAAAAGGGGATTGATTATTTTGAGAACAGCCGTCGGGCAACTTATGTGCAACAACAGTATGCAATAGACAACCCGAACAAATTTGCAGGCTATGGTTCATGTTGTTGGGGAATTACAGCAAGCGACGGTCCAGGTTCCAAAACGATCAATGTCGCCGGTACTAAACGGAAATTCTTCGATTACATAGCGCGAGGTGTACCATATGGGCCAGACGACGGTTCCATTGCGCCCTGGGCGGTAGTATCATCGCTGCCGTTCGCGCCAGAGATCGTTTTACCTACAATTGACTATTTCATTAATCAGGTCAAATTAACAGAGTTCAACCCGTATGGCTTTAAAGCGACTTTCAATCAGACCTTCCCGGTAAAATCCACCAACCCCTATGGTTGGGTCTCCCCCTGGCATTATGGGATTAATCAAGGCCCGATTATTTTAATGATCGAGAACTATCGATCTGATTTATTGTGGCAATTAATGAGAAATTGTCCCTACATAATCAATGGTTTGCGGCGAGCGGGTTTTGTTGGAGGTTGGTTATAAATTGAGTAAAGCCTCACCCCTTTGTCTGGACTTCCTCAACTTTAATCTAAAAAATAATCAGCGCTTCAAGACTTGAGGGAATTCCCAAAGTTGATAGAGTGATGATCACGAGCCGAACCGATGCGACTTCACACGATTCAAGGCAATACGTAAAGAGTGTGGAAAGATTGTACAAAAAGTGTAGTTTCTATTGAGGACTTTAATACCCAAATAAGAATAATATGAGGTGTAATAAATTAATTTTTTAATGCCTGATTAAAGGTGCTTTTGAAAAAAAATATATTTGGAGGTAAAAAATGGAAATTCCTGTAAACGCTCAAGTTGAATGCACAGATGGAACTTGTGGACGTTCAGAGTATGTTCTGATAAACCCTGTAATCAAAAAGGTGACCCATTTAGTCGTAAAAGAGGATGCCGCTCCCAATACTGAATATATTGTACCGATTGAACTTGTAACCAAAACCATAGCCGATACAATTCAACTTCGCTGCAGCCAGGCAGAGCTCAAGAAGATGAAACATTTTATGAAAACAGAGTTCATCGAAGAAAATGCGCCCCTGGATAATTTAGGGGGATATGGATTGTACGGAATGGGATCACTCTATTACTACCCTTATATAGTTTCGGATACAAAAGTGATCGAGCCAGTAAGTACTCAACAAATTCCATTAGGCGAACTAGCCCTTCACCGTGGTACCCGAGTCGAGGCATCGGATGGATTTATTGGCAAAGTCGATGAATTTGTTGTCGACGCTAAAACCAGCCACATCACCCACTTAGTGATGCGAGAAGGACATTTGTGGGGAAAGAAAGATGTGATCATCCCTGTTTCTGCAATTAGTAAATCAAGTGCAGAAATAGTCTATCTGAACCTGGATAAACACCAGATCGAAGCTCTGCCAACTTTTCCTTTGCAAAGAGACTGGTCTTGATTATTGGTAGATTTGAACTTACTGCCCAACGTGTTTATTGTGAAACACGCTGATAATCCTTCTCAGACACGCTGGTCATTAAACTCATCAGCCATTTGAGCGTGCAATGCCACTTTCTCTTTATATTTTAATGTGGGTATCAGCAAAGGTGAAATTAATGAGTGAGCGGCCAAAAAGAACTGTTTGTAGTAGCGAACATTCTTTCTTGATGGCTCAACTTGGCTGAATGAGAAACTCGAATTCCGGCGCACCAGGGCTGCCCTGTGCACCGGTATAAATAGGTGAATTATATCGGTAGAGGTTTCTACCCGCCATTTTGCTATCTTATCCGGAGATGACAGAAATATTGTGCATACTAATCATTATCTGATACCGGAATTTCAAAAAGTTGAGCACGAACTGGATAAATTAATTACCTCTCGTTTACGCTATTTCCGCGCTGGAAGATTGCTTGAACATAATGACCAACAATACATAAAATCATTGCAGGCTATCCTATGCGATCATGCTGATTTTCCTCACTCGATTTACAATCACACCGTAAATATCAATGATCCGCTGGACCGCGAGAAGAACATCAATTCCATGGTAATCGACCTGACTACGAAGGAAATACATAATGTCTGGGGGAACCCATGCGAGAACCCCACCCACATCAATCAGCTGGATGCTTAGGGACGGGAATATTTATATTATTTATTAGATAACCCAAAGGAAGAGATCAAAAATGAGTAAAAATACTGCAAAAAATACGCCCATCGATTTGGATAACTTATCCATCAATACAATTCGTTTCCTATCCATAGACGCAATACAGAAAGCTAATAGTGGACACCCTGGTTTACCGATGGGCGCGGCCGCGTTTGCATACGTTTTATGGACGCGTTTCTTAAAACATAATCCAGCTAACCCGAAATGGTTCAACCGAGATCGGTTTGTGTTATCGGCCGGGCATGGTTCCATGCTGCTGTACAGTTTGCTGTACTTGACCGGCTATGAACTTTCACTCGATCAGATCAAGAATTTTCGCCAATGGGGAAGCATAACCCCGGGCCATCCGGAACGTGGTCTGACACCTGGAGTCGAAGTGACGACCGGCCCACTTGGTCAGGGATTCGGCAATGGAGTAGGTATCGCAATGGCAGAAGCCTTTTTAGCCGCTCGATATAACCGCCCCGGTCACAAGATTATCAATCACTATACCTATGGGTTGGTCAGCGATGGTGATTTGATGGAAGGAGTGACGGCTGAAGCTGCTTCTCTAGCTGGACATCTTCAGCTCGGTAAACTGATCTACTTGTATGACAACAACCATATTACATTATCAGCAGCCACCGATCTCACTTTTACAGAAGAGGTCAAAAAACGTTTTGACGCCTATGGGTGGCACACTCAATCGGTGAAAAACGGGAACGATGTGGATGCGATCAGTAGAGCCATCAAGAACGCACAAAAGAACAAGGAACAACCCTCTCTAATTCTGGTACATACACACCTGGGTTACGGTTCCCCTCATAAGCAAGATACATATGAGGCACATGGCTCACCACTGGGTGTAGAAGAAGTAAAACTGACCAAAGAAAACCTGGGCTGGCCGCTCGAACCGCCTTTCGATATTCCCGATGTCGCTCTGGCACATTTCCGCGAGGCAGTCGAACTGGGTAAAAAAGCACAGACAAAATGGGATAAACAATTTGCTGCCTATTCAAATGCTTTTCCGGAATTGGCGCAAGATCTTTCTCAAAGGATACAAGATGAAATTCCGGAAGGATGGGACTCGGATATTCCGGAGTTCACGCCTGATGCCAAAGGAATGGCTACGCGCGTGGCATCGGGGAAAGTGATGAATTCAATCTCGTCGAAATTACCCACTTTTATCGGTGGTTCGGCAGATCTGGATCCATCAACGCACACTGCCCTGGCTAACGAAGGCGACTTCGAGAACCCCAATGAAAAAATCATCGACCCCCAGGGGTCTGTTGGAGGTGGTTGGCGCTATTCCGGCAACAACCTGCATTTCGGCATTCGCGAACATGGGATGGGGGCAATCTTGAACGGTCTTGCCGCCCATGGTGGTACGATTCCCTTTGGCGCCACTTTTTTGATCTTTTCCGACTATATGCGTCCATCGATTCGCCTGGCGGCAATGATGGGATTGCACGTGATCTACGTCTTTACGCATGACAGTATCGCTCTGGGTGAAGATGGCTCCACGCACGAACCCGTCGAACAATTACTGGGGTTGCGCTCAATCCCCAATCTGCTGGTCATACGTCCCGCAGACGCAAATGAAACTGCCGCCGCCTGGCATATCGCCATTGACCATAAAAACGGGCCGGTAGCTCTGGCTTTATCAAGACAAAATCTTCCCATTCTCGATTTGAAGAAATACCCCCAACTTCCTCTCGGCGTCCTTTCCGGTGGATACGTGCTCGAGCATGCAAAAGAAAATACGCCAGCCGATATTACTTTGATTGCCACTGGTTCCGAAGTCTCACTGGCGCTTGCTTCCCGCGAAAAGCTGGAAGATCAAGGTATCAGGGCACGCGTCGTCAGCCTACCCTGCTGGAATTTATTTAACGCTCAACCCGTCGAGTATCGCGAAGCAGTCCTGCCTCCAGAAATACCCATGTTGGCTATCGAAGCAGGCGTCTCATTAGGCTGGAAACCTTACATCGGCACAGGCATCGCGACGATTAGCGTAGACCGTTTTGGTGCATCTGCGCCGGGTGAAATTGTCATGCGTGAATATGGTTTTAGCGTCGAAAATGTTACTCAACAAGCTGTCGAAGTAATCAAGCAAAACAAAAAAGCATAAGGTTTTGGAAGAAGGCAAAAATGCATATTGGCTTTGCAACCGATCATGGTGGTTATCTCTTGAAAGACCCTATTTTGAAAGGGCTGCGCGCTTCCGGACATGAAGTTGAGGATTTTGGCGCTTTCAGGTTAGACCCTAAAGACGATTACCCAGACTTTGTCATCCCATTGGCCAGGGCAATTGTCGCAGGGAAGGTAGAGCGAGGTATTGCTATTTGCGGTAGCGGCGTGGGGGCTAGCTTTACAGCAAATAAAATACCTGGGGTACGCTCCGCTCTAATCCATGAAAGCTACTCCGCTCATCAGGGTGTCGAGGATGATAATATGAACCTGCTTTGCCTGGGCGGACGCGTAATCGGCTTTTCTTTAGCCTGGGAAATTATCCAGATTTACCTGGCAGCTCATTATGAAAAAACTGAACGCTTTGAAAGGCGTCTGGCAAAAGTAGCTGCAATTGAATGCAAGGAGACGTGAAATGAAGAATCCATTGTTAGGACTAGAAAAATTTGGACAAAGTGTCTGGCTCGACTTTCTCAGACGCAATGCCTTGAGTAATGGAGAAATCCAAGCACTGATCGATCAAGATGGAGTAAGCGGGTTAACCTCGAATCCGTCCATCTTTGAAAAAGCCATCGCAGGCAGCCACGATTATGACGATGCCATTCGCTCGCTGGCATTAGAAAACAAAAGTAAAGAAGAGATATACGAAGCACTGACTATCGAAGATATCCAGCGCGCTGCTAATTTCTTTCGCCCCATTTATGACAAGTTGGAGGGCGCTGACGGATTTGTAAGCCTCGAGGTTTCACCTAAACTGGCTCACGATACAGCGGGCACAGTCGCAGAAGCGCGCCATCTCTGGAAAATGGTGAATCGACCTAATTTGTTGGTTAAAGTTCCAGGAACTAAAGATGGCCTCGGAGCCATTCAGCAATTAATTGGTGAAGGTATCAACGTCAACGTTACCCTCTTGTTTGGTTTGCCGCGTTATCGACAAGTGGCCGAAGCTTATTTGCAAGGGTTGGAAACACTGGCTGCCAGTGGTAAACCTGTAAACCATATTACTTCGGTGGCAAGTTTCTTTCTCAGTAGAATTGACGTACTGATTGATCCGATTATGGAGAAGCTGCGACTCGTAGAAGGACCCATTGCGGACATCGTGGCCGGGTCTTATGGGCAAGTAGCCATTTCCAGCGCAAAGGTAGCTTATCAACTTTACCAGGAGATTTTTGGCAGTGAGCGGTTCAAAAAACTAGCTAAGCAGGGAGCTCGTCCCCAACGATTACTTTGGGCAAGTACTAGCACCAAGAACCCTGAATACAGCGATGTAAAATATGTCGAGGCCCTTATTGGCCGCGAGACGATTAATACGATTCCGTTTGAAACTCTCAATGCTTATCGCAATCATGGCAAACCGGTTTCTCGGCTAGAAGAAGGCACCGAAAAAGCCTATCGTGTGCTGGAATCATTGAAACAGGCCAATATAGATCTGGATGCGTTGACGCAAGAACTCGAAGATGAAGGGGTCACAAAATTCAGTCAAGCGTTTGACCAATTAATGACAACTTTGCAGGAGAAAAAGGTAACTTCGCTGAAAGAACCGGTAGACCCACAAACTTTTAAATTAGGCAAGTATACAAAACCTGTACAAGAACGGGTCGTTGCGCTTGAAACTACGAATTTCATCCCGCGCTTATGGCGCAAGGAACCGGGCCTCTGGAAAAGTGATGCAAAAGATCAGGAAGAGATTTTTAATGGTCTGGGGTGGCTCCATGTTGCCGAAAAAATGGAGGGAAATTTAAGAGAAATTTATGCCTTTAAGAATGAGCTCCTTAAGGCGGGCTTTACGAGTGTGCTCCATATGGGCATGGGCGGAAGCAGTCTCACCCCTTTGGTATTGCAACGGATATTTGGAAATTCTTCTGACGCTTTATCCCTGACCGTTCTGGATTCCACTGATCCCGCTACGATCCTGAAAATTGAAAAAACGCTCCCGATTGCAAATACACTGTTTATCGTTGCCAGCAAGTCGGGTACCACTGCAGAACCCCTTGCTTTTGGAGATTATTTCTATCAAAAGGTAAAACAGATAAAAGGCGAACGAGCTGGAGAAAACTTCTGTGTCATCACAGACCCTGGCACGCCTCTGGTAAAACAGGCTCAAGAACGAGCTTATCGGAAAACCTTCCTGAACTTTTCTGATATAGGCGGTAGATATTCTGCTCTTTCCTATTTTGGTCTGGTACCCGCAGCCTTGATGGGCATTGATATAAACGAATTACTCCTGCGGGCTTTACGTATGATGCACGCCTGTACATCGTGCGTTCCGGCACAAGAAAACCCGGGGCTTTTACTGGGAGCAATATTGGGAGAACTGGCCAAAAACGATCAACGAAACAAAGTGACTTTCTTGCTTCCAGACTCCCTATCTCCATTTGGAATGTGGTTGGAACAATTACTTGCCGAAAGTACCGGCAAAGAAGGCACTGGCCTATTACCTATCGCCGGTGAACCTCTGGGCAAGCCCTCCACATATGGACAGGATCGGATCTTCGTGAACATACGTCTGAAGGATACAAAAGACAAGGAATTGGAACATGAAGTATCCTCTCTGCGCGATGCCGGCCAACCTATGATTACGATCACTTTGAACGATCTTCTGGACCTGGGAGAAGAATTCTTTCGCTGGGAATTTGCCACGGCTACAGCCGGATCAATCCTTGGTATCAACGCCTTCAACCAGCCCAATGTTCAAGAAAGCAAGGATAATACCAACCGCTTATTGGCGATTGTGCGCGAGCAAGGTAAATTGCCAGATGAAAAACCTTCTCTCATCAAGGAGCCATTGAGACTTTATTTCGATGAAAAAGCAGCAAGCGTGGCTGAAGCACTAAACCAATTTCTGGCTCAAGCTCACACCGGAGATTATCTGGCCTTGATGGCTTATATCATGGAAGATTCGGCGAACGATAAAGCTTTACAGGAAATTCGTGTCTTAATCCAAGACCATTTACACATTCCCACGACCCTCGGATATGGACCGCGCTTCTTACATTCCACAGGCCAATTCCACAAGGGTGGCCCCAATACCGGTTTGTTCCTGCAATTGACAGCAACGGATATTGTAGATGTTCCCATTCCCGGTGAACCATACACATTTGGCGTTTTCAAACGTGCTCAGGCGCTTGGGGACCTCGAAGCGCTGCAAAAGCATGGGCGGCGGGTAGGGCGCATCCACCTTGGTGCCGATATACATCAGGGCCTGTCTATCTTAAAAATAGAACTGGAGTCTGCTCTACAAGGTCTGAGCAGGTAAACGATGACAACACCTTCTACTATCACAACCCTGTTTCTGGATATCGGCGGTGTTTTGCTCACGAACGGATGGGATCACGAAATCCGTAAAAGGGCAGCTGAGAAATTTAAGCTGGATTACGAAGAGATGAATGAGCGTCATCATTTGACTTTTGATACCTATGAAGAGGGTAAGCTAAGTCTGGATGCCTACCTAGATCGAATCGTCTTTTATCGAGAACGCTCGTTTACGCGTGAAGAGTTTAAGACGTTCATGTACGCCCAATCCAAACCCTTTTCAGATATGATCATGCTGGTACGCTCTCTCAAGAACCAATATTGCCTTCAGATCGCAGCCGTCAGTAATGAAGGTAAAGAACTGACTATTTACCGCGTTCAACAATTTGAGTTGGGCACTTTCATTGATTTCTTCATTTCGTCATGCTTTGTCCATTATCGTAAACCCGATGAAGACATGTATCGGATCGCGCTAGATATCGCTCAAGTACATCCTGAACAGGTGGTTTATATCGACGACCGCATGATGTTCGTAGAAATCGCCAGAAGTTTGGGAATAAATGGAATCGTTCATACCAATTATGAAACGACAAAGAAATCATTGGAAAAATTGGGGCTCACGCAATCAAGCTGAGGATAATTAAAAAGCACAGTAAAAGAAGAAACAGGTTATTGAAGCTCTGGACAATAATAGTGGTTAAATAAATGCAAAGGAAGGATAATTAACATGAAACTGGGCATGATTGGATTAGGACGTATGGGGTCCAATATGGTGCAACGCCTTATAAAAGAAGGTCATCAGTGTATTGTGTATGATATGAACCCTGATGCCGTCGAAAAACTGGTAGATCTAGGTGCATCCGGAGCAAATTCGCTTGGCAATTTGGTTTCGCAGTTACCCAAGCCGCGTGCAATCTGGTTGATGGTTCCTGCGGCTGTAGTCGATCAAGAACTGGCAGCACTCGTACCCTTATTGGAAGCAGGAGATATCATCATTGATGGCGGAAATTCCTATTACCGCGACGACATTCGGCGAGGTGTGGATTTGAATTCACGGGGGATTCATTATGTGGATGTTGGAACAAGCGGCGGTGTTGCCGGGCTTGACCGTGGTTACTGCCTGATGATCGGCGGTGAAAAGGAGATCGTCGAGCATCTGGCTCCAATCTTCACTGCTCTCGCTCCGGGTGTAGGTGCGGCACCACGTACACCAGGCCGGCAAAAACCCGTTACTACAGCCGAGCAGGGTTTTCTACACTGCGGGCCACAAGGGGCTGGGCACTTCGTCAAAATGGTGCATAACGGCATCGAATATGGCATCATGGCAGCATATGCTGAAGGGTTGAACATCTTGCACAATGCCAATGCCGGTAAAGTGACGCGCACAAAAGATGCCGAGACTACGCCAATGCGAGACCCGGAATTTTACCAGTATGAACTCAATCTGCCCGAAATCACGGAGGTTTGGCGCAGGGGCAGCGTGATCGCCTCGTGGTTGCTTGATCTCACTACAACCGCCCTCCTCGATGATCCTGACCTGACAAGTTACACAGGCCGCGTATCCGATTCCGGCGAAGGACGCTGGACGATTGAAGCCGCTATTGACGAGGGAGTGCCGGTATCGGTGATCAGTGCAGCGCTCTTTGGTCGTTTTGAGTCAAGGGGAAATGCCGACTATGCCGATCAAGTGCTCTCGGCCATGAGAAAACAATTTGGCGGGCATAATGAAAAGAAAAAAGGAGAAAAATGACATGGGTGAAGCAAGCGACAAACTGGCAAAATCGGATGCTCTGGTATTATTTGGAGT
>Ga0224522_1000292_pt1 | contig 19336 bp, 12 predicted proteins | sample CFST25metaG_FD_182733 | JGI IMG/M metagenome (GOLD analysis project Ga0224522, IMG submission 182733) | Peat soil microbial communities from Stordalen Mire, Sweden - C.F.S.T25 | ecosystem: Environmental > Terrestrial > Soil > Wetlands > Peat | place: Sweden: Norrbotten County, Stordalen Mire...
CTTCTTCTGCCTCACGGACAGGAAGGGCAGGGCTCGGAGCACTCGAGCGCGAGAATCGAGAGGTTTTTAACTCTGTGCGCAGACGGTAATATGATTGTTGCAAATCCTACAACTCCCGCGCAGTATTTCCATTTACTCAGAAGACAGGCGAAGAGCAAGGAGCGCCGCCCGCTGATTGTAATGACTCCTAAAAGTTTATTAAGACTCCCTGATGCAAAGTCGGATAAAGCGGAATTTGTAAAGGGAAGTTTTAAGCCCGCACTCGATGATGAAAAAGCAAGTAAAGAAAAAATTACTAAAATAATTCTTACAAGCGGCAAGGTGTATTATGATTTAAATAAGCACAGAGAAGAGAAAAAAATTGAAGATACGGCGATTATCAGAATCGAGCAGTATTATCCTCATCCTAAAGAAGAGCTGGTTAAAATTTTAGGGCAATATAAAAACTGCAAAAAGATTATCTGGGCACAGGAAGAGCCTGAAAATATGGGAGCGATGTGGTTTATGAAAATGAGATTGAACGAAAAAAATATACCCGGGATGAAATTCGATTTCGTGTCGCGTAAAAGCAGTGCCAGCCCAGCACCGGGCTCATATAAAATCTGGGAAGAGACGCAGAAGGGGATTATAGAAAAAGCGTTTAGCAATTAGTAAATAATAATTAGTATTAGTAATTTTGATTATTAGATTTCGTTCCCACGCTCCAACATGGGAACAGATTCAGTAACTTTTCACGTTTCACTTTTCACATTTTTAGATTGAATTGTTGTTATTTATTTAGCAATTTGGATTATAAAATAATAATATCATGAAAAATTTAATTTATATTATAACAGCAATAATGTTTATAAATGCTTCCGTTACGTATTCACAATTGATTTACCCGCCGACGAAGAAGGTGCCTCACATGGATAAATATTTCGGCGTGGAAGTGAGGGATGACTATCAATGGATGGAAGACCAGACTAATCCCGATTTAAAGACTTTTGTCAGCGAGCAGAATAAAGTTACACAGGATTATTTAAGCCAGATTCCTTACCGCGATAAAATCAGGGACCGCTTAACCGAGATTTTGAATTTCCCTAAATACTCCGCACCGTTTAAGAAAGGCGAGTATTATTATTTTTATAAAAATGACGGTTTGCAGAACCAGAGCGTGATTTACAGGCAGAAGGATTTGAATTCCGAGCCCGAGGTTTTTCTTGACCCGAATACTTTTTCTGCAGACGGAACGACATCGCTTCAGGTATTATCATTTTCAAAAGATTATAAATATTGCGTGTACGGCATATCAAAAGCGGGTTCAGACTGGAATGAATTTTTCCTGATGGATGTGAAAACAAAAGAAAAGATGGAAGACCACCTCGAATGGGTAAAGTTTTCAGGCGCATCGTGGCTTGGTAACGGATTTTTTTATAACAAATACAACAAGCCCGAAGAAGGCAAAATGCTTTCTTCCAAAAATGAAAACCCGAAAGTATATTTTCACAAAGCAGGAACAAGCCAGAGCGAAGACAAACTTTATTATGAAGATACACTGAAACAGTGGGTTTCATTCTATGCATCCGAAGATGAAAAGTATTTATACAAAAGCATATCAAAAGTCGGCTCGAACGGGAACCAGCTTTATTATAAGAAAGTTAATGACCCTGAATTTATTATGATAAACTGGAATTTTGATTATGATATGAACCCGATTAATAATACCGATGATGTTATGTTCCTGATGACCAATATGAATGCCCCAAAAAATAAAATTGTAAAATTTGATTTGAAAAAAAGTGATGTATCATTGGAAGAGGTTGTTCCAGAATCAGAAGATGTGCTTTCGGGTGCGGATATGTGCAGGGGAAAATTTATATTGCATTACAGCGTGGATGTTTCGGACAGGATATATATATACGGACTCGACGGGAAATACAGGAGTGAGATAAAATTGCCTTCGCTCGGTTCATCGGGTATTTCGAGCAATACAAAAGATGATAACGAAATTTTTTATACATTCACTTCTTTTACATATCCCTTTTTAATTTTCAAATACGATGTGGATAAGGAAACTTCGGTATTATTTAAGACCACTGAAGTGAAATTTAACATGGATGATTATGAAACTCACCAGGTATTTTACAAGAGCAAGGACGGGACTTCAATTCCGATGTTTATTATAAATAAAAAGAATATTGAATTAAACGGCAGTAATCCGGCGTGGCTTTATGCATACGGCGGATTTAATGTAAGCATAACTCCTACTTTCAGCGCATCGAGAATGATTTTTCTTGAAAACGGGGGAGTAGTAGCAATTGCTAACATACGCGGAGGCGGTGAATACGGCGAAGAATGGCACCAGGCAGGGATGCTACTGAATAAACAAAATGTATTCGATGATTTTATTGCGGCTGCTGAGTACCTTATAAATAATAAATATACTTCATCCGAAAAACTTGCAGTAGAAGGGGGTTCGAACGGCGGATTATTAATCGGTGCAGTGATTAACCAGAGGCCTGATTTATTCAAGGTTGCTTTACCTGTTGTAGGTGTAATGGATATGCTGAGATTTCAAAAATTCACAATAGGCTGGTCTTGGGTGACGGATTACGGTTCGAGTGAAGATTCCACGGGATTCAACAACCTGATTAAATATTCTCCATTGCACAACATTAAAAGCGGGTTAAAATATCCTGCGACAATGGTATTCACATCAGACCACGATGACAGAGTTGTACCTGCGCATTCATTTAAATACATCGCAAAGCTTCAGGAGACTTATAATGGGAAGAACCCGGTAATAATCAGAATAGAAACAGATGCAGGGCACGGATTTGGAAGGTCAATAAAGAAAATTATAGATGAGCAGGCAGATAAATGGTCATTTGTGTTTTACAATCTGGGTGTTACACCAATATATTAAGGAATTTCATTAATTCCTTTTTCGCTGAGGGAATATCGTCGGTGCAAATAGAGGTAAGCGGAGTTTTACCTTTTTCCTTATACTTCTTGTCATAGTATTCGTTTATCATCATTTTGGTAAACATATACGTATCATTTTTATTAATGCATTCAAGCAAAAATTCATAGGTTTTATTGCTTAATTCCTGACGGAAAAACCTTTCTTTTTTAATAAAAATCCCAAGCATTTCTATCTGACCCCGATTATCCGAACCAAAGTAGTCATTTATGATATGATTTATTCTAACTTCTATATTTCTATGAGAAATAATAACTGATGCATCAAGCATTTTAGAATAGATATTTTCAGGAATAAAATACTCGCCGACTTTTTTACTTTCACTTTCAATCAGGAAGAAATTGTGTTTTTCAAGTTTATACTGCTGAGTGATAATTTGGGAGAAAATTTCGTTCTCAAATGCAGACTGGTTCACGACCGGGGTGAACATCCGGATTTTATACGGTACAAAGCCAAAAAGAGATGAAAAATGTCTTGCAGAGAACTCGAGGTCAATAATTGGGATTTCATCGGAAACTGCTCTCAATAAATCAGTTTTTCCTGTTCCTGTTAAACCGGAAAGTTCGACAAGTCTATAGGGAAATTCTTTTAAAAAAAATTCATTTACTGCCTTTCTGAATGATTTTATTCCACCCTCTAAAATAATGGGTTCGAATCCGCAATCTGTAATCATTTTAGAAAGATATTTGCTTCTGCCGCCGCCTCTCCAGCAATAGACGATAATTTTTTTCGATTGGGTTTTATTTATTTTCAGAAATTCTTTTAAATCCTGTATTTTCGGGTCGGCATATTCTGAAGCAAGTTTGATTGATGCAAGAGGGGAATATTTTTTATAAATCAAACCGACATTATGTCTTTCTTTGTTTTTCAGAACAGGAAAATTGATTGAACCGGGTATATGTGTTTCATCAAATTCTTTTTCAGAGCGGGCATCTATAATAAGTATATTTTCTTTCGATGAAACCAGATGTAATAAATTATCAATAGAAATATGATTGAAATTATATTTTTCAAGAATTTTATTTAAATCAGGAATACTATTTAAATCGAATTTTAAGACGTAATCAAAAAGGGCTTTGGTTTCAGATATATCCTGGTTCATAAAAGAAGATTTTAAATAATTTAATTGCTAAAATTAAAAATAATCATACCTTCTTTATTGTCAGGAGCCGGAGCTCCGACTATACCTACAATTTTTGAATCTTCGTCGCCGGAATTTATCAGTTCTTTGAGAAGAGCTTCGGCATTTTTTTCAGGGACAGAAATCAGCAATCCGCCTGATGTCTGCGGGTCGTACAATAAATGTTCTTTCGCTAAATCTATATTTCCCGAATTTACAACATTCAATTCCGTATAAGTGCGGTTTGATTTATCACCACGTGTCAAAAGTTTTTCTTTAATTGCCCAGAAAGCACCCGGTAATACAGGCAAATCATATACATTTATGCTAAACACAACTTTCGATGCCAGTGCCATTTGCATCGAATGTCCTGCAAGTCCGAATCCGGTTACATCAGTACAACCGTTTGCATCATATTTGACCATAAGTTCAGCTGCATTTTTATTTAGCCTGCACATCGAAGCGATTAATTTTTTAGTGATTTCCTCTGGCGGTGATTTATATTTAATTGAATTATTTAAAAGTCCGGTCCCGAGAGCTTTTGTTAATATTAATATGTCTCCGGGTTTTGCCGTATCGTTACCCTTAATATTTTTCGGATTTATTTTTCCGGTAACTGCAAGACCATACAATATGGAAGGAATATCAACCGAATGTCCGCCGAGTATAACGCACTCAGCTTCTTTAGCTTTATCATTTCCTCCTCTCAGAATTTCTTTCAGAATATTAATATCTTCTGTCTGGGGAAATGCGACGATATTCAGAGCGTTCAGAGGAGTTCCTCCCATTGCATAAACATCGCTGAGGGAGTTTGCCGAAGCAATCTGTCCGAAAGTATAAGGGTCATCGACGACAGGAGTAAAAAAATCCGTAGTGTGAATTAAGGCAAGGTCATCATTGATTTTATAAATTCCTGCATCATCTTTTCCCGAGAATCCTACAATTACATTTTCATCAGTATACCAGTCAATATCCTTCAGGGCTTCCGTCAGAATAAACGGGAATAGTTTTGCAGCGCATCCAGCAGTTTTCACCATTTGTGTCAGTCTGACTTTTTCCATAAATTATTTTTGTTCCCATTTGGGCAGAGTGAAAAAGAACGAAGTGCCTTTTTTAACAGTGCTCTTGACCCATATTTGTCCTTTATTCTTTTCGACAAGTTCTTTTGAAAGTATAAGCCCAAGGCCCGTACCTTCTTCATTTGCGGTACCGAGATTTGAGAATTGCGAATCTATTCTGAATAATTTGACAATATCTTTTGTTTCGATTCCGACACCGCTGTCTGCGATTTCGGTTTCGATGAAATGATTTTTTTCTTTTGATGAAATTCTGATTGTTCCGCTTGTTTTCGTGAATTTAATTCCATTTGATATAAGGTTCTGCAGAATGCTTCTCAGCATATTCTGGTCAGCATGAACAAATGAATTCATATGAATTTCATTAATAAGTTTTATTCTTTTTGTAATCGCATTGCTGTTAAAAAGTTCGAGGGTTTTAAAAACCTCTTCATACAAATCGATTTTAATCGGCTGATACTCTATTCTACCTGTCTGAATTCTGGACCACTGAAGCAGATTATCAACGAGATTGTAAACGGTTTTTGCCGAAGTATGAATATAACCTGCATATTCCTTTATTTCATCGGAAGTGAGGTCCTGAAGTTCTTCCAGCATGACAGTAGAGAATCCAAGCAGACCGTTGAAAGGACTTCTCAAATCATGGGCGATGATGGAGAAAAATTTATCTTTGCTCGAATTCAGATTCTTAAGTTCATCGGTATACTTTTCGAGTTGTTCCATTTGAGTCTTTCTTTCTGTAATATCAATCATAGTTCCTATAATAAAATTTTTTCCTTCCGGAGTGGTTTCTTTTTGAAGGAAATCCTCTATCCAGATATATTCACCGTCAGCGCGTTTGCAGGGATATTCAATTTTAAGATTTTTTGAATCATTTTGTTCCATCCAGCTGTGAATTTTTTTCTCCAGAACTTTAGAATAGTCGGGATGAACAATCGAATTAATAAATTTTACATTATTAATAAACAGATACGGGGGATAGCCAAGCATATCAGCTACATTATCTGAAATAAAGTCATTCGGACCGTTTGTTTCATAAAGCACCATATTAGGGAATTTTTTGAAAATCAAAGCGAGACGGGACTGAATTTTAGCTATTTCATTTTCTGATTTTTTCCTATCGCTTATATCTCTTGCAGTAGCGATAATTACATCCTTACCGAGATAAAAGCCTTTATTCAAAATAACATCTTTAGGAAAAATTTCTCCGTTTTTTCTTATTCCCCAGAATTCAAACTTTTGAGTTTCTCCTTTGAATGCTTTTCCCAAAATTATCCACAATTGTTCCAGATCATTTTTTCCGGGGGCAGAAACAAATTCGGGCGTATTTCCAATCAGTTCTTTCCGTTCATATCCGTACATTTCAACAGCCCCTTTATTTATGTCAATAAAAATACCGTTATCATCCAGAATATAGATTGCCTCGCTTACTGTATTAAATAAATCGCGGTAACTTTTTTCTAATTCCAGTTCTTTTTTCTTTTCTTTTTTCACTGCAGCATTCATACGGAATTTTAAATTTAAGATTTTTTAACTTCATTTATTACATTCAATAAATCAATTTTACTGAAAGGCTTTACCACAAAATAATCAAAATTGTGTGAAAGGAAATAATCCTTATCGTGTTCCATGGCATATCCGGTCAGAGCTACTATCGGAATATCTTTGTAAGATTCTGATTTTCTGATAAGTCTTGCAGTTTCTATCCCATCTATCCCTGAGCCCAGATTAATATCCATAAATATTAACTTGTAACTTTTATTTTCAATCAACTTCATAGCTGTTTCACCATCAGCTGCAAATTCGACATTTGCTATGCCTGTTAAAAACTTTTCGAAGACAAACTGATTCGAAAGATTATCTTCAACAAATAAAACATTTAATAATTCGGATTTCAAATCAGATTCAACTGCATCTTCTGAAATTTCAGATTCTTTAATTTTGATTTCGGTAAATGCGGGTAAGCATACTGAAAAAGTAGAACCAGCACCCACACTGCTGTTACAGGTTATTTTTCCGTCCAGTAATCCAAGGAATTTTTTGGTAAGAGTCAACCCGAGTCCTGTGCCTTCATATTTTCTTGTAAATCCTTCACTAACCTGTCTGAATTCCCCAAAAATAATACCGATATTTTTTTCTTCAATACCGATTCCGGTATCAATAATATCTATAACGGCATAAAGCTTGCTGTCAATATATTTTGAAGAAATTATCACCGTAACCGAACCTTTATCGGTAAATTTAATTGCATTATCGAATACGTTATAAAATATTTGTTTAAATAAATCTTTGTCAGTCTTTAAAACGATATTCCTATCAGAATAATTAATGATCAGGTCAAGCTTTTTTTCGTCCGCTTTATACTTGTATTTATCTACATATGCCTGAATTTCTTTTGCAAGATTAAATTTTTCTTTGTGAAGGACTATCTCTGATGATTCGAACTGTGCAAGCATTAAGATAGAATTCAGAGTATCATGTAATCTTTTACCCGAAACAGAAATATCATTAAGAAGTTTTAATTGTTCGAATTCTTTAATTTCCTCCATAAGAAGTTCAGATATTCCAATAATGCCGCTGAGAGGTGTCCTGAACTCGTGGCTCAAGTTTGCAAGAAGATTGGATTTTAATTTACTCAGTTCCTCTGCTTTTTCTTTTGATTTTATCAGTTCATTTTGCTTTATTATAAGTTCTTCTTCGGCATTCTTCCGCATTTTAATTTCATCAATAAGATATTCTTTATTTGTAAAGAAATCTTTTATAAGTCTTGCTATCTGGCCGAATTCGTTTTTTTGATTTTGAAGGTAATTTATTTGTTCAATACTTTCTTTTTCCAGACTGTATGTAATGGAATTCAGAGGTATATTTACAATCTTAAAAAGGAATAAAGAAATTAATGTGATAATAAGGACAATGAATATAATAGTGCCAATAAACTGGTATGTAGTAAAATTAACGGATTTTTTTGTAACCAGTGATTCAGTAATTGCTCTTAATTTAACAAGATTTGAACCGTTCCAGTCTTTCAAATATATTTCATTAATAAATTCATACGAATTCAAATCATCTTTTATAATAGTATCTCTGATATTTGAAATTATTGATATTTTACTGCTTGAAATGACCGATAAATCATTCAAATACTCCTTATCCCAAATTCTACCTCCAATATAATAACCCTGTGGAGGAGTAATTCTTTTTGAATCAGAACTGGGTTGCAAGGGGCCAGATGAAATTTCCATCAATCCGGAACTGGTATTAATAAAGAAATGCGCAAACGGGTCTTTAAACACAATTGATTTCATCTCTTCCCTTGAAATCGGAAGTTCCCTGAACGTCCTGTCGTTAAAATCATTTATTGTGTAAGTAAGATTCATATCTTTATCATATAACCAAACGCAGTCAAGATTGTAAGTTTTCATTGAAGGGAGAAAATTTTCTTCAGCCCATTTTTCATCTTTTGAAATGGAAAACGCAAGAAGTTCATCCCAGTAGGAATTATCATAAATGTACGAAGTTAATGTACTGCTTTTCAGGTCTATGATTCTCCTGAGTATTGTGTCTTTTTCAGAGACCCTGTCATTAAGCAGTGCAGAAATATTTTTAACCACCGAATGCCGGAGGGAAAACAATCCGAAAACAAATATTGCAGTGATTAATGTAATTAATGCAATTATCTTGAATTGTATTTTGTTATACATAATTTAATATAATAGTTAAAATTGATAATTTAAATACAGTATTATTAAAATTCATTTCCGCAGAAATGATTGGAATAATGAATTGAAAAGCATGTTTTAATGAATTATTTTTGCAGACTGACTGATTATTTAATTACATATATTTAAATGAAAATGAAAAAAGGAATCAGATCAGAGATATAATTACAAAGAACCAAAAATTAAAATTAAATAAATAATCAGAAAAGAAAAAAAAGAACTTATTAAGTAAAATTAATTAATACATTATGCAAGCAATGGCAAAAATAAACACAGGAATGAACAGGTACAAAATTGTACTTCCTGTCATAATAATTTTCACTTTAATAGCCGGAATGCTGATAGGCGGGGTTATTCTTACCAAATTTTTTAAGGGTAAGCCGGTTATAAACCAGAGCCTGACGCAGGTTGATAAAAAGCAGATAAATCAAAATGTATCAGAGGACAGGCAGACATCCATAACGAAAGCCATATCAAAAGTATCTTCTTCGATAGTCGGCATAAATGTGGAAGAAGTCAGGACGGTTCAGGACCCGTTTTTTAATGACCCGTTTTTCAGGCAATTCTTCGGTGAAACAGGCCCGCAGAAGCAGGTTGTAAGGGGTCTAGGTTCGGGATACATTATTTCAGAGGACGGATACATTTTAACAAATGACCACGTTGCAGGTAATGCAACAAAGATCTCAGTTACGCTTACAACAGGAGAGACAGTTAATGCAAAGCTAATCGGTTCAGACCCTGTAACAGATGTCGCGCTTTTAAAAATTGAAAAGAACAATTTACCTTATATTAATTTTGGAAATTCCGATAATATAATAATCGGCGAGTGGGTAATTGCACTTGGCAATCCTTTCGGGCTTTTTGAAATAAACGACAAGCCTACTGTTACTGTTGGGGTGGTTAGTGCAACTAATATGAAAGTAAGTGCAGAAGGAAACAGGGTTTACAAAGATATGATTCAAACAGATGCTTCCATTAACGCAGGTAATTCGGGCGGACCGCTTGTTGATGTCGAAGGAAATGTAATCGGAATGAATACGATTATTTACACGGGAAGCCAATTCAGCCAGGGGAGCATTGGCGTGGGATTTGCGATTTCTATTAACCGCGTGAAAAAAATTATGGAAGAGCTGAAAGCAGGCGGAAAGATCGACAGGAGCTTTAATGTCGGATTCAGAATTCAGGGTATTGATGACCAGATGGCTAAATATTACAAATTAAATGATAAGAACGGTGTAATTGTAACGCAGATTCAAAAAGGAAGCATATCCGACAATGCGGGATTGAAAGTTGAAGACGTGATTATTGCTGTCAACGAAGATAAAATCCGCAATGAGCAGGATTTAATTTTCTCGATAAACGACAGGCGCAAAGGTGACATATTAAAAATGAAAATTATCCGCGGAGGAAGTGAAAAAGAAATTGAAATGAAATTAGAATAAGATTATAAGATTGGAAGATTATAGAAAAGCCCGTGAAAACGGGCTTTAATTTTTTGTACAAACTTTACCTTTCACTCTACAGTATTACTTTATGAATTAGCAGAAATTTATATTTCAAAATTCTATGAAGTTTTTTCTTCAGGCAGTTCGAATGCTTCTTTTTTCATGTCTTCTCTGGGTTCATTCATTTTCAGGTTACCGTTGAAGTGCGAGCCGAATTCCATTACTATATGGTCAACAACACAATCACCGAGGATTTTTCCGGTACCTTTTATTTCCAGTTTATGGGCTTTTATATTACCGCGAACCATACCGTAAATCACGGCTTCGATTGCGCTAATATCACCTACGATACTTCCTTTTTCGCCGATTACAAGGCCGTTTTCGCCTGTAAGGTTTCCGGTTACATAGCCGTCAATCCTTGTATTGGCAGGGGAGTACAGGTTTCCTTCGAACCTGCAACCTTCGCTTATCAAAGTCTTGATTGGAGACTGTTCCGATTTTGAGGGCATGCTGCTTATATTATTATCTTTAGTTTTCTGACCAAACATTTTTATATTAATTTAAATTTAAAAAACCGTGTGGATTAATGTCAACTCCGTTTACTCTTATTTCATAATGAAGGTGCGGACCGGTTGAGCGTCCCGTAGTACCTATAAATCCGATTACATCGCCGGCTTTTACTTTCTGACCGGCAGTAACATTAAATTCCGACAGATGCCCGAATATGCATTCGATTCCGTTGCAGTGTTTTATTACAATGCATTTGCCGTAGCCTTTATCCCAGTCGGCTTTTTCCACGATACCGTCTCCCGTACATCTGACAGTATCACCTATGTTACCTTTCAAATCGAGTCCCTTATGAAATTCGGAGCCTCTACCCCCGAAGGGATTTGACCTATAGCCGTAATCCGAGCGCAATTCGCCGTAATGGGGATATCCGAGCGGAAGATTATTTGCAGTTGCAAGCATTAGTGCCGTGTAGTTGTTATAAAACTCATACACGGATAAATCGATTCTTTTATTTGTATCAAGCTCTCCGCCGACATTTTTCTCGACAGGTTTCAGACCCCGTTCACGAAGATAATTATTAAGGAACATGATATTATTCTCGATATTATTAATCTTGTTTTTAATGTTCAGGCTGTCGATTAATTTAACATCATTTTCCATTGAGGCAATTTTCTTGAGTAAATGATCCTTTTCACTTGAGTAACTCTGAATACTCAGAAGAAGGTAGGAGACAAGAGTAACAGTGCAAACTATTAATGATAAAAATGAAATAAAATAACACCTGAATTGATGTACATGGATTGTGGGTATATTGAAAGATTTTGTTTCATCTCTATCATTACTGACCAATAAGACGGTCGTAATCTTTTTATTCATAAATTATAATCAAAGAGTTTTTGTATAACCTTAAAATTTAAGGTATTTATTGCAAAAAGTAAATAACAATAGGAAAATAAATAAGTTAACGATGAACAGAGATGCTAAATTACGTCAAAAAATCAATAAATTATGAACTGCCTGAATACATCTGAAATCATTTCCGAAAATTCAATTGCCTTGTAATGTGAGAGATGGCTGCCATCGTTATTAGGATCAGACATAAAATAATCGCTGAAGTTATTCAAATATTTAATTTTATTTTCGGCTGCCACTCTTGAAACAAATTCATCGAACCATGGGAATCTTTCATTTTCGAGTTGTCTCATTTCGGAAGAAACAGGCAGTCTTACAATAATAACTTTTTGATTTGTAATCAATGAATTTATTGAAGAAGAAAACTTTGCTTTAAGTTTTTCCAGAAGCGGTGTATTGCCTGAATTGCATAGCAGGCGGGTTTTATACCCGTAATAATTATAAGCCTGTGCATATCTAACATACGAGCCGAACCTTATATTGCTTTCCCAGCCGTCGCGGGTAAAATAGTGAGGGACCTCGCCGTTTATTATAAGATTTTCCAATTTTGAAAATCCGTATGCAAATTTAAAATTCCTGTCAAAAACACTAATCAGTTTAATATTCACGCGGCTGAACATATTTCCGCTTGCGGGTGTAGACAATTTAATTGGTTTAGTTTCATTCTCGATGCTATCATACTCAAAAGAACCAAACAGGGATGCAGGAGACACACATACCACTACTAACTTAAAAGGTTTACCTGAAGATATTATATTACTCATCATACCGTAAATGCTTCCGCCTCTGGAGCCGATGTTATAAGTTTTTGTACCGGGAATATTTTTATCAAGTATCTCCGGAACGAATGCCGCGCCTGCTCTTGAATCACCAAGTGTTACGATTGTGTTTTGCGTGTTGCCTGAAAGTTCTATATTTATCATATTAGAGCTGCCATAGTCTATTGGTGAATCCTTATAGTTATAATATGCCTGCGTGAGAGCGAGTCCGCAAATGACAAAAAAGACAATCGCTATAAATAAATACTTAGAATTTGAAATATATAAACGGTTCACCTGTTCCTCCTGCCGCAATAACCAGAACCCATATAATAATGAGCAAAGCGGCATACTGAATTCTCAAATATTTTGATTTATTAAAAAACGGAATTAGATTTTTATCAGCCAGAAAATACTGGATTATAAGAACTGAAATTGTAATAAGAATAATGCCATACATGAACGTATTTCCTAAAATATCGATTGCATCGGAAGATGAAAAACCAAACATTATGCTATACATTTTTAATGCTTTTGGAATTTCGTTTCTGAATAAAACCCAGCTTAAACTCAATAAATTGAAAAATATTATTCTTTTAAATATTGAATATATTTTACTTTTATGTTTAATTTTCATCAGTTTCATACCGCGCTCGATTGTCAGTGCAATGCCGTGAAACATTCCCCAGAGAACAAAATTCCACGATGCTCCGTGCCACAATCCGGCAAGGAACATGGTTAATATAGAAGCATAGCCGTATGCTATGAACAGAGATTTAAATTTTCTGAAACCCGAATATGAAAACGGTAAAAACAGATAATCCCTTATAAATGAAGATAAAGAAATATGCCATCTTTTCCAGAATTCAGTAAAGCCGGAAGATGCATAGGGGAAATTGAAATTATCAGGAATTTTAAAACCCATTATCAGTGCACAGCCAATTGCAATATCAGAGTAGCCGCTGAAGTCAAAATATATTTGCAGAGTATAGGCATAAGCAACGGACCAGGCATTTGAAAAGGTCACGGGTATGGAAGAATCATAAACGCGTGAAACATATGAAGAGAGATTATCGGCAATAAACACTTTTTTAAAAAAGCCTATTGAAATTAAAAAGAATGCCTGATAAAATATTTCCCACGAAAAAGTCCTGTTTTTATTGAACTGCACGAGGAAATTCCTTGCCCGTAAGATAGGTCCTGCCATTACGACAGGCCAGAAAGTTGCAAAAGCAGAATACCTGAAAAAATTTGACTCGGGGATAATGGTTTTCCTGTGCACTTCTATTATGTAACTTATATTCAGGAATATGTAAAAAGAAATTCCTGCCGGCAGTATGAATTCAAAAAACGGAAGACTGACAGACAATCCGAAAAAGGAGAAAATACCGTTAAAAGTCGTGCTGAAAAAATTCAGATATTTAAATAAAAATAATACAAGTAGATTTACAAAGACAGCAGAAATATAAAAAGTCTTTTTCTTCTTTTGATTTTCAGCATTGTGTATTTTTAATGCAAAAAAATAATTTACAGATGACACAAAAAAGATAAGCGGCAGATAAAAAATATTAAAAAATCCGTAAAATAAAAGACTTGAAAAGAACAGAAAAAGAATCTTCTTTTTTTTGTCTTTTATCAACAGGTAAACAGGGAAGAAAACGGAACTAAATAATAAGAAAACAAGTGAGTTAAAGTACATTTGCTATATAATTTCAGTATATCCTGTTTGTTTTTATAATTATTTAAAATTGAAATTTATTTTCAAATATACTAAATAAAAAAACAATAAAAACGTCCAATAATATTTTGCACAGTTAATTGAATTGTATATCAAAATAAAAATGCAGTATTTTATATATCCGTAAATGTCAACTAATATATTTTTGAGCATCAGCAAGTTTAAATTTATTTTACTTTTTACAATATTTATTTTTCTTTTAAGCAATTTCGTTTATTCGCAAAATGACACCGTTAATTCGGAGTTAAAAGTGAGTGTGACAAATGAAAAGTACAGAAAACTGAGTAATGCATTAATAACAGTAAAAGGTACCGATGGAAAATTCAGCGACAGCATTAATACAAATACTTCGGGAACAAATACTTTTAACCTGAAAGCGGGAAAATATTCAGTAACGGTCATGCTAGAAGGATATATTTCTTACGAAAATAATGATGTTGAAATTCTGAAGGGCGGGAACAAAGAAATTACAGCTGTACTTACGAATAAAATTTACACTACGGAAGAGATAGACGTGGAGGGTGTTTTCAGGCAAAGCCAGAAAGATTTAAGGACAAGTTTATTCAACATAGCTCCTAAAAATATAAAAATACTTCCGGGTGCTTTTGAGGATGTAATGCGTTCGCTGAGATCACTACCCGGAATATCTTCTCCGAATGATTTTACTTCACAGCTAGTGATACGCGGGTCGGGACCCGACCAGAATTTAATAATAATGGATGAAGTCGAGATATTTAATCCATACAGGTTATACGGGCTTGTCAGCATGTTTAATCCCGAGACTTTAAGCGACATCAACCTGATTACCGGCGGGTTTCCCGCAAAATACGGCGACAGGCTTTCGGCAGTGCTTGACGTATTAAACAGGGAAGGAAACAGGGACAGGAATTTTGATTTCATGACCAATATTAATATTGCAAGTGCGAATCTGATTTTACAGGGGAAGAATCCTTTGGACATTCCGGGTTCGTGGATTGTATCATCGAGAAGGACATATTATGATTTGATACTTGGTCCTTTTGCGCGAAAGCAGAAATTAATAACCGATGATTCGTCGTTTCCTTCGTTCGAGGATTTGCAGATGAAGTTTGCATTCGGTCCTTTTAACAAACACAAATTCATCGTGAATGGAATTTTTTCGAGGGACGGAGTTGCGATAATTCCGGGACCGGACAGAACGAATCCCGACAGTGTAAGCGTAAATGATGTTACGACTAACAATGTTGTTTCTATTGGCTGGCATTACATTCCAAATGCTAATTTCATTTCAAAGACAACATTATCGTGGTATAAAAACAAAGGTGACAATGATTTTGAAGGTGATATAATAGACCCGTTAATAAACAAAGAAAATTTAACGCCCGGTCAAAGGGATTCTTTAAAATCAATAGGCGCACTTCTCGGATTTAATTTTACTTCAAAATACAATTTCACAAAATATTCACTCGGAAACAGGTCTGTTTATGTAAGCGGAAACAATAAATACGAATTCGGCGGGGGAGTGGACATGATAAAAACAGATTTGACATATACTTTGCAGCTCGATGATAATTTCAAAGCATATTTAAGTTCATTACCGGGGATGCAGGCACTGCTCGAGGATTTTAACATAACGGGTGATAATAATTACAGGGCGAACATATACGGACAGGGAAGATTCCAGATAAAAGAAAAGTTTTATTACCAGCCGTCGCTGAGGATGGATTATTATTCATTTTTAAAAGCTGTATATGTTTCGCCGAGAATTAATTTCGGATATATTATAAATCCTTTAACTACTATCAGAAGCGCGGTCGGACTATATTACCAGTCACCGGGTTACGAGAAACTTGTTGACAACATGACCTTTTATGATTTATCGACAATAGCAGGAGAGAGATTAAAAGCTGAACGCTCGATACATTTCATATTAGGGATTGACAGGTGGCTTAACAATGAATGGCAGGTAAGGATAGAAAGCTATTATAAACGATTCGATAATTTAATTGTGCAGGAAATGCTGACAGGATATAAATATGAATATTATCCGCTTGACCCTAATAATCACAATGCAAGCTATTTAAAAAATCCCGCGAACTGGTACAGGTCAACGGATAAGATAGCCTATGATTCCGTGACAGCAAATCCAATCAATGGTGCGACAGGGGATGCATACGGAATTGAATTCAGCCTTGAAAAAAAATATTTAAGCCCGACAACAAAGCTAACAGGCTGGATAAACTTATCTTTTTCGAAAACGACAAGAGTAAGGGACGGACTTGAAAAGCCGTTCAGGTTCGACCAGCCCATAATTGCGAATATAGTTTTGAATTATACAGTGAATAACTGGTTTGAAATAGGGGCAAGATGGTCATATGCAACAAATTTTCCATATACAAAACCGGTTGGAGTAACGCCGAGAGTATCGAATGACAGTTTAGTGATAAATCCTTTTACCAACCAGGTGATATTCAATCTGGATATGGGTGGTGAAATAAACAGGTACAATGAGAGAAGGCCTGATTATCACAGGCTGGATTTACGCTTTACGGCATATACAAAATTCTGGAAAGCGGACTGGTCATTTTATTTAGATGTAGTAAATGTTTACAACAGGAAAAATGTATTAGGGTATAAATATACATTGCAGTCTGACCTGAGTATAAAACAGGAAACTACAGGAATGGTGCCGATACTTCCGACTCTGGGACTGAGTGCAAGATTTTAATAAATCTCGGATTCAATAATATTCACATTTCTTTTATTTATTGCAGTACTTAAATTCAAAAAAAATAAAGGTTTCAGGTAAAATGAAAAAATCAATTTATATTATCATTTTTATTTCAGTAATTTTTCTATCCCGACTTGATGCTCAATGGGTTTATACAAACGGTCCTTATGGAGCGACTGTGCAAGCACTTATTTCAAAAAGCGGAAATATGTATGCAGGTACTCAGGGAGGCGGAGTATACATAACAACAAACAACGGGATAAACTGGGCTGCTTCAAATTCGGGATTAAGTGCAACGAATATTTATTCATTGGCTGTACTGGGTAATAATCTTTTTGCCGGTGCATATGGGGGTTGTTTTATTTCTACAAATAACGGTACAAGCTGGGCGGCAGTAAATTCGGGTCTGACAGCAAGCGATATACATGCACTGGCTGTAAGCGGGACAAATTTATTTGCAGGAACATATTCGGGAGTATTTATTTCAACCAATAACGGTTCGAACTGGACATTAATAAATAACGGATTATCTACTACAACTATACAAACACTAGCAGTATCGGGGACAAATATATTTGCAGGAACATTCGGAGGGGGAATTTTTCTCACGACGGATAATGGTGCAAACTGGTCACCTGTAAATAACGGATTAGGCAGTATTTATATATACAGTATCGTTACAAACGGTACAAATCTTTTTGCAGGAGGCGGCGGTGGTGTTTACTTCTCATCAGATAACGGTGCAAGCTGGTCAACAATAAATAACGGCCTTCTGAATACAAATATAAATGCTCTGGGTTCAAATGGCAGTTATATTTATGCCGGAACAAACGGTACAGGCGTATTCGCGTCTTCAAATAACGGCCAGCAATGGTACCCGGCGAATTCGAATATGGGCAGTGCAAGCATTTCTGCATTTGGCGTATCCGGTACAAACTTATTTGCCGGGACACAGAGCGGGGCATTTGTTTCCACAAACAACGGGACAAACTGGGCTTTTGTTAGTTCAGGAATGCGTTACCTGTTGTGTCAGGGAATATACGGATTTGCAAACAATTTATACTGCGCGACATGGGGAGGCGGAGTAGCAATGTCAACAGATAGCGGGACAAGCTGGTTTAATTCTAATAACGGGATTACTAATTCTATTGTATCTGCTTTTGCATCGATTGGAAGCAATTTATTTGCCGGAACACAGGGCGGTGTATTTAAATCTACAGATAACGGATTAAACTGGGTTTCTTCAAGCAGTGGTATGACTGATTTACAGTTATTCACTCTTTTGGTAAATAATAACAATCTTTATGCGGGAGCAGGAAGCAGGGTTTATTATTCGTCCAATTCAGGTTCATCCTGGGAGAATATCAGTACGGGGCTTCCTGCATTGCCTGTATATAGTTTGGCATTTATCGGAAACACTTTGTTTGCAGGACTCTGGTCCGGAGGAGCATATGCTTCGACTGATAACGGACAATCGTGGGAATCAGTGAATAACGGGTTGACAAGCAATGTAATAATAACTCTGGCTGTGAATGGAACTAATATTTATGCCGGAACAACAGCGGGATTATTTAAGTCAACAGATTTAGGTCATAGCTGGAACACAGCAAACAGCGGGCTTGGAGTAACATACATTCTATATATTTATTCATACAATTCATATTTATTTGCAGGAACGTGGAATGGCGGAATTTATTCATCATCCAACGGCGGTTCAAACTGGATAAATGTGAGTACAGGACTTACTAATTTAGACGACAGGGCGTTGACTGTTTTTAATTCCAATTTGTTTGCTGCAACGGTCGGGGGAGTCTGGAGAAGACCGTTGAGTGAGATTGTTTCTGTACAGGAAATTGCGGGTTCAGTGCCTGATAAATTTGAATTAGGACAAAATTATCCAAATCCGTTTAATCCGACCACAAAAATTAAATACCAATTGGTAAATAACGGTTTTGTTTCGCTTGTGGTTTATGATGAACTTGGGCGTGTAATAGAAACACTGATAAACGAAAAGCAGTCTGCAGGATTTTATGAAACTACTTTCGATGCATCGAAATATCCGAGCGGAGTTTATTTTTACCGGTTACAAACGGAGAGTTTTAGTGATGTGAAAAGGATGCTGCTTGTAAAGTAGAAAAATTTCATTGTGCCGGGAGTTCTTGAAGAGCGGAGACTTCCCGACACGATAATTAAGAGATTTAATAATTTATTAACTTCAATTTTTTTCTCTTCAATTGAAAATGCATAAATAATTGTTTATTTTTGTATTATATCACATACAAAATTGAATATTTGCATTTTTGCATCCGGTTCAGGGACAAATTTTAAGGCAATTATAGAGTCGAAGAAATCGGGAATAATTGTTTCCGATATTAATTTATTG